>ERZ1674297.16-NODE-16-length-66673-cov-8.519694_pt1 | contig 66673 bp, 80 predicted proteins | sample MGYA00581112_ERZ1674297 | MGnify/ENA primary metagenome ERZ1674297 (study PRJEB41354, sample SAMEA4873322) | human saliva metagenome | biome: human-associated habitat [ENVO:00009003]; feature: mouth environment [ENVO:08000002]; material: saliva material...
GCCTCCAGAAGGGCCATAGAGGCGTTTTTGGGGCGGGCTAGGGTGATTCCCTTACCCAAGGCTTAGAAACGCTCCTAGAGGCTTTTAGAGGCTCTCGAGGGCATTCAAGGCTCCAGCGACTTCAAGGGAAGGGATGCCCACGTGCCTCCCAAGGTCAGAAAAACAGGGCGGAGCCCCCGGAGGGCCCCACCCTGCTCATCAGCGACCGCGGCGAGCGTCGTCGAGCGTGCGGAAGCTGCGACCTTCGTCACGAGCTGCCATCAGCTCCTCGAAGTGAGCTTCCTCGAAGGCCTTGGCGGCCTCGAACAGCTCCTCAGCCGTGGCCTTCAACAGCTTGGCGTCAGCCAGAGCGTTCAGGTTGATGAAGCGCATGGAGCGCTCGGCCGCGTAGTCGGCCTGGCGTTTCACGCTGGCGTAGGTAGCCACCCAGGTGGAGTACTTGGTGAGCGTGTCGAAGTCCTCGAACACGTCCTCCGCATCGCTCTTGTCAGGGGCGGCCTCGTAGGCAGCCTTGATCGAGGGGGCGTCAGCCTTCAGCTGCTCGGCCTCGCTCATCAGCTGTTTGGTGCGGTGCTCCATCACCAGCTCCAGCGGCACGGACAGTGCTTCAGCGATCATTGCCAGAGCTGATTCATCGACCTTCAGGCTGTTCTTCTGCATGCGAGCCAACGTGCTGTCGATCGTGTCGGCACGATCGAAGCTCGACAGACCGTTCAGCAGAGCCATGCCGGCCAGGGCCTTGTGCAGGTCAAAGAACTGCTCAGCCCGGCGGTGCGCCTCGCGTGCGCGAGTGGCATCACTGTCGTTGTCCAGATCCTCGTCCGAGCGGGAGGTCTCGTCGAAGTGGTTGCGCTGATCCAGCGTGCCGCCAGCGGTACGCTCCAGGCGCCGCTCCAGAGCCAGCGCGCCGCGCTCGGCGTTCACACCGCGGAAGAGGACGGTGTTGGCCAGACCTTTCAGCACAGCGATCTGGGTGGTGGAGTCGTTCAGAGACAGGGCGAAGGAGACGGCGTTCGAGATCATGGTGAAACTCCTGTGTATTGAGGTTTGGTGTTGAGGCGAGCTGCCTCACGGAGCCCCCTCTGTCGAAGGGGCTCGATGCGTCAGCTCATCAGGTCCTGGAGGTAGCAGCGGACCTCATCCTCGGTCATGCTGCCTTCCAGCAAGGCTGTCTCCAGCCGGATCAGAATATCCTCGGGCGACTCGGTGCAGTCGCTGCAGAGATTATCCAGTTGCCACTGTTCGTAGCCGGTCTCGAGCAGAGTGTCGTTCATGTCCGCCCCCGCTCAGCGTTTGCCAACCCAGAAGCGAGGCAAGCCAATGCTGCGGGCCGCCGCACGCTCCTCGAGTTTGCCCTGCATCACGAGCCGTTCCAGAATTGGCCTGTAATTACAGGGCAAAGTGCGTTGCTCTATCACGAAGTCGATCACGAGGTTGTCGACGAAGTGGCCGCTCTTGGAGAGAGTCTGATTATCCATTGTGATGCTCCAGTTCAGTGAATTATTAATCGAGTGCCCCGAATTATTAATCCGGGGCATTATTCGGTTTACAGCCCGCGCAGCAGCTTCAAGCCGACGCGGATTTTGCGGCTCAGCACGATGCCGCGATCGTACAGCGCCTGAAACGCCGGCGTGTCATACATCGCATTGTCCAGCGCGGTCAGCAGCTTGCGCGCGTCTTCGGACAGCTCCTTGCCGCCCAGCGCTTCGAACGCGCGGACTGCCGAGCGGAGATGCTCAACACGCATGTCAGCAACAGCTTCTTCGGTGGAGACGAGGCGGGCGAAGTTCGTGTTCATGGTGATGCTCCTGTTCAGTGAGTTGAGGGTGTTCACAGCGCGTCGCGCCAGGCTTGCTCAGCAGCGCGGCGTTGCCCTGCGCGCTCTTCCACGTGCGGGCGAGCCCGCGGAACGCGAGGGGTGGGCTTGGCCGTCATCAGGCGACGCAGGAAGCCGATGGCGAAGACAGCGATCAGTGCAGCGATTGCGTAGTTGAGGATTTCCATGTCAGTGCTCCAGTTCGGTAGAGGAAGGGGGGACCCGGCATGCCGGGCCCATGGGGTTCACAGCGCGTAGCAGAGCGCGCGTCATGTCCATTGGCACATCGTCGCCCAGCTCAAGGGCGTTGCGCTCGATGTCCAGTGCCAGCTTTGTGCAGCGTTGGGCGAAGGTGCGGGTCGTGACTATGTCGCGCCTCCTCACAGAGCGGCCGAGTCGGCCGAGTCACGACGTGCGTCAGCCTCGGTGAGGTGACGCGCTGCCTCAGCTTTGCGCGCTTCGCGCAGCGCCCGCAGCTCTGCCAGTGCGTCGTGCACAGGCTCTTCAGCAGCCTTGCCGAAGAGGTAGCCGCTCAGCATGAGCGCGCCAACGGCGAGGGCGCTGCCAATCGGTCCAAGGGTTTCAGTGTCGGTGGCTTTCTCGGCCAGCAGAACGAAGATGGGATTGTTCGAGTCCATGGTGTTGCTCCAGTTAGGTGATGAACAAGTGAGAGAAAGAGGGCCCGGCATGCCGGGCCTGCAAAGGGATCATTCTTCGCGCTGGATGCGCGCAGCCTCGAACAGGTCCATGCGCTGCAGCATCTCAGCGTAGTCCTCATCCGACATCAGGTCGGTGCGCTCCTTCTTGGGCGCAGCTTTGCGCTTGCGCACAGCCTTCTTGGCTGCGGCCGGCTTCGCCGCTGCGGCGCGCAGCGCCTTCAGCAACGCCCGCGCGTCGGCCCAGACCTCGCGTGCAGCATCGCGCACGGTGGCCGGGCAGCGCGCCATGAACTCGTTCACGTCCATGTCGAGCGCGTTGCGCGCGCTGGCTTGCTTCAGCAGCCATAGCGAGAGGGCGCGCAGTCGCTCGGCGTTGCCGCTGAGCGTCTCAATCGCGTAAGCGAGTGCGTTAGCGCGAGTAGCGAATTGCTTCACGGTCGTCGCATTCATGTTATACTCCGAAGGAGTGTGGTGATGAACACACGAGAAAAGAGGCAAGCGCTTGCGCGAGCATCATCAAGGCGAGTATAGTGAGCGAATCTAATTAGGGTGCGTAGCACCCAGAACTCAGAACTCCATTGACGAGTCTAAGTCCCCAGTACTCAGTACGAAGTACTGAGTACTTTGTTTCTGAGCCGCGCAAGCGGCGAGGATAATGCGAGCGCAGCGAGCCTTCTTTCTCAGTACCCAGTACGAAGTACTGGGTACTGCGAGGTTGAGCGAAGCGAAACCGAAGTGGGGGGTGGGGATTTTGAAGTCGGGGAGCCCCCGGATCGCGCCGGCTCGAAACGGACGAAATGGACTCGTACTGAGTGTTCCTTAGTCCTCCCGCCGTCCGGCAGCGTGCCCCTTCCAAGCACCTAGAACCAAGTACTACGTGCGAAGTACCAGGATCAAATCCGAACCACCCCCCGGCCTCGTGACAGTACCGTCTGTCCGGAAAAATTTCGCCAGAATCAGAAACGAAGCGTGTGTTACCCCTCGGGGGCGTGCGCCCCTGGCGCAGCCTGTCATGCCGCCGCTGGCGGCCAGGTGCCCCTGGGTGGCGGGGGCTTAGTGGCCGGTCAGGCCTGTCAAGCCTGTCAGGCCTGTCAAGCCAGACCATGCCCCCTCAGCCCCCCTCAGCCCCCCTCAGCCCCCGTGAGGATCCGAGAACTTAGTACAGAGTACGAAGAAGATCACGTCGACATCGCTGCAGATGTCCAGGACCCCCCTCTCCCATCAGGGTCGTTTAGGTCTTCACGATGGTCACTCTCAGGCTCCGCCGCCCACCATCGGCTCGTAGGCACCACGACGATTGTGGTGGTAGACTTAGGGACTTTTAGGAGGGGCCCTCATGGCTCGCAAAGGTGTGTCGCTGCTCACGAGCCTCAAGGAGGAGGTGGAGGCAGCGGCGGAGAAGTCCGAGCATCTGCTCGTGTTCGAGGACTCACGGCCGACCAAACCGCTGACGGCCCAGCAGGAGTCGTTCGTTCGTTACTATGTTGACGACGGCATGAGCCTGACCGGTGCCGCCCGCAAGGCGGGGTACACCAACGGCACGATGCTCATGAAGAGCGACTCGGTGCGGCGAGCTGTCGAGCAGCGGCGGGAGGAGTACGCGGCGGCGTCGCGCGTGTCCAAGAAGCGGGTGGTGGACGGCATGCTCGAGGCCATCGAGGCGGCCAAGCTCAAGGCTGACCCGGCCGTCATGGTGGCGGGGTGGAAGGAGATCGGGCGGCTGTGCGGCCACTACGAGCCGACCAAGACGCAGATCGAGGTGAGTGTCAACGGCCAGGTCATGCTGCAGAAGATGACAGCCATGTCCGACGAGGAGCTGCTGCGCCTGGCGAGCGAGGACGCCGTGGATGCCGACGTGATCGAGGCGGACGATGAGTGAGGAGCAGGTCAAGGAGCTGTCCAAGTCGGCGTCGGCCAAGAAGCTGCTCGCCGACCGCGTGCTGGCGCGCCGGCGGCTGATCCACTTCACCAAGATGACCCACCCGTCGTATGAGCCGGGGTGGGTCCACCACGACATGTGCCGGCGGCTCGAGGTCTTCAGCGAGCAGGTGCGGCAGAAGAAGAGCCCGCGGCTCATGATCATGTGCCCGCCGCGGACGGGCAAGAGCGAGCTGGCGTCCATCCGCTTCCCGGCGTGGCACCTGGGCCATGCCCCCAACCACGAGATCATCAACGTGGGCTACAACCTCGAGCTGCCGACGGGCTTCTCGAGGAAGGTGCGGGGACTGATCCAGGACCCGGTGTACGCCGGGGTCTTCCCGGGGACCGCCCTGGACCCCCAGTCGCAGTCGGCCGAGGCCTGGCTGACCACGAGCGGCGGCGGCTTCACGGCGGCCGGTGTGGGCGGGGGTATCACGGGTAAGGGTGCCCACCTGCTGATCATCGACGACCCGATCAAGAACCAGGAGGAGGCGGACTCGGCACTGGTGCGCGACAAGCTGTGGGACTGGTACCAGTCCACGGCCTACACCCGTCTGGCTCCCGGCGGCGGTGTGCTGGTCATCCAGACCTGCTGGTCGGACGACGACCTGGCGGGGCGCCTGCAGCAGGCCATGAGGAAGGGGGCGGAGTTCGACCAGTTCGAGATCGTGAAGTACCCGGCGATCTCCGAGCAGTGGGAGTACCGCGACGACTCCAACCCGGACGTGCCCGGGCCGATCATCCGGTCGCCCACCGAGCTGGACCTGAGCCTCCCTGACAACGCCGGGCTGACGCTCCTGCGGCCGATCGACTTCTGCCTGCACGAGGCCCGGTACTCGACCGAGGCTCTGAAGCGGGTGCGGGCCAACATGCAGCCGCGGATCTGGTCGGCGCTGTACCAGCAGAACCCGGTGCCGGACGAGGGTCTGTACTTCCGGAAGGAGTTCTTCCGGTTCGCGGATCAGCCTGCGCTGGACAACGTTCGCATCTTCACGGCCTGGGACTTCGCCATCGGGGCGAAGCAGGTCAACGACTGGACGGTCGGAACCACCATGGCGTTGACGCCTGACGACGACCTGTACGTGCTGGACGTGCATCGCATGAAGGGCGACGCGCTCGAGATCGTCGAGGCCATACTCAACGTGGCAGGGCGCTTTGGGGCGGACCCGATCGTCGGGTACACTCTCGGCGTGGAGAACGGCCAGATCTGGCTGACCCTCAAGCCGTTCCTCGACCGTCGGATGCGCGAGCGTCGGATGTTCCTGCCCATCGAGGTCATGAAGCCGCTGACCGACAAGATGGTCCGGGCCCGGCCGCTCCAGGGCCGCATGCAGCAGGGCAAGCTGTGGTTCCCCAAGAACGCCACGTGGTTCCCCCAGGTGGAGCAGGAGCTGCTGCGCTTCCCTGCCGGCGTCCACGACGACGTGGTCGACTCGATGGCCTGGGCCACCCATTTGGCTTTGGCTATGGAACCTCCCCGTATAATAGAGCCGCCCAAACCCCCGAGCTGGCGGGACCGACTGCTCCCGTCGTTCTCCGGATCTCACATGAGTGCTTGAAATGCCTGTCAATACAGAGAAGACCTCTGAGGTCTGGAACCGGTACGTGTACCTGCGGGACCATGGCCACCTGAAGTTCATCCAGAAGGCCGACCGCTGCGACAAGTTCTTCCAGGGCCTCCAGTGGGACTCCGCTGACCTGGCCGCGCTGAACCAGGCCCGGCGCCCCGCCCTGACCATCAACAAGATCATCTCGACCATCGCCAACGTGCTGGGTGAGCAGATCTTCAACCGCACCGACATCGCGTTCCGCCCGCGCAACTCCGGGGCCACCTCCGAGGTGGCGGACGCCCTGACCAAGGTGTTCAAGCAGATCAGCGACAACAACCAGCTGCCCTGGGTCCGCTCCGACGTGTTCTGCGACGGCGTGATTCAGAGCCGCGGGTTCTTCGACGTGCGGCTGGACTTCAGCGACAACCTGCGGGGCGAGGTGCGGATCACCCAGCTCAACCCGAAGAACGTCCTGATCGACAGCGACGCCGACTCCTACGACCCGGACGACTGGCAGGACGTGATCACCACGTCGTGGATGACCATCGACCAGATCGAGATGCTCTACGGTAAGTCCAACGCCGAGCTGCTGCGCATCCAGACGGGCGCCGCCAACGACTGGGACTACGACGCCGCCGACTTCAACCGGGACCGCTTCGGCGGGCCGTCGGTCGTGGGCCACACCGGCCTCGGTGAGGAGCAGGAGCGCATCCGCCGCAACATCCGCGTGATCGAGCGCCAGTACCGGACGCTCCACAAGGCTACCCACTTCGTGGACCTGACCAACGGCGACAGCCGGCTGGTCCCCAACGACTGGGACGACGTCAAGATCCAGGACTACCTGACCCGCAACCCGAACATCGCCACGACCCGCAAGCTCGTGCAGCGCATCCGCTGGACCGTGATCGCCGGCAACGTGCTGCTCCATGACGACTGGTCGCCATACCGGCACTTCACGGTGGTGCCGTACTTCCCGTACTTCCGCCGCGGCCAGACCGTGGGCATCGTCGAGAACCTGCTGGGGCCCCAGGAGCTGCTGAACAAGGTCAGCTCCCAGGAGCTGCACGTGGTCAACACGTCGGCCAACAGCGGCTGGCTGGTGCGCCGGAACAGCCTGATCAACATGTCGGTGGCTGAGCTGGAGCAGCGCGGCGCCCAGACGGGCCTGGTGCTGGAGGTGGACGATGTCAACAACGTCACCAAGATCCAGCCGAACCAGACGCCGTCCGGCCTGGACCGCATCAGCTACAAGGCTGAGGAGCACATCAAGGCCATCTCCGGCGTGTCCGACTACATGCAGGGCTTCGCCCGGGAGGACGTGGCCGCCAAGTCGGTCGTGGCCAACCAGAAGTCCGGCCAGGCCAACATGGCCAAGGTCATGGACAACATGAACCGGACGGACCACCTGCTGGCCCGCGCCGTGCTGGCTCTGGTCCAGGAGTACTACACCGAAGAGCGTCTCGTTCGCATTACGGCCGACAAGATGCTGGGCACCACCGAGGAGATGGTCGTCAACCAGGTCACGCCCGAGGGCACGATCCTGAACGACCTGACCCTGGGCGAGTACGCCATCGTCGTCACCAACGAGCCCGAGCGCGACACCTTCGAGGACAGCCAGTTCGACCAGGCCGTGCGGCTGCGGACCGAGGTGGGCATCCAGATCCCGGACAAGTTCATCATCCAGGCCTCCCGCCTGCGCGACAAGTCCGACATCATCACTGAGATGGAAGGCGACCCGAACAGCCCTGAGGCCCAGAAGCAGGCCGAGCTGCAGCAGCGCATGCAGGAAGCCGAGGTGGCCCAGAAGGAAGCCGACGTGGCCAAGGCTCAGGCTGACAGCCAGCTGTCCCAGGCCCGCGCCCAGCGCGAGCAGGTCATGGCTCAGGTCGAGGCCCAGGGCGAACCTGCCGAGCAGGACACCACCATGGTCGAGCTGCAGAAGCTGCAGGCCGAGATGGAGCTGAAGTTCAAGCAGCTGGAGATGGAGATCGCCCTCCAGCGCGAGAAGATGGCCCAGGAGATGGCCCTCAAGCGTGAGGAACTGGCCATGAACAGCCAGCTCAAGGCTGAGGAGAGCCGCAACCAGCAGGCTATCGCCCAGCACCAGGCCATAGAGAAAGCCAAATCGGATAGAATCGCCGCGGTGCATCAGCGGGCGCAACCCCGGGACAACGCCCAGTCCCCCTCCGGCAAGCCGGCCGCCCCGGCCCAACCCCGGTCTGACAAGGAGCAATCCAAATGAGTGATCAAGAGCAGGTAGTGCAATCCGAGAACCCAGTACCGAGTACTGAACAGGACCGCGGGGACCATTTCGAGCCCGAAAAGGAGCCCGTCAAGGACAGCCTGAGCGAGGCTGAGGCCGACCTTGACAAGGAAGGCGAGGAAACTGCCGAGGAAAAGGCCCAGCGGGAGGCCGAAGAGGCCGCCGCCGAGGCCAAAAAGCGCATCCGGATCCCGAAAGCCCGCTTCGACGAGGCCATGACGAAGGCCCGGGAGCGGGAAAAGGCCCTCCAGGCCGAGATTGAGCGCCTCCAGGGGGCCCAGCAGGAGCGTCAGTACGGTGCCGACCTGGGCGCCATGCGCTCCAAGATCGAGGAGCTGTCGGACAAGTACGAAGACCTGATCATGGAGGGCATGAAAGAGGAGGCCCGCAAGGTCCGCCGTGAGCTGGATGCCCTGCGCGACCAGTTCAACGACGCCTCCGTGGCCGTCAAGACCCAGGCCGTGCGCAAGCAGACCCTGGACACCCTCTCCTACGAGCGGGCGCTGGACGAAGTGGAGCGCAAGCACCCCGTCCTGAACCCGGATGCCCCCGAATTCGACGCCGCCAAGGCCAACGAGGTGGCTGACCTGATGGACGCGCTGATCGTCAAGGGCAAGAACCGTGCCCAGGCGCTCGCCCAGGCCGTCAAGTACGTGGTCGGCGCCCCCGTCGAGAAGCCCACGGCCCCGGCCCGGGCCGTCGAGGCCCGCCAGCGCGCCGCCGACGCTGACAAGCGCCAGCCCCCGGCCACCGCCGCGGTCGGCAAGCCGTCGGACCAGGGTGGTCTGCGTGACGGCAGCCCTGGCAAGCTGACCCAGTCCCAGTTCGACCGCCTCGACGAGGCCACCATTGCGCGGCTGCGCGGGGATGATCTGTGATGCAAGAGTTCGGGTCACTCCTCAGTGACCTGCTCGCCGCAGGTAAGCCGGTCGAGAGCCGGCTCCTGCGCGACGAGACGGGTCGCATCTGCCTCGACGTGAACGGGCAACGGTTCCGGCTCTTCAACAACGAGTTCCGCCCGGACGAGCCTGCCTGGGAGAAGCCGCCGACCCAGCGCGTGCTCTCCCCTGGCCTGGACGGGCTCCTGATGGGGGCCATCGGTGGACGCTAATCTGGCGATCATGTGGCTGAAGGGCCTGGTGGAGTCCGGCATCAACGTGGCTGGGCCCGAGACATGGGGGCGCGTCCGCGAGGTCGTACTCTCTGCCGAGCTGGTCGACCCTGCCCCCACCAAGATCGTCGAGGTCTACCGGCCCCCGGTACTTGACAAATCCCGGCTGGAGCAAGAGTTGTCGTCGTGACTTCTTCTTGCCCCGCCTGTAAGTCTTTGATAGGCTTCGCCTATTCGCTTCGTGGCAGCGATAGAGCCACCTGTCCGCCGACCGGGGCGTTCCCGGTGATTGTTCAACTTCCCTGAGAGAGGCCACAAATGGCTCTTACCAACTTTGGTCTGCTGACCGACGAGCAAAAAACCATCTGGTCGATGGACATGTGGAAGACCGCGCGGAACGTGTCGTTCATCGGCAAGTTCCTGGGCACGGGCTCCAACTCCATGATCCAGAAGATCGACGAGCTGAAGAAAAACGAGAAGGGCGCCCGCGCGGTGATCACCCTGCTCACCGACCTGGAAGGCGACGGCGTTGCTGGCGACCGCAACCTGGAAGGCAACGAGGAAGCCATGCGCTCCTTCGACCAGGTGATCCGCATCGACCAGCTGCGTCATGCTGTCCGCCTGGAAGGTCGCATGGCTGACCAGAAGTCCATCGTGAACTTCCGCCAGAACGCCCGCGACCAGCTGGCCTACTGGCTGGCCGAGCGCATGGACCAGATGGCCTTCCTGACCATGTCCGGCGTGTCCTACAACATGAAGAACAACGGCGCTCCGCGCGGTCGTTCGGATCTGCCCCAGCTGGAGTTCGCCGCCGACGTGGCTGCCCCGACTGACGCCCGCCGTGCTCGCTACGACGCCGCCAACAAGCGGCTGGTCGTGGGCGGCACCTCCTCGCAGGTGATGGCGGCCGACACCCCGACGTGGGATCTGTTCGTGCAGCTGAAGGCCTACGCCAAGGACCAGTACATGCGCGGTCTGAAGGGCAACGGCGGCGAGGAGACCTACCACGCCTTCCTGACCCCGCAGGCCATGATGCGCCTGAAGCTGGACCCGCTGTTCATGCAGAACGTCCGCTCCGCTCAGGTCCGCAGTGGCAGCAACCCGCTGTTCACCGGCTCGAGCGTGATGATCGACGGCATCATCTTCCACGAGTACCGCAACGTCTACAACACTGCCGGCGCCGCCGCTGGTCAGAAGTGGGGCGCAGCCGGCAACGTGGACGGCTGCCAGATCCTGTTCTGCGGTGCTCAAGCGCTGGCCATGGCTGACCTGGGCAACCCGGACTGGACCGAGAAAGAGTTCGACTACGACAACCAGATCGGCATCGCCACGGCGAAGATCCTGGGCTTCCTGAAGCCGCAGTTCAACTCGATGTACAGCAACAACACCAAGCAGGACTTTGGTGTGATCTCAGTGTACACGGCCCAGTGATAGACTACCCCTCATCTTGAATCCAACGAGGTGAGGGGGTCTACCGCGCATGTCGCTCGTACCAAACGCGATCAATCTAGGGGAGCCGTGGTCCGGCTCCCAAGACACCCCCGCCGCCCCTCTCTGGCAGCTGCTGGAGATGGGCGGCTTCGCTGTGCGCATCGGCTACGTGGCTGGGGGCTTCCTCCAGACCAACGAGCACATCCGCATCCGGACGCCCCCGCGCGTCAGCACCACCCCGATTACCGTGCGCTTCTACGTTGGGGAGTACCTCAACAACGTGGTGCGCTCCACGGACACCCGCCTGACCGAGATTGGCACTGCCCAGTTCACCCAGGCGGAAGAGGCGATCCTGATGCCGTCATGGCGCGCCGGGCACAACCGCACGGTGCAGCTCTTCATGACGATCGACAACCCGCGCGACCTCCGCTGGGCGCCTGAAGGCGGGTATGTCGTCGAGTTGCTTCAGACTGAACCCCTGCCGCAGTCGCAGACCATCACCCCCGCAGGCGCTGCCCCGACGCTCGACTTCGGCGCTGCCCGGCTGAAGGCCGGCACCGTGACTGTGCGCCCCAGCGGCCGCGCCCCGGACAGCGCTGTGGGCTCCCCCCGACTGGGTGCTGGCAGCGTGACCATCAACCCTGTCGGGCTCGCATCCACCGCGGGCTTCGGCAACAGCCGGCTGGGCGCCGGCAGCGTGACCATCACCCCAGCAGGCTTGGTCCCGACGATCGACTTCGGCACCGCTCGGCTGGGCGCCGGCGGTGTTACCATCGGCGCGGTCGGCTTCGCCGGCGGCGATCTGGGTACGCCTCTCATGTCCACCGGCGGCGCCATTGTGGCTCCCACGGGCGCTGCCAACGATCCAATCTTCGGAACTGCACGGCTGAGCGCTGGCGCGGTGACCATCGTCCCTACCGGACTCGCGCCGACCTCCGAGGTCGGTCCCCCGGTGGCATCCTCGGGCGGAGCCGTCATCAGCGTCAGCAGCATCACCTCGGTCGTCATGGTCGGCAGCCCTGCTGTCACTGGTCGCCGTCCTGTTCCGAAGACGATCTCCCCGCTGGGCATTGCCCCGCGGATCGAGTTCGGGCGTCTCAAACTCACCCAGGGCAGAGCCGGGCCGCGTACCCTCGGCGTGCAAGGCATTGATTCCGTGAACACTTTCGGATCTGTCGTGGCCTACGGGTTGGCGCCTTATTCACCCTACGTGGTAACATCCAGCATCCCCAGCCGCACCTCTTTTGGCAATTACGCCTCGATTCGGCTGGCTTCTCAACCGCAGCTCCCACCTGGGGCTGAGCAACTCGAGAGAGTCATCATGGCGAACATCGCTTCCGTGCGTACCGCACAAGAGGTGCTGACCGTCGAGATCCCCATCGATCTGACGAAAGACACCTACACCGACCCCACCACCGGCGTCCAGAAGCCCATCGCTGAAGGCACGCCCGTCACCGGTGTCCCCCTGGTCAAGCTGCCGCGCGGCGCCCGCATCCTGGGTGGCGGTGTGGTCACGACCGCGGCCATCACCGACACGGCTACCAAGGTCTCGCTCAAGCTGTTCGAGCCGAAGACCAACACGACCATCTACAACGGCGACGACATCAAGTCTGCTGGCAACCGTCCGATCGCTGGTGCCGGCGTGTTCTTCGAGGACACCCCGGTGCAGTTCGCCCTGACCGCGACGAAGATCACCGCTGGCCAGATCATTGTCAGTCTGCAATTTGCAGTCCGTGACCGTGCGGACTACAACCTCGGGGGTGTATGATGGCCTGGCTCTCGCACCCTGGCAACGTCGTTGTCAACACGATCTACGGCTGGAGCGGCACGTTTGAACCGGACGTGCCCGTCCATGTCCCGGATGTAGCCGAGCGCGAATGTCGCGCCGTCGGCTGCGTCGATGCAGAGCCCCCGGCAGAGCTGGCCGAGGCCAGCAAGAAATCGAAGAAGGCCGAGTGAGATGACCCCCCAGCAGCTGCACGACCTGTTCCGCGCACACGTCCGTGACGAGGCCTACCCCTACCTGTGGTCTGAGGTGGAGGTGTGGGCCTACATGAACGACGCGCAGGAGCAGTTCTGCCGGCTGACTGGGGGCATCCCCGACTCCACTTCCGACCTCTGCACCGTCGAGTACGATGCGGGGGATGTCTTCGTCGATTACGACCGCCGCATCCTGAAGCTGCGGCGCGTCACCCGGGACGATCGGTGCCCGGTCGAGATCGTGAACGACGAAGACATCCAGTTCGGCACCCGGCGCCCCACGCCCCGCGAAGGCGAGGTCCACGCCGTGGTGATCGGTGATGACCAGTACTCCATGTTCCTGCGGGACATCCCGCGCGAAGATGGTGAGCTGAACCTGCACGTGCTGCGCCTCCCTCTGGAGGAAGTGACCGGTCCCGAGTCCACCCTCGAGATTGACAGGCAGCACCATCTCCACCTGCTTGATTGGATGAAGGCCCTGGCCTACTCCAAGCAAGACGCGGAAACCTACGACAAGGGCAAGGCGGAAGAGTTCCAAGCCGCCTTCGCAGCCTACTGCGACAGGGTCCGCACCGAGCAGGGGCGCCGGGAGCACAAACCTCGTACCGTCGCCTATGGAGGCCTATGAAGATCCTGCTGTCCTGGGGTAACAAAGTCAGTCCTGAATTCCGTACCTGTGTCGTCGACATGTGCAAGCGCTTCGGCTGGACCCACGAGCACGCCTCGTGGATCATGGCCTGCATGGCGTTTGAGTCCGGTGGCACCTTCCGCCCGAACGTCCGCAATGCAGCGGGCAGCAAAGCGGTGGGCCTGATTCAGTTCATGCCCGCCACCGCGACGGCTCTCGGGACCACCGACACTGCGCTCGCCGCCATGACGGCTGAGGAACAGCTCGTGTGGGTCGAGAAGTACTTCCGTCCCTTCGCCAAGCGCGTCCGCAGCCTGTCGGACATGTACATGGCAATCCTGCTGCCTCGGATGATCGGCGCCCCCGATGCTGCATCGCTCTTTGACCACGGCATCGCCTACAGCCAGAACCAAGGTCTGGACCTGAACCGCGATGGCGTCGTCACGAAGGCTGAGGCAACGCATCGCGTCGCAGCGAAGCTGCAGGAAGGTAGGCTGCATGCCTGCACCGAGGTCTGGTGATGACGTGGGTCGACTTCTTCTGGGCGACATGGTGGGGCAAGACGCTGGCCTACGTCAGCGTGTCCGCCGTAGCGGGCGGGATCGGATACATGCTGCGCACTGCGAATGAGGGGGCTCGCCCCACCGCGTGGCGCACGGTGTTGGAAGTCTGCGCTGCGGGCTTCGTGGGGCTCCTGTTCAAGCTGGTCTGTGAGGAGATGCACCTCTCGGACCAGTGGACGGGGGTTATCGTTGGGCTGGCAGGGTGGCTTGGTGCCAACGCGAGCGTGAGCGTGCTGGAACAGTTCGTCTACGACAAGCTTGGCATCAGAAAGTCCCCCCGCAACGAGGAGAACGAATGATCACAACCCTGTCCAAGTACCCGGTACTGGGTACTTCGATCCGCTTCATCACTAGCAAAGCGCGTCTGTTCGTCGAGTACGTGCTCTTGGCTCTGCTGGTAGCGGCGGTGGCAAGCTGCGTCACGCTGTGGATGGAGACCAAGGCCCAGAAGCAGATGCTGAACGATCTGCGGTACAGGATCACGCAGAACGAGGCCACGAACGCTGCTCAGACGCAGACCATCGCGGAGCTGTCCGAGGCCCGCCTGAGAGACGCCGCGGCGACAGCCGGGCTCATCAAGGACTTCAAGCAGCTCGCCAAACTTGACCGATCAACTCAACGTAAGCTGAAGGAGCTGGAGAGAAAAAATGTCGCAGTTCGTAGTTATCTCGACCAGCCTGTGCCTCCTGAGCTTGGCTGCCTGCTCGACGGGTCGTGCGTTGCACGAGCCGCCGCGGGTCGAGATCAGACAAATAAGGGTGCTGCCACCGGAAAGTCTGATCCAGCCGTGCGAGGTGCCGCGGGTCAACCCGGTGGCGGTCAATCGAGACCTGGTTGAGGCGCTCCACGCGCAGCGCTCGGCGCTTCGCCAATGCGCGCGAAAGATTGATAGAATTCGCCAATGGGTGGGCGATGGATCACCCGATTCAAGAGAGGAGCCTTAAATGGCAAACGCACTGTTTGACTCTGCCCGCCAGCTGTTCCTGGAAGGCGCACTGAACTGGAAGACTGACCCGATCTACGTCGCGCTGATCGATGCCGCCAAGATTCAGGTCAACCTGCAGGCTCACAACAAGTACAACACCTACCAGGGCGCCGTCGTGGGTTCGCCGGTCCAGCTGACGAACAAGAAGACCGACGGCGGCGCCGCCGACGCTGACGATGTAACGTTCCAGTCGGTGTCGGGCGACTCCGTCGAGGCACTGCTGCTCTACAAGCAGGGTGTACCCGAGAGCAACGGCGACCTGATTGCGTGGATCGACAATGCCTCCGGTCTGCCCATCACCCCTAACGGCGGCGACATCATCGTCACCTGGGACAACGGCAACAACAAGATCTTCAAACTGTGATCAGCGCGAGCGTCAAGTTCATCCGCAGCTCGGACAAGGGGGTACCTCCCGCTCCGAGCAATTGGAACACCTTTGTCGCATGGATCAAGGGTGTCTTCATCAACGGCTTCAACGAGGTGAACGTCACCCGCGTGGCTCATCAGACGGGGGAACTGACGCTCACGCTTCCGGACAACCACGGCTTCGAGCAGTGGCAGGTGCTCTCCCTGTCCGGCGCTGCAGACGCGCGGTTCAACGTGGACATGCGCGTGCTGCGGGTGAGGGGGCAAGAGGTGACGTGTAGCGTGGACAACAGGCTGCCACCCACCACGACAGGCGCGATGAAGGTGAAGCAGGCGCCGGTCGGGTGGGAGATCACCTACGAGAATGAGACGGTGCTGGTGCTCCACTCCAAGGCGCCCGGTGGGCAGTACTACTTCCAGTTCCTCAAGCGGGGTGCTACGCAGATCGAGATCCGCGGGGCTGAGGGGTGGGTCAACGGGCAGCCGGTGAACGAGTGGTACTCGTCGCGCAGTTCGACCGAGTCGCGTAGCTGGTGGGCTGGGCTCGACCGAGGGAGTCCGAAGTGGGCAGTTGTCGGCGACGACCAGTTGTTCTTCGTCATCTCGGATGTAACAGGCGTAGCGCTGCACCCGCGGGACGTAGGTTTCAGTGGTGGATCTGCATCTGTCGCCGCATTCGGGAAGTTCGATAGCTTCAACCCGGCGAATCCTGGACACACTCTTCTGTCCTACGCCGCCTATCAACATTCCCCCTCCTGGCTCAACGGGCTCGCTTTCAATAGTTCCTTCCTGGGCAGATACGCCGATGACCCGGGGGCAAGCCTGAGTCGGCAGGTTGACGGGCGGTTCAGCCTCGGAGGGACATGGTGTTCCTTGTGGGGTGCAAGCCCGACCGGGGATTATTCCGGGTACCCCATCGGCGTACAAGGTGGCATCGTGATATCGCCGACGTATGTGGTCACGCCTTACGCACTTTGGGGGCGCATGCCCGGGTTGTATCGCGGCTCCGACTACTACACTAATCAGGTGCTAACGGGCGTCCCAGGGCTGGACGGGCATGTGTTCATCGCTGTGGCGGCGGGAGTCTACGGTCGTGAGCGCTGGTTCATCGATATCACCGGGCCATGGCACTGACCGCGGCCCGAGTGTGGGTGCTGCGAGGGAGGAACGTCCCTCACTTGTTTGACCTCGCCTTTGCGCACACGCCCGGCGGGGCGGCAGCGGTGCAGCCTGCGCAATGGTCAGGGCAGCAGGGGTATTTCTACCCCGGTGGCGCTGGCGAAGGTGTCGCGTGGGTTGAGTTCCCGACGCCGCGAGGTTTCGCGGAGTTGCGCGGCCGGAGGCGCAACCTGGGCGATCAACCGGCCCGCCTGGAGATCTGGGGAGGGCCTGAGCTGTCCGAAACGCGCCTCCTCTTCACCATGGATGTGCCCCCGAAAACCGCCGAAGAAGAGTTCGTGCTCGATCTGAGCAAGCCCCCGCTGCGCCTTCCGGTGCTCATGCTCGACCCCACCGTGGTGCCCCGACTGTTCCCCTACAACCCGCCGGCGCCCATCAGACCCATGGTCCTGACCCCCATTATGTGCGGCGCAGGTCCGGAGACCGGAGGGGTCATCTTCGGGACGACGCTCTGCAACGGGGTGCCGGCGCGGCGCCGCGTGGAGATCCTCGACGGTGACAATCACCAACCGGTCGGGTCGTCCCAGTCAGGTGCGGATGGGGTCTACAAGGTCGACGGGCTGCAGCTGGGCAAGGAGTACGTGGTCATCTCCTACCCCCTCGACGACGGCCAGAACGCGGTCGTCTACGACCGTGTGAAGGCGGTGTCGCGCCCGGTATAATCGGCGGATGGCCACGCCCGTCCGCTACATGCCGCCCAGCGGCTACAACCTCCAGATCGAGTGCGCCAAGGGTAAGTACACCGCGCCCTTGGGGTATGGGCTCGTCCTCGAGTGCCAGGCGTCCGAACTGACGCGCCTCAACGGCGTGACCCTTGTGCGGGAGACCCAGTACGGCAGACCCATCGTGCGCTCTGGCTCTGCATACGTCCGCCCGTTTGGCTGGCAAGTTGAGGTTGTCGGTCGGCACAAGGTCGTCCCGGGCAAGTTCTACGTCTACCAGTCACCGCTGCAGAACGAGCAGCATTTCGGTAGGCACGAGGTGCGCAACGTCGCACAGGACGCCAAAGCGAAGGGCTGGGACAGCGCGGAGTACGGCACGAGGGCGATCATCGCCAACAAGCACTCGTTCGTACGCCCTGTCGGTACCGACATCGGCACCTACCGGCCATGGGATAATAGCCCGATCCGCGCGCGGCTCGTCAAGTATAGGCTGGTTGGCCACCCCCACCTGACACACTGGCTGCAGCACATCACGGACTTCACCGGTGGGGTCCTTGGTCTGCAGGACTTCGGCAAGCATGAGCTGAAACGCCGGCGCCCCCGGCTGCCGAACGAGCTGCAGCCTGATCCGATCCAGGCGGGGGAAGCCGGCAAGCCTGCGGTCAAGCGCCTCCACAAGGTCTACCCGCCCCCTGCCTTCGATGGGGATGTCGGCGTCCCCTGGTTGCACCTGAACGGACAGTGGTTCCGCACAGTGAGCGTCCTGCCGGGTGACGTTGGGGGGCACGAGGTCGTGCGCGGTGCGCCACCCCAGTACTTGACCTTCGTGTCGCTGGGCAACCTCTGGTCCATCCCGCGCCCGTCGCTGCGCATTGAGGGCACCCAGACTGTCGGCCCCGTCGGTGTCGAACTCACCGAGTGGGGGGAGTTCGGTATTGAGGGCAAGCAGCCCCGTCAGTACCTGCGCCCTGCGGGCTGGGAGTCCCTTACCCCGGTCATGCACCGGACGAAGATCCGGAACAAGCAGGAGATACTGAAGGACTTCGGTCTCGGCTTCGCCAGCTCATACGTGAGCCCGGACGCTCGTGTGTGGCTGGGCCGCCAGTACATCACTGTGGAGGGCGAGGCCCATACTGGGTTCGGGCACGACCCCAAGGTTACATGGAAGACGCAGTGGCTCTACCCATCTAGCTGGTGGGCGAGCGACTACAGCTTCCACACGCGCGTCTGGCGCTGGCACACCTTCGTGCAGGTTGCCGGCTTTGAGAACAAGCCGACCGTCAGCAAGCGGGTGGAGGTTAAGTACCGCGACCAGTGGGTTAAGTCGGCGGGGTGGGAAGACAGCGATGTCGGCCGGCACTCCTTCGCCTTTGACGTGCAGTTCATCAAGCCCGACGGGTTCCCCTCGTCGGACTTCGGACAGCCCGCACTGCTGCGCCCCGGCACAATCCAGCCGGTGCCGATCATCCCCAGTTCACTGGTGGGTGACCACCATGTCAACCTGCCGCGGGAGATCCGCCCTGTCGGGGAGTCGTCCAGTGCTGTCGGTAAACCCCGCTTCTGGCCCGGACGCCTGCTGCAACCAGAGAGCTTCGGCGATGCCGGGTACGGCAAGCCCCGCATTGTCACCGAGTTCCAGGTCATCGATGTCCGGCACAAGGGCATCGAGATGGGCCTCGTGGGCGGGCACACGCTGCGCCTGCGCAACCAGGTCATCGCTCCCTACCACGATCAGGATGCGCTGGAAGAGAGCGTGGTGTCAGAAGGCCTCAGCATCATCCCGCGTGACTTCCGCCTACGCCCCGGCAGTTGGCGCTCAGAGCGCTGGGGCTATCACCGCCTGACCCGCACCGGCGACCAGACCAAGCCCGCCAGCTGGGACTCACTCGACTTCCCTGAGCAGCATGTGGGCCACCGCGTGCGCTACATCGTACCGACCGGCTGGCAGCAGCAGGACCAGTTCAACCGCTGGACCGCAGTCAGCAACCTCGCGGAGACCATTGCCCCGCGCAGCTTCGGGGACCTGGAGGTGGGGCGTCATCGGGTGAAGGACGCCGCGCAGCCCATCCGCTTCATTCCTCCTATCACCCCGCCGGAGATCCCCGATCATTGGGTGAGTCACGGTGTGCGCACGGTTGTCCAGTTCCATCGTGCCGTCGATGACTTCGAGCGCATCGGCCCCAACACGGACGTGCGCCACAACCCCTACCCGATCACACCCAAGCCGCTCCGCGTGGGCGAGGCGGGTGTGCCGGCGTTGCGCCTGCACCGCGACCGCATCAGCCCCCGCCAACACTCGGCCAGCTCGACCTACGGCAAGCCGTTCATCCGCCTGCGCGACAGCTATGTGGACTATGAGGGCTGGGTCTCTCACGAGATGGGCCGGGCCACGGTGCGACATCGCAACCGCATCATCCAGCCGAAGAGCTGGTACCACGGTGTGTGGTTCAAACCGTCGGTGCGTGACGCCCGCACCTGGGTCAACCCGGGCGGCTGGGACTCCCTCAAGATCGGCCGCTTCACGACGGTGCAGCAGCGCGCCCCGCTAGGCCCGCGCACGCAGCGCATCGACCTGTTCAAGCGGAAGAAGGACGGTGCCTATGAGCCCGTGGGCTTCGGCTGGGACAACCTGGAGATGGGTCGGCCGATGCTACCGACGCAGTACATCTTCCCGGACACGATCGTCCTCACGAGCTTCGGCCGGCACCGCGTCACCGCCAACGAGATCTTCCCGAAGTCCATTCTCGAGGACTCTACCTTCGGTGTGCCGTCGCTCACCCGCACGCGCACGATATATCCTCGCCCGGCCGTCAAAGAGAAGTCCCCCTTCGGTAAGCCCCGCCTGTCCCCCTACTACGTCTGGGCCCCCACCGGCGACGCCTGGCCCTTCGGCGGCGAACCGGAAGACCGCGGTCCGCTAATCGGCCGCGGCACGTCTGAGCGTTGGACCGATGACCCGCCGGGCCGTGGTTGGGACGGCAAGTCTTCCTTCCCCTGGTTCGGCCGCGCGGACGTGGCGCACCGTCATCGTCGCATCCTGGCCGGTGCCGGCACCCCGGAAGACCCCACCCACCATGACTTCGGGCGCGTCGGCAACAAGCGCTACTTCGGGCGCCACTTCATCGAGAACGCCGCCCGTGAGATCGCCCCGAAGGGCATCTACTCGTGGCGCGAGGGCTTCCCCACGGTCGACGGTGGCATCCGCTACATCGAGCTGGAGAAGTGGGGCTACCACGACGGTATCACCAACGAGCAGGTCTTCGGCGAGCACGTGGTCTGGCGGCACGAGGCCCCGGTGCAGCCCGGCGCCGCCCCGGAAGGCTTTGACAACCTGGATGTGGGCGGCCACCGGGTCGAGAACCAGAACCGCACGATCTACCCGCGCGGCATCAGCCACACCGGCAACCCGCAGCTCGAAGGCTCGCTCAACCCCTTCGGCCTGCCGACCATCGGCTGGCCTCGCACCTTCACCGACTTCGGTGGCTTCGACTCGACCGCCATCGGTGGCCACGTCGTCCAGAACTGGATCCGCCACCTGCACCCGGAAGGGTGGAACAGCAGCTCGCTCGAGGACGAGAACTTCGACGACTTCGTCCGCCCGATGCAGGTGACGCGCCGCGACCCCCCGGCTGACGCCCTGATCCCCTGGGGTCACGAGGACAGCGTGGTCGGCACGCCTTCCCTCAGCACGCGGGACCGCGGCATCCGCACCCACGGCATCGGGAGCATGCCGCCGTCGCCGCCTACCGTCCGCGGCCGCATCTACCTGGCTGCCCAGGGCTTTGGCGACACCCTCTTCGGCGACGTGCGCCGGCTCATCCCTGGCACGATCCAGACCTTCAGCGTACTGCCCACCTCCGAGCCGTCTGCTACACTGGCCCGGCGCGTGCGCCCCGCTGGCGCGCTCACGCAGCACATCGGTCGCCCGGCCACCGCCTTGCATCTGCAGCCCGTCGGCATCGACGCCTTCGCCTGCGACAAGCACGTGGTCAGCAACCCCTTCAACTGTGATCTGCTGGTCCTGCCGGCGGTCACGATCCCCTCACCCCAGTACATCGGCGCCCCGCGCGTCATCCAGCGATGAGCCGAACGACACCCTTCCCCCTGCCGAAGCTCGGCATCGACAACGTGACCCACGAGACCCGCATGAAGGCGGGCACCGTGCGGCGCGCCGACAACGTGGACATCGCTCCGGACGGGGCGTTCAAACGCCGCTCGGGCTTCCGCCTGCTCGAGCCGGGCGACTACCACTCGCTCTGGCGCAACCCGGTGACGGGCATCGTCTTCGTCTGCCGGGGCAACGAGGTCTGCGTGATCGGCGCGGGGCGTCGGCTCTTCCCCATCGCGCAGCTGCCCACATCTGAGCCCATCACCTACTGCGAGTACAACGGCGCCACCTACTGGGCGCACCGGCGGGGCCTCGGCTGGCTGCCGACAGACCGATCCAACGGCCGCGCAGTCGGAGTACCCAGTACCTGGTACGAAGTGCTTAGAGAATCGCATGGCGCCCTGCCGGCGGGCCGGTACGGGGTGAGTGTCACTGCCGTGGACGACCGGGGCGAGGAAGGGCCTGCCAGCCCTGTCGAGTTCATTGAGGTGACGCAGGGCGGCATCAGTGTCGAGGGCATCGTGACTGACATGCCGACCGTGCGTGTCTACGTCACCGACGCCAACGGCGAGATCCTGCACCAGGCCATCGAGGCGCCGGCGGGCTTGCCCATCTACACCGTGGCCGAGTGCGCCAAGGGTGGCGAGCTGGACACGCGGCAGCTGCGCCCCATGCCGGGCGGGCAGCTGGTGGCAGGCCATGCCGGTCGCCTCTACGTGGCCGACGGCTCCACGCTCTGGTTCTCCGAGGCCATGCGCCCTCACCTCAACTCACTGGCTCATGGCTACATCGAGATGACGGGGCGCATCACGCTGCTGATGGCGGTGCATGACGGGGTCTACGTGGGTGACCAGCGGGGTGTGTGGTTCATGTCCGGGCGCGACGCCGGGCAGCTGCAGCCGCGGCTCGTCAACAGCGCGGTGGCCATGGAGCGCAGCGGGGTGCTGGTGGAGGCCACGGCGTTCAACATGCAGGTCGTGGAGAGCAACACCCCGGTGGTGGTGTGGCTGACTGCCGAGGGCTACCGGGCGGGCAAGGCTGGGGGTGACGTGGTGCCGCTGCAGGCCGATCGGCTCCGCGTCGCGCGCGGCGCAGGGCGCAGCTCGTTCGTCATGCGCGACGGTGTCAAGCAGGTCGTTTCTCTTGTAAAATCAGGGCTTTCGGCGGTAGGGTCCGCCGAGGACTCTCAACTCCTTCCGTGAGGTGATCATGCCTGAACTGGCAAAGTATGCACGCGAGTTCGTCCGTGCCGTCGAATCCAACAAGTTCGAGAAGACGGGCTCCGGCCTGTACTTCCCCAAGGCCAAGGCCTTCCTGCAGGGCACCTACTTCCACAGCGTCAACGGTGAAGACGAGGTGGTGGACCACAACCTGCTGCCCGACGAGGGCATGGCCTACCTGCTGCTGACCGGCCTGGCCGGCGGCACTGCCATCACCAAGTGGTACCTGGCTCCCTACACCAGCAACTACACCCCGACGGCGACGCTGACCGCGGCCAACTTCGTGGCTGCTGCAGGCGAGCTGGTGTCGAACACCGAGGGCTACACCGAGACCACGCGGCCCCAGTGGAAGCCGGGCGCGGTGACGGGCGTGTCGATCGACAACCTGCAGGACAAGGCCACCTTCACCTTCGCCACCCAGAGCACTGTGACGATCCACGGCGTGGCCATGGTGAGCGAGCCCACCAAGGGTGCGGTGACGGGCAAGATCATGTCGGCCACCAAGTTCAACCAGCCGCGCACGCTCTACAACGGTGACGTGCTGAGCATGGGCTACCGGGTGCAGCTGGTGACGGCGTGAGTCACTCCCCCGCGTCAAACGTCTCCGTCCGGCTGGACGGAGACGTGACCCGAGCACAGGAGCTGCTGCCTCAAGCGCTGCAGCTCCTTTCTCGTGTAAGGGCCTTCTGCGAGACTTCAGGTGTGCCGACGTTCTCCGCGCACGCCAACCCGACCCCGGACGACTTCCTGTACGCGGTCGTGGCTGGCAGCACGCAGGGCGTGATCGTCAGCGCCGGCACACCTGAGGTCCCGCCGCCCTACAAGCCCACGACGGGCGAGGGCGAGCCAGAGCTGGACATCATGTCGGGCGCCGTCTGGGACGGGCGCCTGCTGTCGGAGGAGTACACCGACGCCAACGGCGAGCGCAAGGTGCGCCGGTACCTTGTGGAGTGGTCGCCGACGCAGCAGTACGCCGAGCACGTGCAGTTGCACCCCAGGCTGCAGAGTAGCGAACGCCTGGCCGTCGAGGTGCCGGATGGGTTTGAGGAGTGGAAGCCCAAGCCGCCATCACGCATCGTGCTGACCCAGTACCAGCGGGCGCACTCGAGCCTCTACTCGGGTGCCATGGGCAAGGTGGTGCAGGCGCTCCTGGGCTTCGGCCGGGTGGACCCGGCCATCTTCGCCCAGTCGGATGCTGAGCTGGAGAAGCCCTCCGACTACATGAAGAAGGTCGCCGCCAAGGGCGTCCAGATCCTCTACGACTACAAGTTCAACCGCACGCACGGCGTCTACACGGCAGGCGACGGCACGCGCTGGCTCCTCGAGATCAGCTCCGGGAAGGGTCTGTGTGCCATCCCTCTGCCGATGGTGCGCGGCACCACTGCTGATGACTACGCTGAGCGGTACCGCAACAGCCGGTACCAGGCCGTGGCCAGGATCATCGACGAGCTGGGCGGCGTCCCCTCGGGCGAGCCCATGCCCAGCAAGGCGGAGATCGACCGCCGCGTGGATGAGGGCACGGCGCTGCAGCTGCTCACGCCCGAGCAGGTGGCGCCCTTCTACCAGCTCAGCGGCTTCAGCTCCAACTGCGGCTGGAGCTTCAACAGCCGGGGCAACATGGCGGTCAACGTGGGCTACCGCTACGACGATGACCACCCGTACCAGCGCAGCCAGTGCTGGCAGATCCGCATCCGCATCGGCAACCTGCGGCGCGAGCGCCAGCCCGGCGAGCCTATCGCCCACGGCAGCGCCACGATCCGCATGATATACGAGGGGCGGCTCTTCAGCCACAAGCACGGCATCCCGGTGAAGTATCACGAGCCGGCGCTCGACGGGCTGATGACGCACATCGCGCTGCCCCAGCGCATGGGCACACTGCCGCTGATGCGCATGAACGCGCCGGTGTTCGCCGCGTTCATCAACGACGACATCAAGATCGGCTGGTTCTTCAACGACCAGCGCAGCAGGACGACCACCGAGGGCTTCGACGAGCGCGAGGGTGAGGAGTGCTTCCTCTCCGGCACCTGGTCGTGGGCGCGCTACACCGGCAGCACCGGTCTGCCACCCATGGTTCACACCAACGACCTGGACTTCCGCGAGGTCGCCAAGGAGTCCTTCGTCGAGGGCACCATGACTGCCAAGCCCGTCGGCTGGGATCCTCCCAGCCATGGCCACAACCCGGTGCAGCCCGCGTGGGGCTCGATCGGCATCGCCAAGGTCTTCCAGCGCACGACGAAGGAGGTGAGCGGCGGCTTCGAGACGCGCGGCAGCCAGCTCATCGTGCCCGACGGCGTGCGCAACGGTTACTGCTTCTACCAGGGGCACTGGTGGCAGGCGGGTAAGCGCACCTACGAGTCCTCATCCGCGACCAACGTGCTCTCACCCAAGTACGGCATCACATGGCGGCAGTGGCCCCGCTGGGACCCCGACCGGCCGGGCCCCATCATGACGTGCGGCGGCAAGCACTCGGACAGCCGCATCGTCGAGATCGTCGACAACTACAGCGAGCACGACTGCAGCCGCTACGCCGAGGGCGGACCGCTGCCGGGCATGTGCGCGAGCGTTGACCGCTACAACCGGCAGGGCAACCGCATCCGCGTCGAGCAGTACCAGCGCACGACCGACAGCGGTACTGACTTCAAGGGCACGGTCCACGTCGTGCTCGACACCGTCCACAGCGTCCAGTCCATGCCTATCGGTTGGAACGACATGACCTACGCCATGGTGCCGTCGCCCAGCGAGATGGGTAGCATCCAGGGCATGCAGTGGGTATATTCGACGCTCGGCCACCGCGTCACCTACAGCATGGGCTTCCTGGAGAGTCGGTCTGAGGGCGCCACGCCCTTCGCCGTCCCGCAGCGCGCCAGCATCCCCACCTACATCGGAGTCATCGAATGAGCGAGCAATGCACCGTGCAGGAGAACTCCGCCCGGATCATCAGCATGGCCTTCGTGATCAACGAGGCCCAGGCCGTCGACGTGACGACGCTCGGCGACCGTGTTATCCTGGGCTATGTCCTGGATGCCTCCGATCGTGCTCGCGTGAGCGACGAGGCTGCAGTGTCGGACAGTCCCATCATCGTGTCGATGGCGAGGATAGCGGCGACGGCAAACCACTCCGTCGCTAGCATCGTCACGGCCGGATCGCGCGCTCGGGTGCGTGACACCTTCCTCTTCAGCTCCTCGGTTCTCGCCGTCGAGCAGGCTCGCGCTTCAGACGCCATCGTCATGGGGCAGCCCGCGGTGGTCATCACCGACCGGGCTCGCGCCTCGGCGTCAGAAGTCCTGCAGGCCATTGTCAGCTTGTCCCACGAATCGGCCTGTCGCATCAGCGACGCGGCCTTCGTGTTCAAGGACCTCACCCTCACTGATACCCTGCGCGCCACCGACAGCGACTTCGTGCTGCGCACGGTCCTGGTCGACGAGGCCTCGCGCGGGCTCATCACTGCCTCCGACGACTTCTCCACGCAACGCCCGGACGACCTGCTCGTCAGTCTGGCCACGCTGCGCTCGTCGGCTGATACCATTCTCAATGGAACCCTCACGGTCGATAGCCACGCTCAATGGAGCGATAGAGTGCTGATGAGGGATCCAAGTACTCAGCACCTGGTGCTAGGTACTGAGAGCACCGCCGTGTCCACGTGGACTGGCTGCGACTTCGAGAGCCTGGCCCAGGTGGGTGAGGACGTGCTGGCAACTGGCCCTGACGGGCTGTACATCCTGGATGCGGACGATGATGACGGAACCCCAATCAATGCTCGAGTCGATTTTGCGAGCGTGGGCTTTGGAATCAGTCAGACAAAGCGGATCGACAACCTGTACATCGGGTACTCCGCCGAAGGGCGGCTCCGCCTGTCCCTCTCCGTTCAGGAGTCGGGTGGAGTGCCAGCTGTATTCCCGCTCGAGCGACGGCCTGCCGATACGCCTCGCGCCACGCGGGTGACGCCCGGCAAAGGCATGGTGGGGCGGTACTGGCGCATGAGCCTGCAGAACGAGGACGGCGCCGCATTCTGGATCAACGACGCCGAGGTTGACCTAGCGGTGTCCACACGGAGAGTTTGATGGCGGGCTTTGACTTCCGGCCGAGCACCAAGCCGAACGACCTGCAGAACCAGCTGGCTGCGGCCAACAGCCACGTCGCGGGCGTCAACGACATGGTGGCCCAGCGGCTGACGCAGATGACGGACCTGACGACCAACATGGTCAGTCGGGCCTCGACGACCATTGACAACCTGACGAACTTCTCGCTGGGCGACCTGGGCGCTGCCCCGCAGCCGGGGGCGTTCGACGCGCACTTGAACCTGAACCTGGACCTGCCGCAGGTGGGGCCGACGAGCTTCGGTCAGGTCACGTCGCAGCTGCCGCCCGAGCCTACGCTCGGGGACATCCCGCAGCTGCCTGACATCGACATCCCGGACTTCACTTCCAGCGTGGGGGCGATCAACGTGCCAGTGGCGCCTGCCTGGACGGCCCCCGACGCCCCGCCGGAAGCGCCGACGATGCGCGAGGTCACAATCCCGACCACGCCTGACATCGTCATGCCGGCGGCCCCGTCGCTCACGGAGATCACGGTGCCGACCTTCGACGGGCTGACGCTGCCGACCTTCGACGCGCAGGCACCGGAGTTTGAGGGCACGGCTCTTCCCGGGGCGCTGCAGTGGCAGGAGCCGCGGTACGAGTCCGAGCTGATGCCGGAGATTACCGCGACCATTCGCCGCATGTGGGGCGGTGGATCCGGGCTCCCGCCTGAGGTGGAGAAGGCCATGTTCGCCCGCGCGGCTGAGCGCGAGGACCGGGTGGCCATGCAGGCTATCGAGAGCGTGGCGGAGGAGTTCTCCGGGCGCGGGTTCACCATGCCGAGCGGCGTGCAGGCGGCGCGGGCCGACAAGCTGCGCGAGGAGCTGGCGCTCAAGAAGAGCAGCCTGAACCGAGACCTGACCATCCAGATCGCGCAGTGGCAGATCGAGAACATGCGGCTGGCTGTCGAGAAGGCGGTGGCGGCCGAGCAGGTGCTGGTAAACACCTTCGACAACATGGCCAAGCGCCTCTTTGAGGCGGCCAAGTTCCAGGTGGAGGCGCAGCTCAACGTGTTCAACGCGCACGTGAGCGTCTTCAACGCCAAGATGCAGGCCTACCAGACGCTGGCCAGCGTCTACAACACGCGGGTGCAGGCTGCGCTGTCCAAGATCCAGACCTTCAAGGCTGAGGTGGACGCCGAGATCGCCCGCGGCCAGATCAACGAGCAGAAGGTGAAGGCGTACAGCGCGCAGATCAACGCGCTGGAGGCGCAGACGAGCCTCTTCGTCGCGCGCATGAAGGGCGCCGAGACCGAGGCGGCGGTGGAGCGCTCGCGCATCGAGGCCTTCCGCGCGCAGGTGCAGGCCTACGGCGATCAGGTGGGTGCGCAGAAGGTGCGGTTCGATGCCTACGAGGCGCAGGTGCGGGGCGAGACGGCCAAGGTTGGCATTGTGGACGCCGAGGCCAAGGCGTTCGCAGCGCTGATTCAGGGCAAGTCGGCCAACGTCGAGCTGGGCATGAAGCAGATCGACGCACTGCTGAAGAAGAACCAGAACCTGCTGAGCCTTTACCAGAGCAACCTGGAGGCGGAGAAGACCCGGCTGCAGACACAACTCGGTGTCATCCAGACGAACGCCAGCGCCTACACCGCTGACACGCAGCGCTTCAGCGCGGTGGCGGCTGCCGAAGGGCAGAAGGCGCAGGCCGAGATCGCCGCCAAAGAGGCCGAGATCAGGGCGGCTGTGGCATACTCCCAGGCACAGATTCAGGCTTACAGCGCCAACATGGAGGCGGCCATCAAGCGGGCGGGCATCATCTCTGACTCACTCAAGGCTGCAGGGCAGATCTCCTCGACGCTGGCGGCGGGTGCCATGGCAGGCATCCACGTGGCGGCGTCGCTCTCTGGCAGCGGTTCCATTTCCGGTTCTGGCTCGGTATCGAACAGCAGCAGCTTTTCCGAGAGCCACAACTACAATTACGACAAGGGCAAGGTATGAGCGACACCAAAAAGGACTTCGAGCTGAAGTCCCGTCTGCGCCAATTCCAGGAGGCCCAGCTGCCGAAGCTGGGCACCGGTCAGGCGCGCAAAGCCGGCGAAGAACTGTACCGGCGCAGCGACCGCGTGGACGCGGCCGTCGAGCAGGCGTCGCAGCCTGCCCCCGCCGAGCGCGAGGAGCGCGAGGAGGATCAACGCAAGGTGCCGGCGGACTTCCGCTTCGCCGACGGTGGCACGGTGGGTAGCCCTCTGCGCGAGGAGAAGCCCTGGTGGATGCCGTCGCTGAGCTGGCTGGGCACCGGTGCCGCGCGCAACGCGGGCGAGGCCATGGCTGGTCGGCCACGCCAGATCGACAACGCTGTGGATGCGATGTCGAATGGTCAGGCGCCTCAGCAACCTCAGTACCCGCAGCCGCAGCAGCCGCAGGAGGAAGAGGAGCAGCCGAGCCGCCCGGCCCCGGCGGGCTTCCGCTTCGCTGACGGTGGGCGCGTCAATGGCAAGGGAGGGCGCACCGACGACAAGGTCGGCCCCGTCATGCTGAGCGACGAGGAGTACGTGCTGCCGGCCGACACCGCCGACGCCATCGGGCGCGACGTGTTGGATCAGCTGCGCCTGCACACGCACGACTTCAAGGACGGCCGCAAGGAGTCCGCCCTGCGAAAGCAGCATGGAGCCGCTGACCATCTCGCTGACGGCGGTTCCCCTGACTGGCTGGAGAAAGGCAAGGCCCTGGGTCAGCGAGCCCTGGCCGGCGCGCAGGATTTAGGGCAACGAGCATATGCCGCTACTGAGCCGTATGTGCAGAGGGGCGTCGCAGCCGCGCAGCCGTATGTGCAGCAGGGCGTCGATGCCGCCAAGCAGTACGGCGGGCAAGCGCTGGATGCAGCCAAGCACTATGGCGGCCAGGCGGTCGACTACGTCAAAGCGCAATGGCCCGGGCTGCAGAAGCAGGCTGTCGACTACGGTCGGCAGGGGTTGGAGTACGGCAAGCAGGTCGGCGCACAGGCTGCTGACTTCACACGCACGAACCTGAACCCGGACGCCCTGCGCCAGCATGCTGCCACGGTGCAGAAGGCCGCCACCGAGTCGGGCGCCCAGCTGAAGGACCAGTTCGAGCGTGCTGCCTACAACCCGGCCGAGCGCCGGCGGATGGCTATGGACCGCGTGCGTGCAGAACTGGGGGACAAGCCGGTAGGCTCTGGCCAGGTGAACCCGCAGTACCGCATGCCGCAGGCGGCCGCCCCGGCGGCTCCCGCCACGCCTCAGCCGAAGGCGCCGAACGTCCTGCAGCGCGCGGGCTCGGCCCTGCGCGATGCTCCGGCCGCAGCGCGCGGGGTGATCAACAAGCCCTTCAACGCGATCCCCACAGGCCTGACCGTGGCCGCCGCCGGTGCGCAGGCGGGTGCGCAGGAGCTGCGCGACCAGGAGTCCGGCTACGCCAAAGCGTTCAACGAGTCCATGGATGACATGAACGCAATTGGGGGAAGCGCTCTCCGCGTACTGAGTGGAATAGGGGATAATCTCACTGGAGGGTACGCCACGCGCCTCGGGCAAGGCATCAGCTCGATGCTCGGTGGCGAAAGCTTCAGCGACGGGTTCAATCGCGCGACCCACCGCGAGCAGTTCGAGGCCGCTCGCCAGCCTGCGCCCTCCACTCCTGCTGCTACCGCTGAGGCTCCCCGTGCATCTGCCAGTCCCGCCGCCGTTCCCCCCGCCGATCCCGTTCCCACTGCCCCCGCAGCCGCACCCGTGGCAACGCCGCCGGGCTACACGAACCTCGGCAACTACGGCTATGGAGGCCCCGACATCCTGGGCACCAGCACCCGCGCCGATGGGAAGCTGAACAGCTTCACCAACGTCGCGCCGTCCCGGTTGCGCGCGCCGAAGGACCAGACGGAGAACATCAACGCGATCTTCGACCGCATGCGGCACGAGCGCGGTACCGACTGGTGGGCGCGCCACGGCGCCAGCCTGGATGCGCAGCGCGCCGGTCTGCTGCTGGAGAACCAGCGCAACATGACGCAGAACCGCGGTCAGGATCAGCTGGCCCAGGCTGCGGACGCCTCCGCCCAGCTGCGCGCCGCCGAGCAGAACGAGAACGCCATCCAGTCTCGGCTGCGCCAGGCTGCCAACGCGGGCCAGCTCGGGTCGTCCATGATGAAGGCCCTCATGGACAACGACCTGAAGCGCGAGGAGCTGAGTCTCAAGCGCAGCTCGATGGCCCAGGAGCGCGCGGACAAGCAGGCTGGTCAGTTCGACAAGGCGGTGGACGGCATGTTCATCGGCGCCGACGGCAAGCCGGATGCCAAGCAGGCCCAGGCCTTCCGTCAGTTCCTCGGTCAGTCGAACATAAAGGTGGACGGCAAGTCCTTCACCAACATGACGCCGCAGGAGCGCCTGCAGAACCTGGCCCAGGCCCGGAACATGTTCGACCTGATGCAGCGACAGAACGCCGGCGCCCGGACTCAGTCGAGCACCTACTCGCCCATCGTCGGATCGAAGAACGGCTACAGCCTGGGCGACGTGGTCCATGGCGATGCGGGCATCTCGGACTACATCCTGTCCAACGTGAGCCCGCTGCGTCAGCACCAGGTCATGGTCGACTCGATGGGCCGCCCGCACATGGCCGGCAACCTGCTCTTCGACGGTGACAAGATCAACGGCGACCTGGCTGCACTGGTCGCGCAGACCCGGAGGTAATGGATGGCTGCTGACGTAAAGGCCGCGGAGTTCGCAGCGCAGCTCCGCAATCACCAATTCGTGCAGAACGCGAAGTCGGCAACCTCGCTGCTGGGGCGAGCCCCCGGCAGCACGGTGACCATCGCAGAGCTGCGCAACCTGCTGAATCAGACAGCGGCGACCTCCTCGGTCCTCGACATGACGGGCATGACCGTCACGATCGATGACCAGGTCACGCTGCAGGACCACCCAGGGATCCTGGGCGGGACGTTCATCGTGGGTAGCTCGACTCAGCGCGCCGGCCTCCTGCTGCGCAACGATGCAAAGCGCGCCGAGGACAAGATGACCTTCATCCTCGGCTCGACCTTCCTCATCCACAACCAGCACAGCTCGCAAGCCGCCGTCATCTACGCCGTGGATGGGCGGCACGTGCTCATCGATGAGTGCAAGATCCTCGGCGTCAAAGTGGGTCGCGCGATCTATGTTCGCGGGACGACAGCCATCGCCCGCGCCGCACCGGCGACCTACCCCGCAAGCTCGCTGAGCACCGCTGCCGTTGCCTATGCGGCGATCAAAAAACCCGCCTTCCCTGAAGCAGGGAGCTGCAACGTGCATGTGCTGCGCACGCAGATCCACATGAACACGCAGGACGGCGAGGCCATCACCTTCGAGGCGGGGCGCTCCTTCGCCCCGCAGTCCAGCGCGCGCGAGGCCTGGCTCGCCCGCAATGCCACCGCTGTCATCACCGCCCCTGTCTCCGTCTGCATCGTGGCAGAGTGCGACATCTCCGGCGGGCATTATGGCGTGGCGTCCTATGGCGCTGCCCGGATCTGGGTGGGCGGGTGCAGGCTTTATCGGCAGGTGCGATGCACCAGCGCTCAGGACGCCACGACGGGCTTCCTGACCTATGGGTGCGACGCAATCGATCCGAAGTCCACGATGCACCACAACGCATACGGCGCTGTGAACTGCCGGTACGCCCTCACCGACGGCGACACGGGGCGGTCCAACGGCGAAGGGCTGCTGCAGGCGTATGTCCGCTGCCCCGGCATCCAGTTCCTGGAATGCACCGTCAACGCGCATTCGCAAACCACCGCGCTCTACGCGATCTACAGCGGTGTGGCCTCTGACGTGACCGCCACCAAGCTGGTAGTCCACGGGTTTTACAAGAAGCAGTTCACCCGCGGGCTCGCGGTCGCCGAGTCGGACTGGATCGACAACAGCAAATCCCCGCAAAGCCGGACATACGGGGGTACCAACGGGGAGCTGAACAACTTCATGCGCAGCGATGCCGGTACAAGCCTGTCCGTGCGCGACATCCAAGTGGACCTTGACCCCGAGAACGGCTATGAACCGGGAACGTTCGCAGTGATCTGCCCTACGCCGACGGTGTTCACGAAGAAGTACACCGACGCACGGATGACCGTCCCGCTCAACCGGGTGAACTGGTGCCTGGGGTATACCAACGACAGAGGTGTCGCCGTGGACGGCTTCAGTCCAGGTCGGAAGCCCAGCCAATACGTGCCCTATAACCAGCTGAAGATCCTGCCGGTATAATCACCAGATCTGTTTTCATAGGATCTGGTGATGGCCACCTCTCCGCTGCGCACCGGCCTGACTTTCGATCAGGCCCCCACCCCCGAAGTCATCGATCAAGCGTTCGCCCCTCGCTCCGAGGCCGCCAAAGGTCTCGAGCAGGCCATCACCCAGGGCGAAGCCAACGCTGCCGCCGCCCGCCGGTTCGCCGCCGAACGGGCCGGCAACACTGCGGAGATGGAGCGCCAGGCCGCGCTCCAGGCCCAGTTCGAGCAGACCGCTGCTGCCAACGCTCCGCGCGTGAGCAGCCTGCGCGATGTTCAGACCAAAGGCGACGCCTTCGACTGGGCCGCCAGCGTGCTGCCGGGCGCCCTTTACAGCAGCGCCCCGTCAGTCCTTGCTGGTGTGGGCGGTGCCCTGCTGGGTCGCGGTCTGGGCTCCGCCCGCCTCGGTGCGCAGCTGGGCGCCATGACACAGTCGGTCGCCGACGAGCGTGCTGAGGCGCTGGCCAACCAGTACAACGACCCGACCCTGAGCCAGGCGTCCGTCGCCGAGCGCGGTCGCGCCGCTGACTTCAAGGGCCTCGTGGGCGGCGCCATGGAGGCGCTGGTGCCTGGCGCCATCGGCCACAACGCCTTCGCCCCGCTCAAGCGTGGCCTGGGCAACCAGATCGGCAAGGAGGCTGTCGAGGAAGGCCTGACCGAAGCCGCGCAGGAAGGCGTCGGCCAGTACGCCGAGCAGATGCTCGATCCCTCCCGCCAGTTCGACCCGATCAAGATCGCTGAAGCAGGTGCGGCTGGAGCCGTGGGCGGTGCCGGCATGTCGGCCGCCGGCAACACGATCGGCGCCGCAGGCCGGATCCTCACCCCCGCCGCCTACCAGGCGGGCCAGGACGCCGCCGACTGGACGCAGGACAAGCTGGCGGAACTACGACAACCTGCTGAGCCGGAGTACTCAGTACCGAGTACTACGCCTCAGATGCCCTCCCTGACGGGGGCCCTGTACGACCGCTATGGCCGCCCCTCTGTTGAGGCCGGCATTGAGGCGGTGCGGCAGGTGGCTCCTGAGATGGCCGAGAAGCTGTCGCGCGCCATCGAGGCGCCGGTGCAGGCTGCAGGCCGCGGCATCGAGGGCGCCTATGCCATCCGCGACCGTGCCGCCGTCGGTCTGTCCATGGGGCTGCAGGGCAAGGAGTTGCGCGACTTCGCCATGGGCGTGAGCCTGGGCGAGTACGCCATGTCAGACCTCGCCGGCGACGCCTCCATCCAGCCGGGCGCCACCCCGGAGGAGACCGAGGCCAACATCAGCCGGTATGATCAGGAGCGGGCGCAGCGCAGCCAGCTCTATGCCCAGAGCCTGGTCAACGACCCCAACGTCGACCCGGAGGTGAAGTCCCGCATCACGCAGATGAACGGCAACTTCACAGACGCCGACCAGCGCTGGCTGGCGGGCCGTGTGGCCAGCCGGGACAACGCGCAGCAGTTCGCTGACTGGGTGCGCGGCAATGAGGCGGCGGAGGCCCAGCAGAAGGCCAGCGAGAAGGTCTTCAACCAGCTGGACACGATGAGCGTGCCGGAGGAGTACCGGATGCTCTCGCTGATGAACCAGCACGTGAAGCCGGAGGCCTTCGGCGGCGACCTGAGCAAGGTGGCCCCGCACTTCCCGCAGATGTCCAAGATGATGCTGGGCCTGGCCGCCAAAACGGGCAGGCTTACGACGAAGGACGTGGAGGCGATGTTCCGCCTGACGGACGCGCTCCAGTTCTTCAACGAGCCGGAAGCCATGGTGCAGGCCGTGGAGCAGATGGCGGCCGAGACCGGCGGTCAGCCGGGTAGTCTGGTGGACCGCGTGCGCGCGTTCAGCAACGCCCGCATTGACATGCAGACCGGCCCGCAGAGCTTCCTCGCCAACATGCTGCCCAAGGCCGGCGAGATCACGGAGCAGCAGCGCCTGCAGATCGCCCGCGCCGTGGACATGCACACGGTTGAGCTGGCGGCGCACGGCCGCTCCAAGAAGGCTCGGGCTATCGAGGAAGGGCTCACGAGCGTCTTCGGCTCGCCCGAGGCCACTCGCACGGTGCTGGACTACTACGCTGCCAACAACGCCGAGCTGAAGCAGCTGATGGACGAGGAGCAGGTCTACGACCCCAACGAGGGCATGGGTGAGGCCGAGCAGCTCGACAGCGACCTGGTGGTGGAGCAGGGTGCCGCCGACCGCTCCATCAACGAGCGCGAGGTCAAGGAGGACTTCCACTTCCACGACCCGGTGCGCATGCAGCCGTTCTTCAACAAGCGCGACCTGGGCAAGGGTAAGAAGGAGCTGGTTGGCCGGATGGACCCGGGCGTCAACATCGAGGAGCGCTCCTACCTGGACTACCTCGAGCAGAACGGCATCAGCCCGCGGCAGGCGAAGATCAACCTCGAAGCGGGCCTGAAGGAGCAGATCGAGGAGCACCGCCGCAAGTTGCAGGACGAGAAGGAGTCGCCGGCGCAGAAGTTCGAGCGGCATGAGCGCGTCAAGGACCTCGAGGGCAAGCTCAAACAGCTGTCGGTCTACCGCAGCGACAATGAGGAGGAGCTGAAGAAGGCCCTGGGCGGCCTGACCGTCCTCTCCAGCGGCGCGGGCGAAGCCCGTGGCGACACGGTGGTGCCCGACGAGCTGCTGCAGAAGTTCAAGGAGAACCTGACCAACAAGGACGGACGGACCACGGCTATCACCTTCGAGATGACCAACGGCAAGCCGCTGCGCCTGTCGGCCGAGTCCATGATCCGGCACTGGGCCAAGGCTACCGGTCGTCACGAGGGTCTGACCGAGGAAGGGCAGCGCAAGATGCTCGCCGACGCGGTGGCAGGCATGCTGGCGCGCGACGACATCAAGGGTATCAAGACCGACGTCAGCAAGGTCCGCATGAACCGCCCGAAGAAGGGCGCCGACGGCGAGATGATCGCCGCTTCCACGTTCGTGCCGACCGCCAAGCTCTCGCCCGAGGAGCGCAAGGCGCTGGGCAACTGGGATGTCAACACGAACCAGTTCGTGAAGAAGGCCGCGGGCACCGCCGAGGCCGCGCTGGCCAAGGCTGACCGCATCGCAACGCTGCCGCTCGACACGAAGGAGTTCCGTGACAGCGATGAGCTGCGCGACGAGCGCGAGCAGTTCGAGGCTGACATGGAGCGCATGCTCCGCGACATCCGCATCGAGGGCTCCAAGGCCAAGAAGGAGATGGGCGGCATCAAGGGCAAGGTGGCCCATGCCGAGATCAGCCGGCTGGCTGCCAACGTGCAGGACGCCTTCTACAAGGCGCTGCAGGACTTCGAGAAGGCCCAGCTCAATGGCTCCGGTCAGGATCTGATCGGCGGCGACCTGGGCATGACTGACAACGCGGCGGAGGCTGCCAAGGAAGAGGTGCGCCGCCAGAAGATGCCGCGCTACTACGACGAGGAGACGGGCGAGCAGCTGCCGGCCTACGCCCTGGGCCACCGCACGAAGGCCGCCCGCGCCCCGTCGATCACCGGTGACAGCAACCTGAAGGCCACGATGGCCAAGCCGGTGCCGCGCAAGAACCCGATGGCGGATGACAAGTACGCCACCGAAGCGCAGCGCAAGGCCTCGCGCGCCGCCTATGACGCCGCCATGAAGGCCTACCAGGCTGACGGCGCACTGGTGGCGGAAATGCTCGCCAAGAAGGCCGCTACCTCCACCACGCCCGACCGCACCGAGATCCTCTCGCGCCAGAAGGCGGAGCGTGAGCGCATGGTCAAGGACAAGGACATCCTCGACATCGCCAAGCATCAGGAGGCCGGCCACTTCGTCCATGCTGACGCCGCCGAGGTGGCCCAGGAGATGCTGACGGACATCATCCGTCTGAACACAGCCGCCATCGAGGCCAACGGTGACTACAAGGCCTCTCGCGCCGCGTTCGACGCCGCCATCGAGAAGGGCGCTCCGCTGCGCGTGGCACGCGCTGCCGCCCAGGCCAAGGCGCTCGGCGACATCGAGGCCTACATGGACGCCCAGGTCAGCGGTGAGCGCTACAAGAACCCGGAGGAGCGCAAACGGCTCGCCAATCTGCCGAAGTCCTACAACCCCAAGATCACCGGCGAGACCCCCAACCTCGATACGCTGGTGCAGACGGCCGCCCTGCTGGACAAGGCTACGCTCGACCGCGGCTTCAAGATCGAGACTGGCCCCTGGCCCAAGGAGGCCACCACGGTCTATCGTGACGCGGTCGAGGCGCACCCTGAGCTGAAGGGGCGCATCTTCTCCGCCATCAAGCTGCTGCTGACGGGCGAGGAGGCCTCGAGCCTCATCGGTGCGGGCGTGCGGACCGACGGAACGTTTGCCCGCTCTGCAGACGAGAAGGTCGTGGCGGATCCGAAGCACCTCGACGCCTACGGCAAGCTGGAGACCTACGTCAACCAGCTCATCCGCGACGGACGCGCACCTGACGGACGCCCGAGTTCGTTCGAGGAAGACCCGAGTTTCGAGGAGCAATTCTTCGCCTGGTGGAACTCCCCGGCGGTCATGAACAGCACCATCGCCGAGGTCGCTGATCGGCTCCAGGGGTTCTTCGTCGGGCGGCCCAACGCTGAATTCTTCGCCAACATGCTTGGCGCCTCCCTGGATCCGAAGAAGGTCCGCAGCAAGACCGCGTCCGCGAAGCCTAGCCACGTACCCAGTACTGAGTACTCAGAAGACGCATCGACGACCATCGACCGGATCCGTGAGCTGGTCAAGACGCTGACGCCGGAGCAGAAGAAAGCCGCCATGGCGGCCGGCTATGCCCCCTGGCCCGCGGCTGTCAAGCAGGCCTACGGCAAGATCCTGTCCAAGCTGAAGCCGGAGCAGAAGCAGAAGTGGGGCCCCCACATCCAGGCCGCCATCCGGCACATGCTGCACGAGCGCCTGCAGACCGCCAAGACGCCTGATGCCAAGGCCAAGGTGTTCCGTGAGCTGGCTGACGACATCCGTGCCATGACCGACGAGCAGCTGGAGCAGCTGCTGGAGCCGAACCCTGAGAGCGCGCAGGCTATGCAGGACGAGGTCTGGCGCCGCCGCGCGGAGATCGAGGCGGGTGCGAAGCCTGTCGAGGCCAAGCCTGTCGAGGCCGATCCGAAGGCGCGCCGCAAGGCTGAGAAGGAGATCAAGGCTCTGGTGGCCAAGCTGCGCGGCACGAGCGTGATCGCCAAGGCTGTGGACCCTGATGGCGGCGTGAAGGGCACGACGCGCTTCGCCGACGTGCTGAACCGCACCATCGAGATCAACGTGGGCGCCGATGGCTCCTACGACACGAGCACGGTCCACCACGAGGCCATGCACGACTTCTTCGAGATGCTGCGTCAAGGCGAGCACCGCTACCGCCCTGAGGTGGCCAAGGTGCGCCGCGCGCTGCAGGCCTGGGCGCACGACGACCAGGTCATGAGGACGCTGGCCAAGCACTACCAGGGCACGCCTGCCTGGGCGCACATCAGCCGCACCGACGAGGTGGGCATGCACGAGCGCATCGCCTACGGCTACCAGCTGTGGGTCGAGGGCAAGCTGGACCTGGAGCCCAAGGCTGACCTGGGTGTCGTGGGGAACTTCTTCCGTGACCTGTTCCGCTGGTTCGCCAGTCTGATCGGCGTCCACTTCGGTCCTGAGCGCGCGCAGGAGGTCTTCGCTGCTTTCTCCGAAGGGCGCTTCGCTGATGAGACCGCCAACGGCGGTCTGAAGATGACCGAGTGGGTGCGGGCCAACCCGCAGTTCGTGCCGACCGCCGCCGAGAAGGCGGGCAAGGCCATGGGTGAGATGGCCGAGAAGCTGGTGAGCAGTGCGTCCACCCGCATGCGCGCCACCGGCCTGCCGGCCGCCATCAAGCTGGCGGACCTGTTCCATCAGGACGTGGGCCGCGAGGGTCAAGGGCTGGGCTTCCTGCAGGAGCGCGCCATGCAGACCGGCGTGTGGACTGCCAAGCTCAACGACATCCTGAAGGACACGACTGCGCAGCAGCGCGCTGTGGCGCTGCGCAACCTGCAGAGCATGCGTCACCCGAAGAGCACCCTGGAGCACAACATCCGCGCCCTGCTGGAGGATATGCACGCCTACCTGCAGGAGGCGGGCGTGAAGCGCCAGATCGGCACGGACGAGTACGGCAAGCCGGTCTGGGGCGACATGGGTAAGGTGACGAACTACTTCCCCCGCTACTGGGACTCGGCCGTCATCCGGGCGAACCCTGAGAAGTTCGCTAAGGCGCTCGAACCATTCATGGGTGAAATAGCCGCCCAGACGGCCGCCGACAAGATCGGCCTGAGCGACGGCATGACGGACCTGGCCGACAACGACCAGCAGATCGGCTTCACGCCGGGCGCCGAGAGTGTCAACCGCCGGGTCTTCGACTTCATCAACGTCTCCAACGCCCACCAGTTCGTCGACTTCCAGATCCAGGATCTGGCCGCGGTGCTGACCAGTTACGTCAACAAGGCCGTCCACCGCGCCGAGTACTCCCGCCGCTTCGGTAACGGCGGTGAGAAGCTCCAGGACATCCTGAAGGAGCTGTTCGAGCAGGGGGCCACGCAGGAGGACCTCGAGACCATCATGAAGGGCACGGCGGCCATGACGGGTGTGCTCGGGGCCAACGAGATCAACCGCACGTGGGCGGGCCTCCAAGGCAACATCATCGCCATCGAGAACCTCGCCCTGCTGCCTCTGAGCCTCTTCGCAAGCCTCATCGACCCGCTGGGTATCGCCATCCGCACCGGCAGCTTCAAGGACGCCTGGGAGGGCTTCAAACGCGGGATGGACCAGCTGCGCAAGGACCTGACCTCGAAGGTCACGGGTGCCAAGCAGGAGGAGACCGAGCTGGAGCTGCTGGTGCGCGACCTGGGTGTGCTGGACGAGAACAGCATGATGAACGCCTATGGCGACGCCTACAGCGGCAACTACATGTCCCGCGGCCTGAAGAAGCTCAACGAGACCTTCTTCCGTTGGAACGGCATGGAGGGCTGGAACAAGGCCATGCGGGTGCAGGCGACCATCGCCGGCTCCCAGTTCATCCTGAAGCACCTGCGCACGGTCAACGATGAGAAGGCCGACGCCAAGGTCAAGGCGGAGTCCAAGCGTTACCTCGACGAGATGGGCCTGAAGGCCGAGGACATGAAGAAGGTCGAGACCAAGGCGGTGTCGCTCACCCATCGCCAGCTGTACGCCGGTGACCCGGCGGTGGAGGTCATCTGGGCCACCAACAACCGGGAGGAGCTGCTGAGGTCCAAGGAGGACGACACGACTTACCGGCTGCGCCGCGCCCTCTTCAAGTTCGTCGACAGCGCCGTGCTGCGACCCAACGCCGCTCACCGCCCGATCTGGGGCAGCGACCCGCGCTTCGCCCTGATCTTCCACTTGAAGCAGTTCACCCACAGCTTCCAGGAGGTGATCATGAAGCGCGTCTGGCACGAGTGGAAGCAGGGCAACACGAAGCCCGCTCAGGTGGCGCTGACCTACATCCCCTTCATGGCCGCGGCGGACGCCGCCAAGGCCATGCTGCTGGGCAAGGGCTTCGACATGAGCCTCAGCCAGTTCTTCGGCAAGGAGGTGGAGCGCAGCGGGCTCCTCGGCACCGGGCAGTACGCCGTGGACGCGGTGCAGGACATGGCCCGCGGCGACAACCCCGCCGCCTCCTTCGTCGGCCCCGCCGCCGACCACGCTGGCACGATCGCCGACTGGATGGCAGGGTCTGCCTCCACGAGGGACCTCGTGGACCGCTCGGTGCCGCTCGCCAAGTACGCGCCGAAGTGAACGACCTGCTCCCGGGCCCCCACCCACCCGGGAGCTTGCGTCTGCTTGGTCGGTGTAGAAGATAACCCCATACGTTTACAATGGGGTCGGGAGACCTGCTACACCGCTAAGTCGTTGATCTGAAAGGCCTTTCAAGTACTGTAGTACTTGTAGTACTACATATCAAATACTCATATATAGAGAGCGATAGCTCCATTGCCTTTCTCATTTCCCCCTATATAGCCAACCGTGAATTTTTCGGCGGGATCTGCAACAAACACACCTTCTCCCTTTAGAATCAACGACTTAGAGTGTTGTAGTGCAGTGCTACATCTGCTACAGCTACTACACGGCACTCGTGCCGATGCGACCGCCTGTCAACCGCGAATGTTTCTGGATTGTGAATCCTTGTATCAATTACAACACAGGTGTCAAGAGTTCCGATAAAATGCCCGCATTGATCAACTTCTTCCAAGAACTCCGTACTGAGTTCTGAGAAAACCCCAAGATGTCCCGCGACAAGTTTGCCAAAGCCACGATCCTCCCGACCCTGCTGACGATGAAGTGCAAGGGCTGCATGACGATCAAGATGATCTCGGACTTCAGCCCCCGCAAGGACACGAAGACTGGCTACAGCACCATCTGCAAGGCCTGCATCGCTGCCCGCCAGCGCCAGAAGCGTGCCGACCAAGACCCTGCCATGCGCCTGTACGAGTACGCCAAGCGCCGTGCCATCAAGCGCAAGCGTGACTTCGACATCCTGCCGGAGGACATGGTCGTGCCGGCCATCTGTCCGGTGCTGGGCACCCCCATGCGCGTGCCGTCGGTTGACCGCATCAACCCGCTGCTGGGCTACGTGAAGGGCAACGTCCGGGTGATCAGCCACCGTGCCAACATGCTGCGCAACAACGCCACCTACGCGGAGATGCGGGCGGTCCTGGCGGACACTGACGCCCTGATCAAGTCGGGCCGGCTGCCAGCCGAGGTTGCCCACCGCGTTGCCCACGACCAAGGCGAAACAGTCGAAGAGGGCGTTGCCCACGTCCCTGTCAAAACTGACGAGACGGACGAGGCATAGTATCTGGCAGGGGTAAGTCTTCCGAACCGGGCAGATGCCCGCTAGGAATCAATTAGAGGCGCTTTGGCGCCTCTTTTCATGTGGGGTAGGGTGATCCCCTTACGTGACGAGCAGAAGCTCCCAGAGGTCGCTATGGAAGAGCGCGAGGACCCCCAGGAAGACGGGGAGTTCGAAGATGCCGAACATGAAGGCGTTCACCACCATGTCCGCCGCCGTCTTCGGCTCGACATGAATCTCAAGCGCCTCGTCATACTCCGGGAGGCGCAGCTGGATGGCGGGGGGCAGCTTGCTGTCCCGCCACATGCCGAAGAGGATGCGCGCCAGGACAGCGAAGGCGATGACGAAGCTGATCATGTCAGTTGCTCTTGAAGGTGCGGGGGTTCGAGCCGGGTTTGGCCATGGCCTGCATCTTGGCGCGTTCGATCTCCATGCTCTCGCGCAGCTTCCTCAGATCGGACAGCGCGTCGAAGGCCTCTTGGGCGACTCCGGAGAGCGCCTGCTTGCCTTTCAGCTCAGTCATCTTCAGCTCGTGCTCCAGCTCTACAGCGCGGGTCGGGCGTCCGACGATCTCTTCGACGATGTCAGCGACTCGCTTGATGGTGTAGGCGACAGTCGCGGTGACAGCCAGGTAGGCGAAGGGGATTGCGGGGATCATGGTGAACTCCTTGGGTTGCCAGTCAGGCGAGGTTGAGAGGGTACTTGGTCCAGCAGCTGGCCTTATCCAGCTCGTCACGATATGGTCCTGCAGCAGGCCTGATCCTGCTCGTCACTATACGGCGCGGCTCAGATCGCCAGCGCTTCTTTGTACTGCTGCTGCACTTCCGGGCCCTGCAGCTTGATCCAGGCGATCACATTCTCGTGATTCTTGGCGATGCTCGAGGGGGACAGCCAGCTGAAGAGGAACAGGCCTTTGCCGCGCTCGGCGCCGACCTCTTCGCTCAGGTGCCACAGCTCCTTGGCCTTGCAGACCGCCCAGCTGACTGCAGCGATGCCCAGTGCGGCTACGCCGCCGCCGACCCCAGCCGTGCCAGTCTTGGTCTTCATGGCGACCTCAATGAGCTTCAGCAGGAAGCTCATCACCAGTGATGCGAGTGCCAACATCCTTCAGTGTCCTTGATTTGATCCAGTCAGCAGCCTCTTGCTCGCTGACCAGGTGTTGCTCGAAGAAAGACGGTGCCATCGGTACCGCCCATTTGCCGTGCGTGTAGATCATGACCCCCTTCATGCAGCCGAGGATCACTGCCACCTGCCTGCCCTCCTTGTACCGCCCGTTCATCCAGGCGATCTGCAGAGGGGAGAGAGCCGGGAGGACGAACTTCCTGCCCATCCCGGCCTTCGGGTCGTACTTGTACTCGACCCACAACTCGCCACCGCTGCCGCTGTAGTAGACATCCGGGATGCCAGCGGTCAGCGGGTTGTTGAGCTTCATGTGATACGGCTTGACCGCTCCCATCTTCCGATGCAGCCGTTGGATGAAGTCGGTTTCAGGTTTGCGGCTCATGACGTATTCACTCCGGTGATACTGCCTTGATCAGCTGCTTGCGCAGATGCTCTTTGGTGCTATCGTTGAGGATCTGGACATCGCCCTTCTCCACCGGCACCCCTCTCTCGGACTCGTGCTCACGCACCTTGATGGCCGTCGGCCGGTCCAGGTGGATGATCAGCCCGCCGTGCTTGCGCACCCACTCAGCCTCATTGGCGAAGCGCACGTCGCTGATGATCATGCCTGGGCCGGTGTGGGTGAGGTAGTGGCCGGCGAGGTTCAGCCAGATGTCCTTGTCGACCATCAGCCGGCCCCATTCCGTCCCCAGCGTCTGCATGAGGTAGCGGGGCGACTTGCCGCCGAGCAGCTCGATGGGCTCTTCCTTCAAGTCCTGCCAGAGCTTCTGCGACATGTCCGCGCCGATGGCCTTCAGCATGCCCCGGATGGGGTCAGCGAAGGCGTACCGGTAGCCACCGAACTCCTCCAGCAGCATCGCCGCAGCTGTGTCCTTGCCCGTCCGGGCCTTGCCGGCAATGCCGATCACTGGGTACTTCATTTCCTGCTTAACTCCACGAGACGACCGAACAGATCGGTCAGGGGTTCATCCGCGCGCACCTCGAAGGCCTCAACCTTGTCGGGATGCACCATCCAGTGAGCAGGCATCCACAGCCGAGCCTGCTCAAAGCGCTTCTCCAGCAGGCAGGCGAGCACGCTCGCCACCCGCTGCACATCCATGCTCTCGCCCTCGCAGAAGAGGACAGAGCCGCGATTCGTCACTGCTGCCATCGAAGTACTCCGTACTTAGTTCTGGGTACTAGGCTGGGCCTTCGCCCACTCCCTGTCGATGCGCTCCAGCGTCTGAGCGATCTCGCGCTGCAGCGCGGCCATCTCGGCCTTCTGCTTGTTCTGGAGGGCCACCAGCTTGGCCGTGGCCTCCTTGTGGATCTTGGCCCGGCGGGCCTGCAGCTCCGCCAGGTTCAGATCCTCCTCGTCAACCTCGGTGAGAATCGAGCGGCTCATCGCAGCACCCTCCGGGGCTTGGCGGCGGCAGTCGGGGCGGTGCCGGGCTTCGGTTGGAAGCGCACCGGAGCGCCGTTGGGCGACCGGTAGCCTGTCAGGTCCGGGGGTGTCATGAGCACGGCCTTGGCTTCCTCGCGGCGGCGCATGTAGATCTCGAACTCATCCTCGCGCAGCGGCCTGACCACCTCGAACTTCGGCTCAGGATAGGCCACGTCGTCGCGCAGGAAGATCCTCGTCACAACGCCGATGGGGATCGTCTTCATCTTCGCGGCGAGCTTCTGCACGTATGCATCGAAGTGCTTCAGGCTCACCGGCGGGATGCTGGCGGTCCACATGATCGGGTCCTCACCTTCGTCTGCTACGCTCGTGAGCGCGATCAGGCGGGTGTTCTTGCAGGCCTTGCCGCGGCCGGCGGAGCCGAACTGGTTCTGCGGGCAGATGAGGCAGTTGCTGCATTGCGGCACCGGCGACTGCTCCAGCGGAGCCAGCGTGGACACGTCGTAACCCATGGCCACGCACGCGGGCGGCACCGGGTTGCTCGGCGAGTACTGCTGATCGAAGTAGCTGTTGACGGTGATGAAGTCGATAATCACGGCCTCCAGCTCCTCACCTTCCTGTCCGTCAGGCAGAGCGATGGTGTGATTACCGATCCAGCGGATCTTGCCGGTGGCCGGCGAGGAGATCCTGCCCTGGATCGACTGGGCTTCTGCCAGCAGCTGCGCTTGGTAGGTTGCCGGCAGGTTCGACGTTGTGCGGGTCATGGGGGTCTTCAGTGGGTTGACGGAATGCGGCTGATCCGCACATCCAGGCCGTCGATGGTCGTGTAGCGCATCGACTCGATCTGTCGCTCGTGTTTGCGGATTGCGCTCACGAGAGCGGCGCTGTTGGACTTCTTCAGCCCCGGGTAGGCAGCCAGGAGCGCGCGCATGTTCTCCTTGGTGCCATTGATGAACGTGTCACCGAATCGCAGGACCATCACTTGTTCCTCAGATGGAGGCGACGGTACTGCTTCGGCAGCACGCCGGGGATCATCTCGCCGCGCTCGAACAGCTCGCGGCATGCGGCCGAGTTGACGCGCTTCTCGTAGAGGTGGATGTTACGGGATTCCAGCACGTACTCGTCGAAGGCCTCACGGTCGATGACCTCTGCCTTCGTGCTCGTGACGATGCTGACGCTCGCCGATGCACCCTCGCTGCGCGTGATCTCCTGTGCGTCCAGAGCATCGAAGATCTCGCGCTCCACGCTGAGGATCTGCAGGTTGATGGCCTTCAGCTCCTCATCCTTCGCCGACTTCTCACGCTTCAGAGCAGCCAGCTCTTCGATCCATTCGCCAATCGTCTTCATATTCTCGGTTTCCAGCATTCGGGGCACATCACCTTCTTGGTGAAGTGACCCTGTTTCTCACGATACCAACCCTGGCCCCCGCAGATGGTGCAGGGGCCGGAGTAGGTTTGGTTGCTCGCCCATTTCAGGGCGGCGAAGGCCTCCGGGTCGCCACCCCTGTCGGGGTGATGAACCATCGCCTGCCGCCGGAAGTAGTCCTTCCTGGCGTCCGGCGTGAGGCCCTTCATCTCCTTCAGGAAGTGGTCTCGCCAGTTCATTTCGAGTAGCAGATGTCCCAGCCACCCTCAGCGTTCAGCGGGTAGCCAACGGCCCAATCCGGCGGCGTCGACATGATCTCCTGCATGATCTTGCAGGTCTCTTCAGCCTTCTCCACCGGCACGCAGGTGACGACCTCATCGTGCGTCATCATCACGACCCGCAGCCCGGCGTCCTGCATCTTCAGCATCTGCTCGGCGACGATGATGCGGGCGATGGCCTGCGTCACGTTCTCCGCGAGCAGACCACCGTACAGCTTCGCTCGGCCAGCCTTGACCTTGTAGGTCACGTCCTTGAACGAGACGCCTCCCTGGTGGTCAAACACCGGCGTGCCCTGCAGATCCTCGTAGTGGAGGAACAGCCCGTTCGGCAGCCGGCAGAAGCCCTTGCCGAACTTGAGCACGCCGACCTTCAGATCGCGCCCGAGGATCATGGCCGTGATGGCCTCGTCCATCTTGGCCCAGAACTGCACGATCTTCGGATTGCGAGTACGGAACGTGGACACGGCCTTCGCCGCCTCCAGCTCCGTCAGGTTCACAGCCGGTCCCATCATGCCCTTGGCCAGCGTGTCCTTGAACTTGAGTGAGCCCATCCCGAAGCCGAGGCCCAGCCGCCCAACTTTGCCGACCGTCCGCTCCGGGCTCGACTTGCCGTAGGGCACCTCGGGCTTGCCGAAGATGTCGTTGGCGAGGTCGATGTAGAGGTCGGTGCCGTCGCGGAACATGTCCAGCACCCGCTGCTCGCCGGCCAGCCACGCGATGCCGCGGGCCTCGATCTGTGCTGAGTCCATCACGCACAGCGCATAGCCCTTCGGAGCGATCACGGCGCGGCGCAGCTTGCCCTTCTTCGGCAGGTTCTGCATGTTCATCTTGTTGCCGGCGCTCCAGCGGTGCGTGTGGGCCCCGCTGTAGTGGAGCATGACCGGCAGCTTCTGGCCATCCTTGCCCGTCTCGATGAAGCGTCCCGCCCGGGTCTCGCCGATGGTGCTCTTGGCAGCCAGCCGGGCGAAGTAGAGGTTCTTCACCTCGCGGTTCGGGTGGTTGCCGAGCACCTGGAACTCGAGGTCTGCCTTCGAGAAGGCATACGTCTGCTTGCCAGTCCGCACGCTCTCCTTCATGGGCGGCTCAACGCCGCGGTCGCGCAGAGCTTGGGCGAACTTCTCGTTCGACATGAGCGTGTCGATGTCGACACCGCCCTGCTCGATGGCGACCATCTTGCGGCCCAGCTCTTCCTTCAGCTCTTCCTCGACCAGCGGGATGTCCACCTCCAGCACCGGGTCGCAGAACATGCGCATGGTCATGTCCACCAGTCGCAGCTCGCTGTCCGGCATGAAGGGGTACATCGCCCAGAAGATCTCGAACGTGTCATCCACGTCGTCCGTGGCGTAGAGCGCCAGGGCCTTCTCTTCTTCCTCGGTCAGGTCCCACTTGTCCTTGATGTCGTAGAGCGCTGCCTGCTTCACCTTACCGGCCAGGCCGTGAGCCTTGGCGATGGTATCCAGGTTGTGGCGCCCGGCATGACCATGGACCGCGCGGGCCATCGACAGGGTGTCGATGTAGAAGCCCGGGTGGATGCCATAGACCTCGTGGAGGATGAAGCCGTCGAAGGCCAGGTTGTGGCCGATCACCACCGTCTTGGACCAGTCGATGCTGTTGAACAGCTCGGTGATCTGCTCCCGGAAGTAGACCTTGGTCTGGCCCTCGCCGATCTTCACCGACCAGCAGTGGACGTGGAAGCGCGGGTCGCGCACGTAGTCCGACGTGCTCATCTTCGAGAGGGTGTAGTCCTTGCCGAAGGCAGTCTCCGCGTCCAGCGTGATGATGTCGTAGACCTTGCCGCCGACTTCCAGTTTGCTGCGATCCGTCATGGGGTGACCTGTTTGAATGCGGAGTTGAGCAACTCCAGGATGTTGATCTGCTTCACGTTCTTGTCAACCATGCGCTGGTAGACCAGCTCCTCAATGGTGCCCTTCGCCAGGATGCTGATCGTCTCGGTGCGCTGCGTCTGGCCGGCCCGGTACGTCCGCCGGTTCCCCTGCAACCAGTGCTCCAGGTTGTAGGTGGGCGACGCCCAGATCGTCGTCGTGCCGCGCGTGAGGGTCAGGCCGTGGGCCGCTGAAGCGGGGTGGGCCAGCATCACGCGGTAGAAGCCGTTCTGGTAGTCCTTCACCGCTTCCATCCGGTCCTGCTCCTTCACGCTGCCGTCGATCACCGCGAAGGTGATGCCGCGCTTCGTGAACTCCTCCATCAGGAGATCACGCTGGTGACGCCAGTGGAAGAAGACCACGCTGTGCTGCCGGGCCTCGACCAGGTCCGCGATCATCTCGTACCGGCTGGGGTCCACCACCGCGTACTTGTTCGCGTCCCCGGTGTAGGTGGCGCCCGAGGCGATCTGCAGCAGCTTGTTGGCGACGCCGGCAGCGTTGACGCTGCTGATGACCTCGCCACTCTCCAGCGCCAGCAGAGCGTCCCGCTTGAACGTCTTGTACACCGTGGCCTGGCCCGGCGGCATGAAGAATGGCACTTCCGTCTCGAAGTTCTCCGGCACGTCGAGGCACTCCTCGAACTTGTGTCGCACGGTCATGTCCTTGATCAGCTCGCCGACCGCTTGTTCCACGCCCGGCTTGTCTTCCCATTTCAGCATGTTGGCCGCAGGGCCAGCCTGGGAGGGCGTCTGGGTCATGTTTCGGAACTTGTAGAAGCTCTTGCCGAGGCGCTGCCCGTCATCCAGGATGTAGATCTGGTTCCAGATGTCGGTGATCCCGTTGGAGTTGGGCGTGCCCGTCAGGCCGTACCGGTACTTGAAGTGGCTCTTGATCTTATTCAGGGCCTTCGACCGCAGCGAGGTGTGATGCTTGAACGCGCTCAGCTCATCCATGATGAGCGTGTCAAAGCGCGCGAAAAACTCCGGCCGCTGGTCCATCAGCCACTTCGTGGCATCGACGTTGGTGACGTACACGTCAGCCGGGCGGGCGAACGCCTGGGCCCGGCCCTTCGCCTGCGCCACCGACACGGTGATGTGCGGAGCGAACTTGGCGAAGTCGTTCTCCCAGGTCGAGCGCAGCAGTGACTTGGGAGCGATGACGAGAGCGCAGCCCCCGCCATTGCGCCGCCGTTCGGCGAACAGCTCGATCTGGACGCGCGTCTTGCCGGTGCCAGGGTCACTGGCATCCAGCACGCGCTCGTGGGTGCGCATGAAGTCGACGGACTTCTTCTGATGGTCGAACAGCGGGAACGTCATTCAGACACCTTTGCCGCAGTGCCCGGTGCCGCGCGGGCCATACGGGCAGTATTTGCAGGAGAACATGTTGGGGTTGGCGGGGAAATCGGTGCAGGTGGTCAGGTCCAGTGCACGGGCGTTGAACTTGGCCTTCAGCTCGTCCAGCTGCTCGCGCTTGAACTCGCGGCTCACGACCTCGCCATGGTCGAGGTACCAGATCTCGCACGTGACCTTCTGCACGGCCGGCTGCCGCAGCATGACGACGATGGCGTAGAGCATGAGCTGCTCGCCGTGCTTGATCTCGTTGCCCCACTTGCGCCCCGTCTTGTAGTCGATGACCAGGACGTGGTCGTCAGTGATCTGGGCAACGGCGTCGCACTTCAGACGCAGCCAGCTGTCGGAGGAGGTCCACGCCACCGGCTTCCACTCGGCGTTCATGGCCCACTCATTCTCCACCTTCACCTTGCCCTTCTTGAAGAGGGCCTTCAGCGGCGTCAGCTCCTTCTTGAAGGGCTTCAGCTCCTCGACCAGCTCAACCTCCCCCTCCACGAACTTCTCCGCGGCGGAGTGCAGGCGGATGCCACGCTCGAGCTTCGTCTCCAGCTCCCCCGGCTGGCGCTCAGGCTCGGGCTGAGGGATCTTGTCGCCGAACATGAGCTTCGCTTTCAGCTTGCAGCTCTCGAACTGCACCAGCCGCGAGTAGCTCCACGTGGTGATGGGAGGTTTCACTTCTGCTCCTTGATGGCCTGGTAATGCCAGGTGTCTTTGTACCGAGTTTCGAGTACTAAGACACTGCCTGGGTACATGCGCTGCAGCGCTTCGCGCTTTGTCGCCCACCGCTCCGTGACGAGGTGACGACGCGCGCTGAACTTGACCCGGCCGCACGTGAGCACGCGGTCGGCCGGGAGCTTCTCCCATCTCTTCTTGTCGAGGATGAAGTAAGCGAGGGACTCGTTGTAGATCATGCGTCGATGTGGAGGATCTCGCCCCAGGGAGGAGCCACGGAGGAGTCGATGATAGCCCACATAACGGGGTACGAGTGCGGTTGTTCGGGGAAATCAGCGTAGCCGTCGGTGAAATACACCAGGCAGCGCGGGTTGATCTCGTTCTCCTCGATCCAGTCGAACACCGGACGAAAGTCGGTGCCGCCGCCGCCGCGCAGCGCCAGCTCGATGTCGTCGTGCAGACCGAACGTGTCGACATGCTGGATGTCGCTGTCGCAGTAGACCACATGCAGCTTGGTCGGGCGGGCGGCCTGCTTGATGTCGTTCAGCTCAGCGGCTACGCGCTCGAGCAGCTCCTGCGTCATCGAACCAGAGGTATCGATGGCGACCACGATCTCGCCAAGGGTGTCGCTGCTTTGCCGCGATGGCATGAAGAGTCCTCCACCGATGAAGCGGCGATTGGGGCGCTGCCAGCTGTAGTCATCAGGTGAGCGCTCGGTCATGAAGCGCGAGAGCACCTCAGCCCAGCATACCTTCGGCGCCAGCTGACTGTCGATGAAAATCTCGAGTGCGGACGGCAGGTGGCCGGACATCTTGGCGGCCTGAGCGGCCTCAGCCAGCGTCTGCTGCCAGCGGCGTTCCTCGGCATCCTTGTCGCCCTCGGTGTCATTGGCGTTCTCGCCATCGCCCACCGTGCCGGTGGCAGCGGATTTCTGCTGCTGCTGGTCCGAGGGCTGCTCCGGCAGTTTGTTGTAGATCTCCTCAGCCGTCATACCGCGGTACTGGGCATCGAGCAGGCCGCCCTGCGGCAGCTTCATGCCGGCGTCATGCAGGACGATGTTGATGGCGTAGTCCGTGGCGATGTTCCAGCGCTCGGGGTCACGCCCCTCGCGGCGCAGGTGATGCAGCAGTGCGCAGTGCATCACCTCGTGAGCCAGCACCCCGGCGCGCTCCGGCTCCGGCATGGCCGCGAAGACCTCGGAGTTGTAGATGATGCGAGCGCCGTCCGTGTAGGCGACAGGGCACTCGGGGTCCTTGTCGGTGGCTTCACGAACTTCCATACGCATGACCAGGGAGGCGAAGAAGGGCTGCGAGTTGAGCAGCATCCAGGTCATGGCTTTGGTTGCGGGGGTGATGGTGGTTGCCATATCAGGCCTTCATGAGTTTGAGAATTGGGATGTACGGGAGGTAGCCGTACCAGGCGTCGATGAAATGCGGAGCCATGTACGACCTGGCTCGAAAGAGCCGCTTTGGATCCTTGGACCAGCAGAGGATGCGGCGCTTGTTCTCCTTCGCGCTGGCCATCCAGAAGGTGCAGAGACCTCGAGTCTTGCGGTAGAAGCGCCAGGCTTCGACGACTCTCGTGGAGGTGAAGAGCATGTTCCCATGCGCCGGCTCGTCCAGGTACATGGTCTGCTCCACCGGCTCCTCACGTCCTGGGATCACAATGCACACCCTGATCGGGTGCGCGATGCTCTTGCCGAACTGCAGCGGCGGGCGCCCGGACTGCTCCCACTCAGCGTTGATGGCCTGCTCGAGAAACTGGTAGGCGATGCCGTTCAGCGCTGAAGGGAGAGGCAGCTCGCCATATGTCTGACATGCGGCAACGAGTCCCGCAATTTTGCCGCGTAGAGAGATTTGCTCTTCTTCAGGGCGAGGGGGTTGGTGAACCATCTTTCCAGATCCGAAGTTCGACAGCAGATTGCAAGCTCGCGCATCACGTCCATTACCCCACCTTCGATCTCACCGATCGGCAGCGAGACCTTCTTCCACTCTTCGCTCTGGCATGCTCGATCGAACTCTTCCTGGTCGATCACCATGCCTTCGAGCGGCGCGACGAAGTAGGTCCAAGGGACAAGTCTCTTGGGGTCATGCGCCTTCAGCTCAAGCGGAGCCACACCAGGAAGGCGTTTCTCCATCCACTCGACCTGCATGTGGGGGAACACCGCGTTCCACGCGGTGATATTGCGCATCGCGTGGAACTCCCGGGCAATTGCCCGGGCTTCGTAGATCGATTCGACTTTCATTTCATCAGCTTCATGAAGGCTTCACGGAACTCGAGATCAGGCAGTATCTTGCGAAGCTCTGCCGCTGATTCGGACATGCTACGCTTGAGCAGCGCTCGGTCGCGCAGCCAGTGGGTCACGTCCCGATGCCGGGCGAACTGCAGAAAGTCCTTGGCCGCCTGAAAGGCAGGGTAGTCCTCTTCAACAATCACCTGCGAGGCCTGGATCCACTGGTCCTCCTGCGACCGCTTCCGGCATTCTTCTCCGAAGCCTGTCTCATAGTCATCACGCAGGCCCCAGACCGTCAACCGGTTGAACTCATCGTAACCGACGCCCACCGCCACAAACTCCGTGGTGCTCGGCTTGTACTGATGCACGTTCGGCGTGAGCCGCAGATCCGGATACATCTCGTTCCACTTCGCAATGATGCGGACCGTGAAGTATCGCCATGGGATGACGGTGAGATGTTCTGGGGTCAGTAGCATCACTTGCTCCAGTGGGACTTGTACTCGAGGATGGTGGCCTGCGCCAGCAGCATCAGGCTCGTGGTGCCGGCGTCCATCTTGATGTATGCGCGGTGGGCCGGCTCCCACTCGGTATACCAGGTGATCCTGTCCTTCAGCGCAGGACCGTGCATGCGCAGGTTGCGCACCGCGGCCATCAGCGCCATGCGCTTCGCGTCCGGCAGCTTGGCTGTGGTCAGCCACCGGTCGATGCGGTTCAGCTCAGCTAAGAGAACCGGTTCGGTCATAGTGTCTCCGCAGGAGGTGGAAGAAAACGATCTGCCTGCGGGTCATCCAGCTGAAGTCCGGACGCCCGTTGGCCTGAAGCGTGACGACCACATCTGCGAGGAACGCCGCACGGCGCAGGTACGCCTGCCGCTTGCCATGGAACTGGATCCGCCCGGGTGCCTTGTCCCGGGGGTAGGCCATGATGTGACCCAGGTAGTCGCACGGCACGTACTCTTGTTCGGTCCCGAACAGGTTGTCCCGCAGGATCTGCTGGTCCGGGTGCTCTTCGTTGTGCCACATCACGATCTGCTCGCGGAAGTGGTCGATAAGGTCGTCGTCGAGTCTCATTGCATCAGTCTCAGCATGCGTAAGTTGTCCAGCAGGGGCTCATACTTACCGCACCCCTTCAGCTCAGTCTAAGTGCTGTCAGAGATGCGGTTCAGCGTAGCCACGCAAAGGTGAGTGCTCGCGCTGATCAGTAGATCGTAGGTGTCCCGGGTCAAGCGGTACTCTTTGCTCTCCTGGTCATCTCGATGCGCGGACATGACGCGATCGCACGCCCGGATCTGCGCCGCCATCCAGGCGTCGTGTTTCTCAGTCGCCATACTGCGAGCGCCCCGTCAGCAAGCTGTAGTCCTCGATGGAGAGCAGCAGGAACGCATCGTTCTTCGGCCAGTGCTTGCGGGCCACCGCCCGCAGCTCAGCCAGACGATCGAACGACTGCTTGCCGATCTGCGCGAGCCACTGGTACTCGGGATCCTTCGTGATCACCGCGTGTTCGCTGCGGTACTTGGGCCAGCCGATCAGGTTCTTCTCTGCCATCGCCTCACGCACGCGATCGCGGCAGACGCGGAGACGCAACTTCTTGATCTCGTACAGGCGCTCTTCCGAGCGGTGCATGACGAAGGCGGGAGTGACGCGGATCTTGCCGTTGATGATTGCGAGTTTCATGCTTCAGTCCTGTAATTCGTGTTGATGATGCGCTCGATGCAGGGGATGTCGCTCTCGAGCATCCATCCCCAGTGCTCCAGGATATGCTCGTAGGTGAAGGTGTCCTTCTGTTGCTGCACGAAGAGGATGCCCTTGCGGATCCGGATCGCGGCGTCGAACACCTCCCAGCCGCGATGCTTCTGAGCCAGCTCGAGCAGATCCTCTTCACTGATCTCGTTGAAGAAGGAGCAGCCCACCTGGTCGTAGCGGAAGGAGTACTCTCCGATACGGATCGTCATCTTGGACCAGACCGGCAGCCAGTCGGCGTACTCGATCGGCACCTCGTGGCAAAGCTTCGTGATGGCGCTCGCCAGCTCGGTGTCGCCACAGGCCTTGCGGATCTCTCTAAACAGAGCCTCCTGCGTACTCCGTACTAGGTTCTGAGATGGCCGGGGCAAGACGCCAGAGCTTTGCGAGGCCTTGCGAATGAGCGAGTATGGGGTCATGGGCGGCGTCCTCGTTGAGCAGTTCTTCCACTGATTCGGGGGTGAAGTGAGTGCAGTAGGTATTGCCGGCGAGAGAACCCTGCTGCCAGGCGTAGAGCTGGGCCATGGCCCGCATGTCCATTACGAAGGCGCGAGCCTGCTCGCTCTTCAGCCGGTGCATCGGCAGGAAATCGACATTGAACTCCGCCGGCACCATCAGCATGGGCAGTTCAGGGGCCTTCGTGTACACATTGTACTGCCCGCAGCGCAGCTCGATGCGGCGGGGCCGGCGCTCGATGACACCGACCGGGCGGTTGCGCCAAGCCTCGATGGCTCCAGCCGGCACCAGCTCATGCACCGCTGCCAGCAGCCCAGCCTGGAGGCGCTCCTGAAACCAGGGAGAAACTTCCAGCTTACGTATGAACTCGTACAGGGTCACAGCTGGTCTCCGATGAAGCTAAGACGGGCGCGCCATTGACTGAAGCTGGGCGGCAGGTCTTTGTCCCAGGGGTGGTTGTAATACGAGGTCTCGAGGGCGTGGTAAGACGCAATCGGGACCGGCAGATCCGAAATGAGGTTCAGCACAGATTCGATCCGGGTGCGCAGATCCTTGGGTAGGCGGTCAAAATCAACCGTGGCGGGGAGCGTGTTCGGCGGAACGCTGTGCGGCAGCTCCCAGTAGAAATTAAGGGGGCCGAGGTTTGTTGTCTGACGACAGGAAGCGAATCTCATGCATTGACCGGCGGTTTGGGCGATGAAACTCGCCAAATCCAGCCCCCTCCCCCCGGGGAGGGTCGAGACGCAGAGCTGGATGAGGTTGTTCCGATCTGCGAGCCACAGCTCTACTATTCGGGCGATGAACCCTCGGATGAACGCCTCTGCTCCAGGCGATCGTGCAGAGACCTGCGAGCAAAACTGCTTAAGATCTTCCATACGTGCTCCAAATCGCGGTGGACGCGGTAATGGTTGCCAGCCTTGATGTAGTCGTTGCAGACGGTCAAGGCCTTGTGGATCTCGTCAGGTGTCTGGAAGACGGAGAGCCGAGGGTGGTCGTACAGCTCCGGCCAGCCGGGAATCCGCAGGTAGCGTGGTGCCTCGCCACCTACCATGACGGACCCGGTCATGTTCTCGCGCAGCTCCGCAGGAAGCTGCTCGATCTGTTCGACGATCACAGCGGGGTAGCAGGCACGCGCTGCTGCTTCGCGTGCCTCCAGGGAGATGTCCCGCCAGTGTTCGATCTGGAGATCGTAGAGCGAGTCGGCCACCGCGTACCGCTCGGGGGGTCAGATCAGCTTGCTTTCGCGCACCCATGTCATGAACTCCGGCTGGAAGCAGAGATTGCTGTTGGCCGGGTTGCGGACGATGTCGCGGGCGAACAGCACCTGGTACTCACCCGGCAGCCGCTCGATGTACTTCATGGCCTGCTGCCAGTTCTTCACCGTCGTGTGACGCGCCAACATGGTCGTCACGGCGTAGTTGGCACTCGGCTGCTTCGGCAGGCTTGTCTCCTCGGGCTTTTTGAAGATCTCCTCAGCCGTGGGCAGGTCGTGGTACAGGTTCTTGAAGGCCATGTACTCGACCGAGGCGGCGTCGCCCACCGTGCCGGCGGCCAGCATCGGCAGCAGTTCCTCGTCCGGCTCCTGCTTCAGGATGCGGTCGAAGAACTCCCAGCTGCGCGGCGTGGCGAAGGCCTTGGCGTCCTTCAGGTTCTGCAGGCGCTGCTTTTCTTCCTTCGTCGCGCCCGAGTGGGACTCGGACTCGTTCAGGAAGTTCTTGCGGAAGCGCAGGAAGGCGATGATCGTGTCATCGATGTTGGCGCCGAAGGCCCAGTCGATCCAGTCTTCGAAGTGGACCTCGAAGTCGATGTGGCTGAAGCGATTCTTCAGCGCGCTCGACATCTGGTTCACGATCGCGCGGTCCTGCATCCGGTTGCCGGCGGCGACCACCACCCAGCCTTCCGGCAGCTCGTAGTCGCCCAGCTTGCGGTCCAGCACCAGCTGGTAGGCGGCAGCCTGCGTGGCCTGCGCTGCGGAGTTGATCTCGTCGAGGAACAGGATGCCCTTACCTTCGGTGGGCAGGAACTTGGGCGTGGCCCAGTCCGTCTTGCGGGATTTGGAGGCAGCCGTGCCGGTCACCAGGGGGATGCCGCGCAGGTCAGCACTGTCCAGCTGCGAAAGGCGCAGGTCGATCAACTCCAGGCCCAGCTTCTTGGCCACCTGCTTCACGATCTGGGATTTGCCGACACCCGGGCTGCCATGCAGCATGACGGGTTGTTTGGCGTTGATGAGGAGTTCCAGGGCTTTCGCGGCTTGTTGGGGACGCATGGTCATGCCTTCCTATTGAGTGATTTGAGGTCCGGTCCGGGGACGATGAAGTACCGGAACGTGGACGCTGCTTGATTCAGAGAGACACGCAAGCACAGGGCTTCGACCCAGCTTGCACACCAATGAGTGGGGCGGCACTGCAGTGCGTCGGAGACCCCGTACTTGCGTGGTTTCATCAGTGAAGCGTGTGGGGGTTGGGGGGCTCGGCAGCAGCGTTTTTTGCATACTGCTCGAGGTAGTGGGCCAGCTGTTGATTGGACTCAGGCAGCTCGATGCTCAGCGAGGTGATCAGGTCAGCGATCATACACGCGAGATCGTGCGCGCGGCCGCCGTAGGCCTGCACCGTGGGCAGCTGGTCGTCCTGCTTGCCCTTGTAGGCGATCAGGCCGACCACCGCCGTGACATCGGCGTCGTCAGGAACTTCTTCAAGGGACTTGTACAGCTTGTCCAGCAGCTTACGGTTTGCCATTGATGATCGCGTCCAGGTTAGCGTCGATGTCGATCAGCACTTCACCGATCTTGCTGATGTGGTCCTCGAGGGCCGAGATGCGGCGACGCAGGTCGGCGATCACCTTGTCCTGTGCAGCCTCGTGGATCTTGCGGCGTGAGGCTGTGCAGTACACCGCCGAGGCCAGGTTCGCCGCCCGCATTTGGTCGGCGACCATTTGGTCGATTGCTCGTTGGTTCATTTCTTCTCCATGCACGTCATGCAGGGGATCACCGGGACGACCTTCTCAACCGTCCGAGTGCGCCATTTGACCTTCTCCACCACCTCCGGCTTGGGCGGCGTGCGCGTGTCCAGCTCATACGCGACGCAGTCCATCAGCCGGATCGTGGTGATCAGGCGTTGCAGCCCACCACTGGCGCCGACACCGATGCTGCCGCCGGCTCCGTTGCCGCCATTGCCGCCGATCCCGAAACCCCAGCCGGTTGACACAGTGGCCACGGCTGTGGTCTCGGTCATCCGGTGGCCGAAGAAGCGGACCAGGCCGGGCGCCAGCTCGACGCGCTTGTACGGCATCTCCTCGTCAGAGATGACGTACATGTCCGTGCCGGCCTCGAACTCCTGAGCGCCCATCGGCCGATTATTCAGACCATTCACGCTCCGGCGAACGATCTTCATCCGCGGCTGACACTCTGTGTCTGCATACCGGCTCACAGTCGCGCTCGGCGTGATCGCAGGCGGCACGGCCGGCTGCACAGGCCTCACTGACCAGCTGTGCGATGCGTTGGTCACCGAAGCCGACCCGCCCGTTGCTGCCTGGCCCTGATGCTGGCCTTGCTGCTGTTGCTGCTGCTCCTGCTGCCACTGATGCTGCGGATTTTGAGCGCATGCGAAGTCGCCTTCGCAGCCATGCGCGAAAGCTTCGCTCATGGCCCACAGCATCAGTCCAGTGGCGACCGCTACCCATACCCAGTCCGTTGCTTTCATTTTCCAGTGCTCCCGAACCCGCCGGTTCCCCGGGCGGTATCGTCCAGTTCGTTCACGGTCTCGAAGTCCATCCGGAAGAACGGCATCAGGACGGCCTGGGCCACCTTGTCGCCGGTCTCCACCCGGAACTCCTTGTCCGAGTCGTTCTGCAGCTTCACCAGGATCTCGCCGCGGTAGTCCGAGTCGATCACCCCGGTACAGTTCGACAGGCGTACGCCGTGATTGAAGCCATGACCGCTGCGACTGTAGACCAGCAGCACCGTGTGTGGCGGGATCTGTACATGCAGGCCAGTCTGCACGACGCCGGCACCGCGCGGCGGGATCATCGCTTCGCTCGCGGCGAAGATGTCGTAGCCGGCAGCGCCGTCCGACGACTGGCGGGGCAGCGTGACCAGTCCCGATTTCACTTTCACGATAGACATTCAGCAATCCTCGTCATGAACAGGACACTCAGGCCGGCCGCGGCCAGTATCAGCAGGACATGTACCAGGTCCTCGATCAGCCTGACCCAGCTCGCCCCGCTCTCGCTCCTCGAGAACACGCTGCAGTGCCCGCCACTGTGCCGGAGATACAGCGGCATTTCGAGCCTCTCGGATGTCGTCGAGGGATTTGTTCCAGAACTTCCCGCGCTGCTCTTCGTACAGCAGCTGGTTTCCGCGTCGCAGCAGCTCATTGATGACGAACTCGGTGGGGTCGATGTTGCCTTCGGCAACGGCCAGGTCGCGCAGCAACTGCTCGATGGAGGAGGCCTCGAAGGCCTCCTGGAGCAGCCGCTGCAAGTTGATTGAAGCGGCTGCCATGGTCATTCCTCCGACATTGAGGCGGTGGCCTCGCTCATGAGATCGGCCAGGTAGTTCGCGGCGACCTTGGCCTTCACAGCCTTGCCGCCGCGCTCCAGCAGGATGTCTTGCACCAGCTCGAACACGTCGTCGTTGGCGACTTCGTTGGCGCGGTAGAAGATCTGCAGCAGCTCGTCGACCGGTTTGCGCTCGTATTCCTGCTTCAGGAAAGCGGCGGTGGAGGTGTTGGTTTCACTCATGGGAGATTTCCTCGTGGACTTGGCGTCGAATGGTGACGCCGGGGTGGGGTGCTCCTTGCGGAGCGTCAACGCCGTCGGTGTAGACAGCCACCGTCAGCTCGTTGCCTTTCGTGTTGTGGCGATGCTGCCGCTCCAGCTCATCTGCAAACACCTCGCGGTGGATCAGCAGAGCCGGATTGACACCCAGCACGTACTCATCGAGGATCGATGAGGAACGCAACGCCTTGATGTACTTCATCACGATGTGCGGGCTGGTCCGCCACTGGAACTTCGGGTACCGCGACGTGCTGGTCTTGAAGCGCGACACTGATCGCCTCCAACAGTTGATGATTGGTAGTTCGCAGCCGAATCAACTCGGCTGCGCAGGAGATGAGAAGTTGCTTCACAGGAAGTCCTTGATCAGATCCCTGACCTCATCCTTCTGCTCAGGAGTCAGGGTTTTGGAAGGGATCGTCAAGCCGCGCACCACCTTGTCGCCGATGCGCACGTTCTTGACCTCCAGGCCCATCTCGTCGAGCCAGGCCACGCGCTTGAACTCGCTGGCCATCTGCTTGCCGAGCAGGTACTCGTACAGCACTCGGATCTCGTTGGTGCTGATCTTGTCCGGCGAGATCTCGTCGAGACAGACCCGCTTGAAGATGTGCGCCGCCAGCTTCAGCCGCTGAAGGTCGAACATGTCCAGCGACTCATCGGCGTTGGGCATGAGCTTGGCCAGCGGCATCAGGTCGCCCGACTTCAGCACGTCAGCCACACGCTCGCGGTCCGTCAGACTGACCTGCTGCGCGCTCGCCTTCTGAGCCGACGCCATCGGGAAACGGACCCGATCCTCGTCCACCTTGATCGAGATGAGCAGGTTGGCGAAGGCCTGCAGCTCCGCTGCGATCGCCTTCGTGTCGACCCAGCTGGGATCCAGCTTGTTCGCCTGGTAGGCCGGCATGTTGTAGCGCCGGTCACCCTGCTCGACATCGATCGGGTACTTCGAGTTGGAGATGAGGATGAAGCTGTTCCAGCTGCGGGACTGCACCGCCTCCTTGCGCATGGAGCGCACGGGAGCGGTATCGCCCGTCACGAGCATCTTCAGCTTGTTGTTCAGCTGGTCTCTGCCCTTGTGCTCGCGCACGTTCACCTCGTCCACCACCACCAGCAGGCTCTCCGACTGGTAGGAGTTGAACTTCTCGGCCAACGTCTCAAGCGACAGGAGCAGCGCGTTCTGCTCGCCGAGCAGGGGTTTGAGCACCTGCTCGAAGAGCACGGTCTTCCCGGAGCCCTGCACACCCGTCAAGATCCAGGCGGTGCCCGCCTTGGTCCGATTCTTGAAGATGTGCGCGACCCAGTTCAGGAAGTACTCGATGGCGGTCTGGTCGTCCGACATGGCATGCTTGATCAGCCGACCGATCCACAGCAACGAGGTACTCTGTACTAGGTACTGGGCTCCTTCCTGATGAGTCCGCGTTTCCGTGCCTGTCATCTTCATGAAGGGCGAGGGCACGAACTTGTTCAGAGTCTCGGCCTCGTAGTCGATGACCGAGTGGGTGGTCGGGTCATAGACCGGCCGGCAGGTCCGGATGACCTCGGGCGGATCCACCTCCAGAGCGGTGAAGTAGTCCTCGACCATCCGGAGCGACGTGGCCTGATTCCACTGGCCAACCACACCGATGTCAGGGTGGTAACGGCCGTAGATATACTTGCCGGCGCCGTCAGCGACCACGAAGGGGACAGGCTCGCCCATCTCGATCGAGGCCTGCTCCAGCTGCGCCTGCTTCTCGGCATAGTAGGAGGGCAGCGCGTCCTTGATGGAGTAGACCGGTTCACCCTTGAAGTTATAGAGGAACTTGAAGTCGTCGTCCGGGTGGAAGTACCCCCAGCTGTCGCCGCCGTTCAGGTTCATGTAAGTGAAGCCGCGCTCGGACTTCAGCCCGGTGATGGTCATGGTGCCCGCGGGGATACCCGTCAGCATCTCATCCCCGGAGGGCAGATACTGGATGGTCCCCTTCACCTTGCCGAGGCCCAGCTTCTTGCGCAGGTCATCGATCGTCTTGCGACGGGTCTCCATGACCAGCTGAGCATCAGCCAGCACGCGGGGGAGCGGGATGCAGTCCAGCGAGCGGGTGACCAACTGCACTCGGGCCGCGCCCGGGTACGGGTCAGTCAGGCCGGAGGCCAGGACCGGCGGCGCCACGTAGAGGAGCTTGTCGTTCTGGCAGGTGGTGATGTCCAGCGGGTAGCGCAGGGCCACACGGCTGCCGGCCAGCTCCAGGTCGTTGGCCAGCTCGGGCACCGAGTAGTTGCAGTGCTCGAGCCAGATTTTCAGCTGTGACGGGGTAATGGCCCCCTCCAGCAGCATGAACACGTGGCAGCGCAGGCCGGGGCACTGCGGCAGGCTGGCGCTCGAGCTGTACTGGAGGACGTAGGAAACATCGCCCAGGCCTAGCAGCTGCAGCGCCTGGTCGACGGTGGGGGTCTGACCTTGGACGAGGAACCCGTCGAAATCCAGGCAGACCCACTGCGTGAGAGTGGAGGGAGAGGTGGCGCCGGCGCGCTTCTCGTCCACGAGATCGCGCAGCAGCTCGCCCTTGACCAGGGCGGCGCCCTGGGTAGCGACGGATGTGACCAGACTATGCAGGTCCGCCAAGGTGTTGACGGTGTGCTTCTGGCTGCTCATCTGGAGCACGTGCGGGTACTGCTCGTTCTTCAGGCTGCCCGTCGGGGAGAGCCAGTACTTCTTGGCGAAGGGCGTGCCGTCAGAGGCAGCGACGGTCCAGATGAGCATGTCAGTCCTCGTGTTGGATCAGAAGGTCGATCGGCTCGACCTTGTAGAAGTTGGCGATGCGAGTGAGGGTGTTGAGCGTAGCTTGGTACTCGCGTTCCTCCTCGAGCTTCTTCAGGGTCTCATAACGGATACCTGATTGCTCGACTGCCTTGACCCGCGACAGACCTGTTTCAAGTCGGAGCTGGCGGATGAGCGCTGTGTTAATGCGAAGTCGGAGCATTTGTCTGCCACCTGAACGATGTTGAGGTTTGTTAGCTTTGCCAGCTTGCACATGTCGTTGTGCAGGCTTGGAGGCTGGTCCATCACGATGCGCACGGCCTGCCGCGAGCGATGGGCAGCCACCTTGCCGCCTGCGAGGGCATCCTAAAGCAGCTCGAGCGTAGGCATGAGCCGGGTGTCCCGGGGTGTCGGCCCTTTTGCGCCTCGATCGACGATGCCCTGAAAACCAGAGGTGAATATGCTCACTGGCGTCTTGAAGCACGCCACCACGAGGCTGGCCACGTGCATCTCCTGCCACGTCGTCCCTTCCTTCTTGGCCTGGATCCAGAACTGGTAGGCCTGGGGATGGATGGCCTGCTGTAGGAGCAGATTCATCTGTTTTCGAGCGAGCATGTTCGTCAGCTTTGGGGTCGGGATAGTAGCACAGGCTTGTCCGGCAAGTCCTTCAAGTATGGGTAGGCGTACTTGCACTCCTTGATGTCGAGCAGCCGACAGCTGCGAGCGAAATCATCCGGATCGACGCCCTTCCTCACGATCCACCCGAAGAAAGCCGCCAACTCGAAGATCGGGTCGTCACGGAACTGCTGGTACAGAACCTCGTACCCCCAGGACATCGAGGTGCCATCGGCGATCCACGTCCTGAGTGTCCCGATACCGACGGGCGACAGGCTGAGTATCGCCTTCAGCCCGATACAGATCTGCTCGCCCTCAGTCAGCGCGCCCGCCATCTTCACGGCGTGCTGCTGGGACTCGCGCGTCATGTAGTAGAGTGCGCGCTTCAGCAAGCTGATGTTCATGCTCCTTCTCCATGAAGCGTTTCAGGTGGGAGCGCGTGGGGAATGCCTGAAGTTTGAGCAGCCCCAGCGTGTACCGAACGCGGTCGTCATTGAGACCGGCGCCGGACTTGGCCAAGTTGCCGATCGAGGTGAAGTTGGCATCGAGCGCCATGGCTCGCGCCAGGATCTCGCAGAAGTCCTCGTCACTCTTGCGCCGCTCGAAGAAGTTCGAGCTGCAGAGACGGCGGAAGTGCTGATACTCGATGGGGTAGTCAGACATCGACCATGCCAGGATGATGCCCGTCCAGCCATTAGCGTAGCTCTTGAACTCCTTGATCACCAGCGTCCGCTCAGGCTCGCGCACGCAGGTCAGCAGCTTCTCGAGCATCTCCTGGGTCACAGTCATTGGAATTTCTCCTAATTGCCAGCCAAAGTCCTCCGGCTGCCGTTGATGAGCGACATGCGATAGTCCTGCAGTCCCTCGATGTCGAGGTGACTGATCGTCTTGAACACGTAGGGGTCCGTCTTCTCAGGGAAGCCCATGAGCGTGTTCCACGCGTACAGGAAGTGGGTCGCGTTCTGGACGCTGAACGGCACCTTGTTGCCGCGCCACCAGTTGGCCAGCGCACAGAGCTTCATCGATTTCTCGCTCGCGCCCAACCACCCCAGCAGCCGGCGCTCGTCGTCGTTGAACGCTTTGTCCGACATGCGGAAGTAGTTGTGCGGCTCCGCCGTCATGCCCTCGAGCTTGGCCAACTTGATGGTTTCGACGATGTCCTGCTCAGCCCACTGGTCCAGGTAGAAGGGCCAGTAGAACTGGGTCTGGAAGAACGCTCCGAACTCCTCATCCACGATGAACTGCGACCAGCCGCGGTCGCCGTAGCGGCGCAAGATGAACTCAGCCTGGTCGAAGACATCGCGGATGGTCTGCTTGCGCCGAGCCACCCGAGCAATGGCGCCCAGGAACTCCATGGTCGTGTGGCCGTGCGGCACGACGAAGCCTCTCGGGATATGCCGCTTCTGGACCTCGTAGTCCTTCACGCGGTAGTAGAGCAGGTCATGCAGCAGCTGTTCTTCATTCATCTCCGAACCTCTCTTGTTCCAACCGCAAGGAAACGACGTAGGGGTCCTTGCCGATCAAGGACGTAGGGTTGAACAGATCACGCCGGAGCGGCTTGACGTTGTAGAAGTCGATCTCATCCATGCGCAGGATGATCTCGCCGGTCCTGATCTGTCGTGGGTCCGGATGGACGATGTCACGGTACGGGCCATTGAGGCGGAACGTGGCGATGAAGGTCTTCGCCATATCGTCGTCCGCCGCAATGCGTGGGCTCATGTAGGGTCCCCACCGACCCCATCTTTCCTGAGACTCCATGACAGCAGTTCCACTTCATTGCGGACGACGCCCAGCCGGGCGAGCGTTCGCAAGTCGATCAGGTCAGGCGTCTCGACGCCGTTGGTGTACCGGTACCGGAAGTGCCCCATCTCCCAGGGCTTCACGCCGAGGCGCACGGCGAGCTCGCCGACCACCGCGTCGCGGTTGTCAGGCGTGGCGTCGACGTAGCCGCAGCTCGTGACGTCGATGACCTCGTAGTAGCCACCGATGGCAGCGAAGGTGGACACCTCGTCTGCCCAGGCTCGCACTGGCAGGCAGCTGCGCCACTCGGGCGGGATCAGTCCGCTCGTACCGTCCCGTAGTTGCGCAGCGTCCGCAGCGATTTCCACCATTCCTTCATCCTCCGCTCCATCAAGTAGTCGACATGCTCCTGAGTCAGGCGATAGCGTGCGTTGTGGTGGCGCTTGGCCTTCTGCAGCAGGCGCCACAGCTCGTGCGGGCGTTCGCCCGTCAGCCCGGCCTCGAAGAGGACCTGGGCCACGCGGTCGCCGCGCGCCCACGGTCGGCCAGTCAGCCAGCGTGCCAGCTCCTGGTCGTCGTGGCACCACAGCGTCTCGAAGGCGTTCACCACATCACTGAACCCCGCATGCTCGCCCTGCAGCTGCATGATCATGGTCATGGCCCGCACTGTCTCCACGGGCCACTGCCGCATGTGGAGAGGGTGCGAGTCCTCACCGCAGGCCAGCCACGTGGCGTCGGCATCGTCGAGCGTGGCACAAAGCGCCCCCCAGCCGCGGTCGCCCGCGTCCTTGAGCCGCTCGTCAGCCAGACGCATCAGCTCGTCGACCGACCGCCGCTTGTCGCCCGTGGGCCTCGCGCAGAGCGCCAGTGCGCCCAGCCGCTCCCACGACCACTGCGGCCAGATGGTCTTGTGGTCGCACGCCCAGTCCGCGTACCCGCTCTTGGCACGCATCAGCTCGGCTGTCAGCCAGCTCTTGGTCAGCTCGCTCATGTCTTCGTACTCAGCACTGAGTGCCAAGATCTGCCAGCAGCATGGCTGCGTTCTTGATGATGCGCTCCTGCTCGTCGAGGCTGTGCTCGCCGCGGATGACGCGCTGCAGCCCCGCCACGATGATGGTGAGCGTCATGTCGCGCTCCGCCTTGCGCTGGTCGGAGAGAGTGTCGGGGAAGTCGTACATCTGGTGCTTGCTCATCGTTTACTCAGTTCTAGGTTCTAGGTTCTAGGTGCGTGGGTTGCACGCATGAAGTCCAATGCGTTGAACCATTTCCACAAGTCCCGCGGATACCCACCGTCGATGACCTCGATCAAGCTCTCGGTCAGCCACGTGCGCTGGTCCTTGAGGAGCTGTCGCCACAGCTGTGAGGTGCGCCTGGGGCTCTCGGCGAGGCTCAGCTGCGCCGCCTCCATCACCTCGACCACGCGCGCCCCCTTGGCCCAGGTGCGGCCTGTCAGCCAGCGCGCGAGCGCAAGCTCTGCTCGCGTCTCGGCCGTCTCGAAGAGGGCGACCGCGTCAGGCAGCATCAGCTGCTCGTCCATGCGCAGCGCGAAGGTCATGGTGCGTACACGCTCCTCGGGCCATGTGACCACGGCCGCAGGCCACTGATCACGCTTCTCGACGAGCCAGTACACACCGCTGCGTGCCCGACCGCTCAGTATCAGCTCCACGAGGCCCGACCACCCGCAGTCACCACGTCGCTTGAGCAGGCTGCGCATCCTCACCTTGACCTCGCTCTCGCTCAGCGGCACCGGCTCCTTGTACGAGGGCATCCTCGCCAGCGCGCCCGCCGTCTCGAACGTCTGCGGCCACCCAGGTAGCCCTGCTGCTTTGGCTCGCTTGGCCCAGTCCCCCCAGCCGCTGCGCGCATAGATCAAGTTCCCGATCAGGTCTGTGATGACATCGTTGCGCGTCATGACTGTGCTCCCATCGTGTCCAGTAGGCTGAACCACACCCAGCCACTCGCTCACATGCGCGACGACAGGGTGGGGTGGGGGCGGACGCCCCACCCCCATGTACTTAGAACTTAGTACTGGGTACTAAGAATTGCATGAGACCCCGAATTATTAATCGAATTATTAATCCAATTAATAATCCGGGGGATTATCACTTCTTGGCCGGAGCACGAGTCATGTGCTTCAGATCAGGCAGCGGTTGCGTACGATCGATTTGGTACTTGTTCAGCCACTGGTCCAGCTCGACCTCGTCGAAGCCGGGGTTGGCGAGAATTTCGGCCGCAAGCACGTTGGTCAAGTGGGCGGGCAAGTGCCAGAGGATCGGCACGATGTCCACTTCGATCCGTTCTTCTTTCGCTCTGCTGATCTGACGATCCGGGTAGCGGAAGGTCCGATAGATTAAGCCTTCTGCTGAGCCAGTGCGGTCGTCAGGCAGGTGGTCGGACAGTCGGGTCACTGCGCCTTGCGACAGGAGTTGCCTGCCTGCTTGGACACGATGTGCGGCTTCGATCCGCCACTCCAGGGCGTACTGCTTGCCAGGGGTGAGCCGGATCAGTTTGGGGTGACGGGCACTGCTGACTGCGGTGCGTCGCCCGAGCATGGATCGCAAGCTGGCCCAGGCCATGGCTTGCTCTCCTTGGGTGTATTCCATGGTGTTTTCTCCTTGGATTGCGGGTGATTTTCTAGCAAAAGTATGTAGCAGTAGAAGTGCTACATACTGCTACAAACCTTACATTCCCGGAATTATGTGCTACAAAGCTATGCAATGTATAGCGAATGACTACGTCCAAGGTATGACCTTACTGGTAGTAGGGGTGTTGAGGTTAATCCTATACAAATTTAGATTGTAGCAGGACGATCTGCTACACTGCTACATACTTTTGCTAGATTTGCCC
>ERZ1674297.31-NODE-31-length-51527-cov-17.002059_pt1 | contig 51527 bp, 41 predicted proteins | sample MGYA00581112_ERZ1674297 | MGnify/ENA primary metagenome ERZ1674297 (study PRJEB41354, sample SAMEA4873322) | human saliva metagenome | biome: human-associated habitat [ENVO:00009003]; feature: mouth environment [ENVO:08000002]; material: saliva material...
CCCGCACAATACGCGATAATGAGCTGGTGAGCGCCAACAACCCCTTCCCCGAAATTCCCGTCACCGTACCGCAGATCATTCGCCAGGCCGGGCACCGCACCTACCAGCGCGGCCTCGCCTACCAGCGCAACCGCGAAGTCATCCGCTACAGCTACGACGAAGACGAGCGCACCCTCACCGGGCTCGTCAACGGAAGCACCATCATCCCCTACGAAGTGACCATTCGCTTCTTCCCCGCCGTCAGCGGCTCCGCAACCTTCACCGCCCGCTGCACCTGCCCCGTGCTCACCGATTGCAAGCACGCCGTAGCGCTCATGCTCACCGCGCTCGACCGCGCCTCCGTAGCGAAAAAGGCACTCAGCGAACACCCCGGACCGGTCGGCGTACCCGGTGCCGCAACGGAGGGTGCCGCTGCGAAGGACGCGGCAGAGGCAAAGGGATCCGCAGGTTCAAAGAGCGCGGATATTGCGGAGGCGAAGAAGTCCGCCGACCCGCTCGCGGCGCTGCGCGCCTCCGGTGCGCTCACCACCGCAGCAAAACTGCCCGCGCCCGACGCAGAGACTGCCGAGCCCAAAAACCCCCAGGAAAGCTTTGCGCTCAACGAGCTGGGCTCTTCCCCCAACGTGCTGGACGGTACCGCCTCCAAAATTTCTGCCTGGCGGCGCGACCTCTCCTCCGTCCTTTCCGCACGTCAGGACCTTGCGGGCATCGATTCGATGCGCGTGAGCGGCGCCCTGGATTTCTCGCTCAGCGTCTCCGGTTCCTACGCGCGCGGCCGCAATATGCCCGGCGCAACCCCCAGCATTAACCTGCTCGCCCGACCGCTCATGGCATCCAAAACCGGGCGCTGGATCAAGGGCGGGCTCAGCTGGGAAACCTTCGCATCCAGCGTGGGCGGACCCGTCGGGCGGCACGAAATCTACCCCGAACACGAACGGTTCTTCGCCGAGCTCTACTCGATTGCCCGCCCCTGGCAGAACATGTACTCCTCGCACCGCGACTGGATCTCGATTAGCGCTTCTGCCTCCACTCTGCTCTGGGATGTACTCGCCCGCGCGGAGGATATTGGTCTACCCCTGCTCGTCAACGGCCGCGAGGTAAACTACGCCGTGCTGAGCCCCGCACAGGTGCGCCTGCACGCCAGCGAAGAGAAACACGCGGAAGGCGCCGGGCTGCAGCTTCAAGCCGCGCTCAGCTGGGAAGGACGCGAAGGCGAACTACTGCGCCAGCTCTGGCTGCCCGCCGCCCATTGCCATCCCATCGGCACCCCGCGTACCGGCTTCTTTGCTCTGGGCGGGCTCGCTCAGCAGGAGTACGAGCAGGCGGCAAAGGCGGTGCACTGGAAGACCGCGCGCCCCGGCGCACTGGATGAAGTGGGGCGCGAGTCCTTCGTGCAAAAGGACGCGCAGGAGGCGCCGGCTGAGGAAGCTGAGAATAGCGCACCGACGATTGCCCCGGCTCAGAATAACCCGGCGCAGGGTGAACGGGTGCGCTACTCCCCCGCCGTGCCCGAACTGCCCGAGGGCGTGGAGCTGGCGCTCATTCCCCTGGTCGAGCCGCTCGATGCCGCCTCCGAATCGCTCATTAGCGCCGGAACCGTGCACGTTCCCGCCGCGGAACGCGCCACGTTCCAGAAGGAGTATCTGCCCGCGCTCAGCCGTTCCATTCCCTCGCTGACCCCCGATCCGGCGCTAGCGCTGCCGCGCGTGAAGCCGCCGCATCTGGTGCTTGAAATCAGCTTTGACGAGCAGGTACGCCACGACGCACAGCTGAGCTGGCGTTGGGAGTACCCGCTGAACCCCTTCGCGGAGGACAGTGCAGAGGAGGCGAGCACACAGAATCCTGCGGCGGGCTCCGACGTGTACTCCCTGCCGGTTTTCGGTTACCCCGGTGAAGAGGGCGGCGAGATTCGTGATGAGCGTTTTGAGGCGCGCGTACTGCGTTCGGTGCGCGCCATTCTTGCCGCTCACCCGGCGCTTTCCGGGCTGGAGGAGCGCCGCATCGAAGGCTGGGAAACCCGCGAGCTGCTCAGCGCGATTCTGCCGAAGCTTCGCCGTGTTTCCGCTGTTCAGGTGCGTTTTAACGGCACCCCACCGGAGTTCGTGGAGGCAACCGACGCGCTGATTGAAATCACCGTGAGCGAGGGCAATTCTCGCGACTGGTTCGGCCTGGGCATTGCGGTGAAGGTCAATAATTGGACCGTGCCGTTTGCCCAGATTTTTGAGGCGCTCGACCGCGGGGCGGACCGTATTCTGCTCGGTAACGGCACCTATTTCTCGTTGCGTCGACCCGAGTTTAAGACCCTGCGCACCCTCATTGCGGAGGCTCGCGAACTCGACGATGCGGGCGGTGAGTTGCGCATTAACCGCCACCAGGCGGGACTATTCTCTGAGCTGGAGTCGCTGGCGGCGAGCGTGCATACGACCGCGCGGTGGGACGCTCAGGTGCGTTCGCTACTGGAGCTGGTTGAGGGCCTGGAAGATGCCGAAGAGAGCGCTGAAAAGGGCACTGAACAGACCCTTGACAAGGGCACGCAGGATTCCCCCGCGCTCCAGAAGACCTCTCGCAAGAAGACTTCCCGCCAGATTATTCCGAGCTGCCCGGTACCCACCGGCCTGCAGGCGACCCTACGCCCCTACCAGGTGGAAGGTTTCCAGTGGCTGTCGTTCCTGTATGAGCAGCGTCTGGGCGGTATTCTCGCCGACGATATGGGTCTGGGTAAGACCGTGCAGGCTCTCGCCCTGCTCGCCCACGCGATCGAGGAGCATCGTGCTGCCTCCGAACGTGCTGCCGAGCGCGGTGAGAGCGTCGAGCCGTTCGCGCCCTTCCTCGTGGTTGCGCCGACCTCCGTGATTACCAACTGGGCGGCGGAGGCGGAACGCTTCCTGCCCGAAGCGAAGGTCGTGACCATCACCGAAACCACCGCCGGTAAGACCCCGCTGGCTGAGCGGATTGCCGGGGCGCACCTGGTGCTGACCAGCTACACGCTGCTACGCATGGACGAGGACGCCTACACCGGCTACGCCCGCACGCTAGGCCGTACCGTTGACGATTCCACGGGCGAGCAGTCCGCCCCCGAAGGCTGGGGTGCGCTCCTGCTGGACGAGGCGCAATTCGTCAAAAACACCGGCACCCGCGCCTGGTCCATCGCCCGCGCGATGCCCGCCCGCACCAAGATCGCGATGACCGGCACGCCCATTGAGAACAACCTCATGGAGCTGTGGGCGCTGCTGGCGATTGTGGCGGATGGCCTGTTCCCCTCAGCCCGTGCGTTCCGTGACCTGTACGCTCGCCCGGCGGAGTCCGGTGAGGACCCGGCGCAAGCCGCGGCGACGGCTGCTCGTCTGCGCCGGCGCATCCGCCCGCTCATGCTGCGCCGCACCAAGGAGCTGGTGGCGGCGGAGCTTCCGGCGAAGAACGATACGCGCGTGAACCTGCCACTGGCTCCCGGTCACCGCCGCATCTATGACACGCATCTGCAGCGTGAACGTCAGAAGGTGCTGGGTCTACTGGAGGATATGGACAAGAACCGGTTCACGATCTTCCAGTCGCTGACCCTGCTACGCCGTCTAGCGCTCGATGCCGCGCTGATTGATCCGGAAGCCTACGCCGGGGTGTCGTCGGTCAAGCGTGACTACCTGGTTCAGCAGCTGCCCGACCTGCTCGAGAAGGGCCACCGAGTGCTGGTGTTCAGCCAGTTCACCGGCTACCTCAAGAGCATTTCGGCACGCCTGGCTAAGGAGGGCATCGGTCACCTGTACCTGGACGGTTCTACCCGCAACCGTGCCGAGGTTATCGAGGCGTTTACGAGCGGGCAGGAGCCGGTGTTCCTCATTTCGCTCAAGGCTGGCGGTTTCGGCCTGAACCTGACCGAGGCGGACCACGTGTTCATCATGGATCCGTGGTGGAACCCCGCCGCCGAGCAGCAGGCGGTGGACCGTATTCACCGCATCGGCCAGGACAAGGAGGTGCACGTCTACCGTCTGGTTGCCGAGGGCACCATTGAGGAGAAGGTCATGCAGCTCAAGGAGTCGAAGGCCGCGCTCTTCGATGCGGTGGTCGGTGAGGGCGAGTTCGCCTCCGCGGCGGTGACGGCTGAGGATGTGCGTGAGCTCTTTGCGCCGGCTGTCGAGCGGTAGCCGCCCTCCAATCTGAGCGGTAGCCACCTTCCAGACTGAGCGGTAGACTTCGGGTCTGCTGATATGCCTGACGCCCGTCATTTTTCGTTACTTGGTTACGCCTCGGGCTAGATTCACGCCCGATTCTGCTGTGGCCCTTCTCAACGGGGGCTCTGAGGCGTAACCTGGTACGACTACTTACGGAGGCGCCGCCTCCCCACAGATTCAAAAGGAGCATCATGAGCTACAACGTACCCAATGTAAAGTTCAACGACGGCCGATCCATTCCGCAGCTGGGCTACGGCGTGTGGCAGATTGAGGACGAGGTCGCCGAGAAGATTGTGAGCACCGCCCTGGAGATCGGCTACCGCCACATCGACACCGCCGCTAGCTACGGCAACGAGGCGGGCGTGGGCCGCGCTATCGCTAACTCCGGCGTGGCTCGCGAAGATATCTTCCTCACCACCAAGCTGTGGAACTCTGACCAGGGTTACGAGAGCGCTTTCGAGGCATTCGAGGCTTCCCTGGAGAAGCTGGGTACCGACTACGTTGACCTGTACCTGATTCACTGGGCTAAGCCGCAGCAGGGTCTGTACCTGGATTCCTGGCGTGCGCTGATTGAGCTGCAGAAGCAGGGTAAGGTCCGTTCGATTGGTGTTTCGAACTTCCCCGAGGAGCAGTTGCGCGAGATTATCGAGGAGACCGGCGTGGTTCCGGTCATCCACCAGGTTGAGCTGCACCCTTACTTCTCGCAGGAGGCGCTGCGTGCTGTTCACGCTGAGTACGGCATCGCGACTCAGGCATGGAGCCCGCTGGGCAACGGTAGCGATCTGCTGCAGAACCCCGTGCTGGCTGAGATTGCGGAGCGTCGCGGCGCAACCCCCGCGCAGGTCGTGCTGGCGTGGCACCTGGCTAAGGGCACCGTGGCTATCCCGAAGTCCGCGACCCCCTCTCGTATTGAGGAGAACCTGGCGTCGGTGAACGTGAAGCTGACCGCTGAGGACATCGCGGCTGTGGATGCGCTTTCCAGCCCCGAGGGTCGTATTGGCGCTGACCCGGCGAACATCGACTTCTAAGGTGTAGCTCGGGCGTAGAGCTCGAATCGAACCTACATAAAGCCCCGACAGGCACGGATAGTGCTTGTCGGGGCTTTTGCGTGCTCTTGCGGGAGCTGAGGTTTTAGAGAATGATCATTCGCGGATTGCCCAACAGGTCAGTGAACGCTCGTGCTCTCCCCCGCTAGTTCTCGTCCTCCACCAGCAGGGAAAGGGAGATGCGGCGGCGCGCCGGGTCGACCTCCACGACGCGCACCTGCACGATGTCGCCGCTACGCACAATATCGTGCGGGTTCGCCACGTAGCCGCGGCTCATCTGCGAGATGTGCACGAGGCCGTCCTGGTGCACGCCAATATCCACGAACGCACCGAATGCCGCCACGTTCGAGACGGTGCCCTCGAGCACCATGCCGGGGCGCACGTCCTCGAAATGCGAGACGGACTCGGAGAAGCGGGCGGTGCGGAAGCTACCGCGCGGGTCCAGGCCTGGGCGGCGCAGCTCGGTGAAGATGTCCTCGACCGTGTACACGCCGGCGGTGCCTTCGTCCGCGCTCACCTGAGTATCGCTATCCTGCACGTAGTCGGCGGGGTTCAGCCCGGCAAGCGGGTCGGTTCCGTCCGAGGTACCCAGGGCGCCAGCAACCCAGTGGGCGCCATTGCGTGCCTGCGCGTCAGCAATAATGCGGCGCGCGAGCGGGTATGCTTCCGGGTGCACCGCAGAGGCGTCCAGCGGCTCCTCACCGCCGCGGATACGGATGAATCCTGCCGCCTGGCGGAAGGTTTTCGCGCCCAGTCGCGGCACGTTCAGCAGCTGCTGACGGTTCGCGAAGGGGCCGTGTTCGGTGCGGTAGGCGACGATGCGTTCGGCGGTTGCGGTGCCCACACCCGCCACGTGCGCAAGCAGCTGTACGGAGGCGCTGTTGAGGTTCACGCCCACGGCGTTCACGCAGTCTTCGACGGTGTCGTTGAGGGCGCGGCGCAGGGCGGCGGGCGGCACGTCGTGCTGGTACTGCCCCACGCCGATGGACTGCGGATCGATTTTGACGAGCTCGGCGAGCGGGTCCTGTAGGCGGCGGGCAATCGAGACGGCGCCGCGTACGGTCACATCATAGTCGGGCAGCTCGGCGGCAGCCAGCGCGGAGGCGGAGTAGACGGAGGCGCCCGCCTCGGAGACGGTCACCTTCTGGGGTGCTTCGGCGCCTTCCTCACGCAGGGTGCGGATCAGTTCGCTGGCGAGCTTGTCGGTTTCGCGGCTTGCGGTGCCGTTGCCGATGGCGATAAGTTCCACGCCGTGCTCGCGGCAGGCGGTGGCGAGCTCACGCAGTGCTTCTGCCCACTGGTTGCGCGGGGCGTGCGGGTAGACGGTGCCCACGCGCAGCGGCTCACCGGTGCCGTCAACCACGGCGTATTTCACGCCGTGGCGCAGACCCGGGTCCAGGCCGAGGGTGGTCTTGTGGCCGGCGGGTGCGGCGAGCAGAATATCGCGCAGGTTGGATGCGAACACCTCGGTAGCGTTCTGCGCGGCGGCGTCGAGGAGCTGGTGGCGGATGCGTTCGGCGAGGCGCGGGCGCAGGTGGCTGCGCCATGCGGTGCGCACGGTGGCGGCGAGCCAGCCGAGTACGCGGTCTTCGTCGTCGACGGTGTTGAGCACCTGCACGGGGATGCGTAGCGCGGCGGCGACTTCACGCTCGTATGCAGAACGGACGTTCTCGTAATTTTCTGCGGCGGCCTCAGCTTCGGCGCGGGCGGCACCGCGCAGGCGGCTGAGCGCCACGGGGGCGGGTGCCACATCCACCTTGAGGCGCACTACGCCGGCGTCCTTGGCGCGGTGCAGCGCCAGCACGCGGTGCGGCGGAATGGAACGAATACGGTCCGAGAAGGCGAAATAGTCGGAGAACTTCGCACCAAAGCTTTCCTGACCGGCAATCACGCGGGACTCAATCACGCCGCCTTCACGCAGGCGCTTGAGGAGCTTTTCGCTCAGCACCGGGTCGGTGAGGGCGCGGTCAATCAGGATTGCGCGGGCACCGTCGAGGGCTTCTTCGGCGCTGTGAATCTGCAGGGCTTCTTCAACCTCAGCGGTTTCAATACCCTCGTCCTCGTCATCTTCGGTGCCGTCGGTAATGTACGCGGCGGCAATGGCGTGCGCCTCGGCGAGGGGCACCTCCAGCAGGTCTTCGACGAGGGAATCAAGTCCGGCGGCACGCGCCATCTGGGCGCGGGTCACGCGCTCGCTGCGGTACGGGGCGTAGATGGCATTCACGTCTGCGATAGTGGCGGCGTTCATGAGCGAGGAACGCAGCTGTAGCAGGGTGAGCGGGTCGATGAGGCCTTCGTCGGCGCGTTCGGTGAGCGCTTCGAGCACACGGTTGCGGCGCTCTTCGAGGGCGCGGAGCTGACCCAGGCGCGACTGGATGGTGCGCAGCTGGGTGTCGGTAAGCGCGCCCGTTGCTTCTTTGCGGTAGCGGGCGATGAAGGGTACGGAGTTGTCGGCGTCGAGCAGCGCCACGGCTGCGCGGATGCGGTGCGGCGCAATGCCGGTTTCCACGGCGAGCGCGTTAATGAGGTGCTCGGCGGGTTGCTCAGCTTTGCCGCCGGTGTCGTGTTTTTCGCGGTGTGCGGCGCTGCTGGGTTCATTGCCGGCGGCGCTGCTGGGTTCATTGCCGGCGGCGCTGCTGGGCGCGGGGTATGCAGCTCGATCCGCGCGCGGGCGGATGCTGCTTGGAAGGGGGTGTTCGCTCATCCTTCCAGTTTCGCATATTTCGCCGCGGCTCATGGGTTGAGCGGTGGTGCTGAGGATAGAGTCAGCGCGGGGCGTATTTTGCTCGCCTGTGCGGGTGCGGGTAAGCGTATTTTCTATCGCATCTTCTAGTGCAGATTACGAGTCTTTACGCACATTTTGCCCTGTGGGTGCGCTAAACATTGTCATCTTTCCGTAAGAAACCGTGTTAGGGGTTCACGTATTTGAATAGTGCTTAGTTTCAGCGATAAATTTAGATAAAAGAGCATATTTTTTGAAAAATATCGCTTATTCATGCAGATAAGGGGTGGCCTCACACCACGCAAACGCCCTTGTCTGCGTGCACACATTCAGGGTTTCGGCGGCACGGTACGACATGGTGCCGCCACATCCCGCAGATGAAAGAGGGACCCATGCGCGAACAAGCCGCGCTATTAAACGCGCCGGAGGGCTACTTAGATTTTCACGACGAGTACGCGGAACTCATCGCCGAACTCGCCGCGCTGGGGTTCACCCCTACCCAGGTTCTCCGCCGCCTCAATTTTCTGTACCCGCACATCAACAAGAAGCACCTGAACTATGCGCTGGACTCCGGCATCTGGCAGTTTGGCCCGGTCACGGCAGACGCCCCGAGCTACACGGTACTCGCATGCGGCCTCTGGTACGTTTTCGCGGAAGCTTACGACCTACCCCCGGAGCCCGAGTACGCGGCGCTGATTCTTGATTGCGATATTATTCACGACCTGCCGTCCGCGCTGGAGGCACGCCACTTCAGCAATGAAGACATTGCGCACGTTCTGGCGAAGATTGGTGCAACGCTCAAGTACCTTGCCGCACACCCCTACTCCCAGCTGGAGGAAGAAGCCTACGCGCAGACCCTCGAGGACATCAGGCTGCGCGGCGTGAAAGAAATCGGCACCGAGGGCGGTAGCCTGTACACCCTGCTTGCCGCCAGTATGGAGGGCGAATCGGCGTGGCCTGCCCCCGCACAGACGGTCAACGATTACCTCGGTGACGGCGACTGGTCCTTGGGCATGCTCCGCACCGGCATCTACCCGGCGGAGGCGCTCGAGAACGAGTGGTATATCGACGCCGCGGCGGTACCCGAGGATTTTGCGCCGAAGACTCTGAGCCTCTTTTTGAGCTATTGCGCCCGCTACGACCGCGAGCCGACGGCGCTGAACTACGGCTACTGGTCTACCATTCCCACGCTCATTGAGCAGGTGCCGCCCCTGGGTGCGGTACGCGCCAAGTTCGGCTCCTGGCAGACGACCCTGCATCGCGGACGCACGCAGATTGCCCGCGAGCTGCGCCTGTGGACGAAGAACGAAGCAAACGCAGCTGCCGCTGAGTCGAACGAGACCGAGGCGAGCGCGGCTGAGGAGCTTGAGCTCCTCGACGCTGAGCTGACTAACGCTGAGCTCCCCGAAGCAGAACTAGCAGAGCTGGATACCCCGGACGCATCCCCTGCGGGCGCTCCCGCAGAACCGGCGGAACCGGCAGAGCCCGCGCGTCTGAGCGCCCGCGAACTCACCGAGCAGGGCATCGGCGTGGTGCAGACCGCCCACACCAACCTGGCGGCGTACCACCGCACCCAGTGGGAGCAGACGGTGGAAGTCTTCGGCGAACGCCTCGCGCAGCTTGCCTGGAACCGCCGTCTGAGCACCTACTACTTCTTCGACGGAGCCTGCCTGGAAGATGCCGACCCGACCCCCGTGGTGACGGTCTTCCGTTCCCCCACCGGTTTCCTCTGCGAGCTTGAACCCACCGTCGAGGCGCTGCCCGCCTTCGACCCGGAGTTCCTGCAGGAGCACGGTTGGAGGCGCCCGGTGCCGGTGCATGCGCTGTGGAATCTGCACGCGCTCGACCCGTTGGAGGCTGCTGCCGCCGTCATTGAGGCGATGCGTTCGGGTTGCGGTTGTGAACGCTGGGATTTCTACCGCACCGATGACGACAACGACCCGCTTGCCGAAGAGGCTGAGGTGGCGCCTCTCTAAGCGCACTCCCGCGAGCCTCTCGAGTTCATCTCTAGAGCCTCTCGGGTTCATCCCTGGAGACAGCGAAAGCCCGCGTCCCCGCTCCCTGAGAGGAGCAGGTGACGCGGGCTTTACGCATGCACCGGTAGCCGGTGTACTAGTAGCCGGTACCGATAGCCGATGTGGCTTAGCGTGGGTGTTTAGCGTGCCGAGAAAATCTCGGATGCCTCCACAATCGCAATCTGCGCGGTGCGGGTAGAGATTGCTTCGTGGCGGCGTGCATCCGCACGGCGCTTGAAGAACCAACCAATACCCAGAATCGCGAACCAGACGGGCATCGCGAGCAGACCCCTGAGGGTTTCTTCATCCATGGCCAGCACACCGATGGTGAAGGCGAAGAACACCAGCGACAGCCACGCGGAGAAACGGCCGCCGGGCAGACGGAACTTCGACTTCTCGTGACGTGACGGGAACTTCTTGCGGTACATCAGGTAGCTGACCATAATCATCGCCCACGCAAAAATCACGAGTACCGCAGCCACGGTGGTGACCAGGTTGAACGCGCTAGAGATTGAGTCACCCGCGTAGAGCAGCACGATGGAGGACAGCAGCATCACGGCGGAGAGGAACAGCGCGTTACGCGGCACGCCGTTCTTAGAAATCTTGCCCAGGAACTGCGGGGCGCTGCGCTCGCGCGCCAGACCGAATGCCATACGCGAGGTGGAGAAAATACCGGAGTTCGCCGAGGAGGTCGCACTGGTAATCACCACAAAGTTAATGATGTGCGCGGCGATGCCCAGGCCCGCCAGAGTGAACATGGCGACGAAGGGGCTCTTATCGGGGCTGACGAGGCGCCAGGGGGTAACCATCAGGATAGTAGCGAGCGCGCCCACGTAGAAGACCATAACACGTACCGGTACGGCGTTGATTGCCTTGGGCAGGGTCTTTTCGGGGTCCTTGGTTTCTGCGGCGGTGGTACCAACCAGCTCGGAGCCCATGAAGGCAAAGACGGCAATCTGGAATGCGCCGAGGAAGCCAATGAAGTGGTTCGGGAACATGCCGCCGTCATTCCAGAGGTTTGCAACGGATGCCTGCGCGCCACTGGGCGAGGTGAAGCCGATAGCGACCATGCCGCCGCCAACAATAATCAGGGCAACGATGGCGACAATCTTGATCATGGCGAACCAGAATTCGATTTCGCCGAAGTTCTTCACGGACACCAGGTTCAGGGTCAGCAGAACGCCGATGACGACGAGCGCCGGGATCCAGGCTTGCAGGTCGGGCCACCACAGACGCAGGTAGCCAACAATTGCGATGATGTCCGCGACGGCGGTGACCACCCACATGAACCAGTAGGACCAGCCGAGGAAGAACCCGGCCATGGGGCCGACGAGGTCGGTGGTGAAGTCGGAGAAGGACTTGTACCTCAGGTTGGAGAGCAGAATCTCGCCCATAGCTCGCAGCACCAGGAAGATGACGGCGCCGATGAGCATATACACGAAAATCACGGAGGGGCCCGCCAGGGAGATGGCGCGACCGGAGCCCATGAACAGGCCGGTGCCGATGGCACCGCCGATGGCGATGAGCTGGATGTGGCGGTTGCTTAGACCGCGGTGTAGTCGCTCTCCCTGCTCGGGAGCTTTAGGATTCAGGGTGACGTTGTTCTGTTCAGTCACGACGTCCTCTTTTCAGCGGTTGTACCCCGTGCCGCATATACCCCTAGTGTAATGAGAATCATTAGATTCAGGAGGTATAGCTAATGCATGAATATGCGGTCATTGCTTTGCGGGGTGTCCCCGGATTTCGGGGCGAGGCTGGGGCTCTACCAGCTACCGCGCGGTGCTCGAAAGTGTCACGCTATCGATTGACGCGGAGTTTTTCTGAGAGCCCTCACAGCTACTTGGATAGTTATTCTACAGGTGTTAAGTGCAAGAAAACAGGATTTACGGCAAAAATGTGACCTGTTTCTATTATTTACGTCATATCAAGCGGTGTAAAAAATGCCGCCCGGAACGTAAACAGGCAGGCACGAGGGCACGCGAAAGCCCCGCCTCCGCATCCTAAAAGAATGCAGAAACGGGGCTTACCAACAGCGCCGCAGAAACACTACATAAACGCCGCAGAAAGAACAGAAACTACTGCTGACCAGCCTTGTCAGCAGCCAGCACACGAGCACGCTTCGCCGCGTGGCGGCGGGTCAGAATCTCGTAGCCAATAGCCAGAGCGATAAACCAGATGGGGGTCAGCGCCAGGCCGATTGCGGTGTCCGGGTACAGGCTCAGGGCGTAGACCATGACGGCGAAGAAGACCAGACCAAACCAGCTCATGCCAATACCCCAGGGCATCTTGTACGCGGACGCCTCGTGGCGCTCCGGGAACTTCTTGCGGTACACCAGGTACGCAATCAGGATCATGCTCCAGGTGAAGATACCCATCATCGACGCCACGGAGGTCACCACGGTGAACGCCTCCATGATGCCGCTACCGGCATACAACATGACCAGACTAAACAGCAGCATCACGGTGGTCAGGTACAGGGCGTTGGCGGGCACACCGTTCTTGGTGAGCTTACCCAGTGCGGAGGGGGCGGCACCGTCATGCGCCAGACCGTAGACCATGCGGGAGGTCGAGAAAATACCGGAGTTCGCCGAGGACGCCGCGGAGGTCAGCACCACAAAGTTCACCAGGGAGGCGGCAACAGCAATGCCAGCCAGGGAGAACATGCCCACGAAGGGGCTCATGGACTTATCCAACTTGTCCCAGGGGGTGACGGCGAGGATGGTCAGCAGCGGCAGCGCGTAGAAGAGGCCAATGCGGAAGGGTACCGCATTAATCGCCTTGGGCAGGGTGCGTTCGGGGTGTTCGGTTTCCGCCACGGCGGTACCGACCAGCTCAGCACCCACGAAGGCAAAGAGCGCAATCTGGAAGGCGCCCAGGAAGCCCGTCAGGCCCTGGGTAAAGATACCGCTACCGGAGGGGCCGGGGCGATCCCAGAGATTTGCCACGGAGGCGACGGTACCGTCGGGCGCGGTGAAGCTGAAGGCAACCATGAGCGCACCAACAATAATGAGGGCGACAATGGCGACGATTTTAATGACTGCGAACCAGAATTCGATTTCACCGAAGTTCTTCACCGAGGGCAGGTTCAGCAGCAGCAGAGCCACGATAACGGTCAGCGCCGGGATGAAGGCTGGGATTTCCGGCCACCAGTATTTGATGTAGCCGGTAATAGCAATGACGTCCGCGATACCTGTGACGACCCAGAAGAACCAGTACGACCAGCCGACGAAGAAGCCGGCGCGCAGGCCGAGGATGTCAGTAATGAAGTCAGTGAAGGACTTGTACTTGGGGTTGGAGAGCAGAATCTCGCCCATGGCGCGCAGAACAAAGTAGATGACGCTACCGATAATGGCGTAGACAAAGACGATAGAGGGGCCGGTCAGGGCGATGGTCTTTGCCGAGCCGAGGAAAAGGCCGGTGCCGATGGCGCCGCCAATAGCGATCAGCTGGATGTGTCGGTAGCTTAGTCCGCGCTGAAGCTTGGAGTGCTCAGCTTCGGAGTCTAGGCCGGTGACGGAGTTGTGCTGCGTTGGCTGCTGTGTCACGTATTCCTCTTTTCTGCGTCGATTCGCCCTAAATTTCACCGGGGGCGAGTCCGGGTGGTTGGTATTCGTGCATAATCCTGAACGGCGCGCCAAGAGGCGGTTCCCGCGCTTCCCGAGCCGGCGCGGTGCGCTTGGGCTTGTGGGCTCCGATTTCGCGGGGCTTCCGATTTCTTGCATCGCCGATAAAGGGTTATGCAGAGAATGCATAATTTCAAATTTTACCCCCTCATACCCACACAAGTACAAGGAATACAACATCACCAGATTTTTGAGACGGGGCAATTGAGACGGGGCGAGCCTGCGGCTTCTCTCAACCTCCACCCGAAACACGCCCCGCATCGCCCTTAGATTGCACCCCTTCTCTGCACGCTTCTGCCGGGTTTTCAAAAATATTTAGAAACTTTACGTGTAAAACTTTACAAGGCGAGAAACCGGGTCTAGAGTAGAAACCGTTCAACAAAAACCTAACCAACCAACTACAGAACAGAAGGACAACATCATGGGCAAGTTCTCCAACGCAGCACTGCGACTCACCGCCGGCGCACTCATCCTCGACGCAGGCGTCAAGAAGCTCAAGGCAGACGAAGGCACCTACGCCTTCCTGCAGCAGATGGCGGCAACCGGTGTTCCCGCAGTCTCCAAGCTGGACGCAGCAACCTTCGGTAAGCTCATCTCCGGCGCAGAAACCGCACTCGGCGCAACCCTGCTGACTCCCTTCATCCCCGCACGCCTGGCGGGCGCAGGCCTGACCGCATTCGCGGCAAACCTGATGACCATGTACTTCCGCAACCCGGACATGCACGACGAGTACTTCCGCCCCACCCAGGACGGCCAGCAGCTCGCAAACAACATCGTGATGCTCGGCGCGGGTCTGGCACTGCTGGGCTCCAAGAAGTAAGCCCCACAAACTAAACTCACTCAACAACCTCACGAAAGTGCGGCGGGAACAGTATTCGCTCCCGCCGCACTTTTGTCTGCGCGCTGAATTTCTGTGTTTCTCAGACCGGCATACGCCCAGCTAGTTCAGTCTCACGCCCGGCTAGTTCAGCGTCACGCCAGCCCCGCACGCCGCGAAACCGCACGGTATAGCGGCGCTACGCTATTCTTTTAGGTATGTCTACTGAGAACACGCAGCCTAGCCAGGCACCCGAATCCACCGAAGAAAAGGCCAAGAAGCCGGTTCCCGAGGAATTCTTCCGCCAGCCCTACTCCTTCGTCCGCCGCGGCGACCGCCTCACCGCGCGCCGCCAGAAAGCGTGGGACACCTACTCCCCCACCCACGTGCTGGACATCCCGCGCCTGCGCACCGACACTTCCGTCGCACCCGAGGCGACCTTCGACCCGGTTAAGATTTACGGCCGTGAGGCGTACCAGGTCGTTGAGATCGGTTCCGGTCTGGGCGAGGCGATTGTGCACCGCGCAGCTGAGGTGCCCGAGGCGAACTTCCTCGCCGTTGAGGTGTACACCCCCGGCATCGCGGACCTGCTGCTGAAGATGGGCAACGCCGGCGTGGAGAACGTGCGTGTGGCTCAGGCGAACGCGCCCGAACTGCTTGACAACATGCTTGAGGAGAACTCCGTGGACGAGCTGTGGGTGTTCTTCCCGGACCCCTGGCATAAGTCCCGCCACCACAAGCGCCGCCTGGTGTCCCCGGCGTTTGCCGATAAGGTTGCGCGCGTGCTCAAGCCCGGCGGCACTTGGCGTCTGGCGACTGACTGGGAGGAGTACGCCCTGGTCATGCGTGAGGTTCTGGAGGCGCACCCCGACTTTGAGAACGTGAACCCGGGCGCCGGTGCGACCGAGGAGGATCCGCTGGGTGGTTGGGCTCCGCGTTGGGAGGGTCGTACCCTCACCAGCTTTGAGCGTAAGGCTCAGGAGGCGGGCCGCCGCGCGCACGACCTGACCTACCGCCGCAAGTAAGCGGAGCGGCGCCGGCATCAGTTGGCGCAGGTTAGCGCGAATATACGTTAAGCAGGTGAGGCTCCCCGGCCATTCGGGGAGCCTCACCTCCTTGTGTGTGGGTCCAAGTGCATGCGGGGCGGGGGTCTACCCTCCCTCTCGCGGCGTATACACAAAGACGCACAAGCCTATACGGGCGGCTGACCAGCTCAAATGAACTAGAAGCGAGCTAGAACAGCCGAGCCGTTTAACCAAGTGTAGCGGGTTTAACCGGTTTAGCGCTGCGGTTTCGTATCATCCGCCGTAGCCGGCTGGCGATGCTGACGATACAACACCACAGCCGAAGAACGCTGACGAGGCGCCGGGCGGGTACCGCGGGCAATATGCACCACGTCGCCACTGGTACCGGCGGCGAACACGCGCTCCGCCAAGCCCAGCTTCACCTTCGCATCCTCAACCTGACGCTGCAGCGCCGCAATCTGCTCCTGCTGCTCCTCCACGAGGGACTCCAGCTCAATAATGCGGCGAATACCCTCCAGGGAGACGCCCTCCTGCGAGAGCTGCTGAATCTGCTGCAGACGGTTCACGTCACGCTGCGAATAGCGGCGCGCCTTACCGGGCGCACGCGAAGGCTGGACCAAGCCGATGCGGTCGTACTGGCGCAGGGTCTGCGGGTGCATGCCCGCCAGCTCAGCCGCCACAGAAATCACGAAAACCGGCAGGTCCACACTGTGCAACGGCTTGCCGCTACGGGACTTAGATGATGATTCTCGAGATGCCATGGTTTACTTCGCCTTCTTCAACAGATCCTTACGCGGGTTCTCCTGCGGTGCCAGTTTTACGAACTTATCGAATGCCTCCTGCGCCTCTGCGCTCAGCTCGGTGGGCAGTACAATCTCCGGGATGACCAGCAGATCGCCGTCGCCGCCCTTAGCCTTGAAGCCGCGGCCCTTGGCGCGCAGTCGGCGGCCGACCTGGCCGGGTGCCAGGCGCAGCTTCACGGTGGATGCGTCGGGCAGGGGCACCTCGATCACTGCGCCGTCAACAGCCTCGGCGAGGGTGACGGGTGCGCGCATAATCAGGTTGTTTCCCTCGCGAGAGTACACGGAGTCATCGGAGACGCGCACGGTGACCTTCAGGTCGCCGCCGCGCAGGCCCTTGCCGCGCAGGCGGACCTTCTGGCCGTCCTTAATGCCTGCAGGGATGCGTGCCTCGGTGTGGGAGCCGTCCGGCAGGAACACGGTCACGGTCGCGCCGGTGTATGCCTGGGCGAGGCTGATGCGGGTGCTGGTGGTACTCTCTTCGGGGGCTGCGTGCTGTGCGCCGCCGAAACCGCCACCGCCCATGCCGCCGAAGTCGGCGCTGGTGAAGCCTGCGGAGCGTCGGGAGCCGCCTGCGCTACCGCCGAAGAGGCCGCCGAGCAGGTCGTCAATGTTGATGCCTGCGCCGCCGTTGCTGAAGCCGCCGAATGCGTCCGCGCCGGGGTAGCCGGTGTAGCTGCCACCGCCGAAGCCGCCGCCTCCGAATCCGCCCATGCCAGATGCGCCGTAGCGGCGAATCTGGTCGTACTCTTCGCGCTGCTTCTTATCGGAGAGCACGTCGTATGCTTCCGAGATTTCCTTGAACTTCTTCTCTGCTGCGGCGTCGCCGGGGTTCAGGTCCGGGTGGTACTTGCGGGAGAGCTTACGGTACGCCTTCTTGATGTCGCTTTCGCTTGCGTCTTCGCTGACACCCAGTGCCTTATAAAAGTCGTCGGTTAGCCAGTTTTCACTTGCCATGTTGTGTTTCTCCTTCTGCGGTGATGCGCCGCCCTCCTCGGTTACGGGACGGCTTGCAGGGGCACCGCGTGCTTGTCTTAATGCTCTATATAAAAGTTTAGTCTACTTGACTCAATTTTGAAAGGGCTGAGCCAAAAAAAATAGCGCCCCTACAAGCCTTTAACCGCCACCACAGCTCGCCGAAACCCGCGCCAACACCGGGCATAGTAACCCGAGCAAAACAGCCGCACCGGGCTAACAGTCCGAGCCAGCAACCCGAGCTAGCAACCCAGGCAAACAACAGGGCGGGCACTCCCCCACTAGGGAGAGCACCCGCCCGTCGTTAGTTATTCAGCCAATGCTGAGCCGACCACCTTACGGTGCGACAGCCACAGCCACCTGAGCGGTACGAACCACACGGTCGTTCACGCGGTAGCCGTATCGCAGAACCATGGAGACATGATCCTCAGCCACCTCGTCGGTGGGCTGCTGCAGTACAGCTTCGTGGATGTTCGGGTCGAAGGCGTCGCCTACTTCACCGAAGCGCTCCACACCCTGCTTGCCGAGCAGCTCTTCGAGCTTGGTAGCGATGGAGGCGAAGGGGCCGTCCTGCAGGTCGCCGTGCTTGCGTGCGGCGTCGATGTCGTCGAACACCGGCAGCAGTGCGCCGACCAGGTCACTGATTACGAAGAGTCGCAGCTGCTCCTTTTCGCGGGCGGTGCGGTTCTTGTAGTTGGTGAACTCTGCCTGCAGGCGAAGCAGGGAGTCCAGGCGCTCTGCGGCGAGTGCCGCATCCGCAGATTCTGCTTCTACGGCGTCCTGGAGCTCAGCCTCGACGGCTTCCGCAGCTTCCTCGGGGCTTTCGACCGATTCAGCTTCGGGGTGGCCTTCCGCTGCGGGGGCGTTGAATGCCTCCTCCAGCGGGTCGGGGGTGGTGTTTTCCTGCTCAGCCATGATTACTTCTTCTCGTCTTCGTCGATAACCTCGGCGTCGACAACGTCCTCATCAGCGGCGGGCTTGGACTCGGATGCCTCAGCCTGAGCTGCTGCGTAGAGTGCCTCGCCCAGCTTGGACTGGGATGCCTGCAGCTTCTCGAATGCGGACTTCACTGCTGCGTCGTCGTCGCCCTCGAGTGCCTTCTTCAGCTCGTCGACATCGCCCTGAACGGAGGTCTTGACGTCCTCGGGCAGCTTGTCGCCGTTCTCCTTCAGGAGCTTCTCGACGGAGTATGCGACGGACTCAGCTGCGTTGCGGGTGTCAGCAGCCTCGCGGCGTGCCTTATCCTGCTCAGCGTGTGCCTCTGCGTCCTTGACCATGCGGTCGATGTCGTCCTTGGAGAGGGAGGTACCGCCGGTGATGGTCATGGACTGCTCAGCGCCGGTGCCCTTGTCCTTTGCGGAGACGTGCACGATGCCGTTTGCGTCAATGTCGAAGGTGACCTCAATCTGGGGCACGCCACGGGGTGCGGGGGCGATGCCGGTCAGCTCGAAGGTACCCAGGTTCTTGTTGTCGCGAGTGAACTCACGCTCACCCTGGAAGACCTGAATGGTCACGGAGGGCTGGTTGTCCTCTGCGGTGGTGAAGGTCTCGGAACGCTTGGTCGGGATTGCGGTGTTGCGCTCGATCAGCTTGGTCATCACGCCGCCCTTGGTCTCGATACCGAGGGAGAGGGGGGTGACGTCGATCAGCAGAACGTCCTTACGGTCGCCCTTCAGCACGCCTGCCTGCAGTGCTGCACCCATTGCCACGACCTCGTCGGGGTTCACGCCCTTGTTGGGCTCGCGGCCGGTGAGCTCCTTGACGAGCTCAGCAACAGCGGGCATACGGGTGGAGCCACCGACCAGGATGACCTCAGAAATCTCGGAGATGGACACGCCAGCTTCCTTGATTACGTCGAGCACGGGCTTCTTGGTGCGCTCGAGCAGGTCGCGGGTCAGTTCCTCGAACTTTGCGCGGGTCAGCTTCTCATCCAGGTGGATGGGGCCCTCGGGGGTCACGGACAGGTACTGCAGGGAGATGTTGGTGCTAGAAGCGCTGGACAGCTCCTTCTTAGCCTGCTCAGCTGCCTCCTGCAGACGCTGCAGAGCAATCTTGTCCTTGGACAGATCAGCGCCGGTGTTTGCCTTCACCTGTGCGAGCAGCCACTCGACTACGCGCTGGTCCCAGTCGTCACCACCGAGGCGGTTGTCACCGCTGGTTGCGCGAACCTGAATGGTGGAGAAGCCGTCGTCGTCCTTGCCGACTTCCAGCAGGGAGACGTCGAAGGTACCGCCACCGAGGTCGAAGACCAGGATGAGCTCATCTTCCTTACCCTTGTCCAGGCCGTATGCGAGTGCTGCGGCGGTGGGCTCGTTGACGATACGCAGGACGTTCAGACCTGCGATCTCGCCGGCTTCCTTGGTTGCCTGACGCTCAGCGTCGTTGAAGTATGCCGGGACGGTGATGACAGCGTCGGTGACGGTGTCGTTCAGGAATGCCTCTGCGTCGCCCTTCAGCTTCATGAGGATACGAGCGGAGATTTCCTGCGGGGTGTACTTCTTGCCGTCGATCTCGGTGGTCCAGTCGGTGCCCATGTGGCGCTTGACGGAGGAGATGGTGCGGTCGACGTTGGTCACTGCCTGACGCTTTGCGACGCTACCGACCAGAACCTCGCCGTCCTTGGAGAATGCGACGACGGAGGGGGTGGTGCGGGTGCCCTCTGCGTTAGCGATGACGACCGGGTCGCCACCTTCCAGTGCTGCTACGACCGAGTTGGTGGTACCGAGGTCAATACCTACTGCACGTGCCATATGTTTATTCACTCCTTAGGTGTTAGTGCCCCGCTTCTTCTAATGCGAGGCGGGATAGTTTGAAAGTTTTGGAGGCGGTCGGTGCTACGCTGACCGCTCCGTGTGGGGTGGTCTGCGCGGCTTCCTTGAGCCTCATGTACTCAAGTATGCACCCTCTCAGAGGGCGTGTCAATAGGGTTGAGCGAACTTTACTCAACTTTTTTATGTGGGGCGGCGTGAGGGGTGGGTGTTTTAGGGCTCCGGAGGGGTGTTTTGCGGGGGATTTTGGGGCGGCGGCGAGGCGCGCATGGGCGGTTTTACCGCGGAATTCCGCAGTTTTCGGGTGTCTCGAGGGTGCAGCACGGCGATTCAGCGCACGGCGGACACTGCCGGGCGGTCGGGGCGAAAAAATTTTTAAAAAAGGGGTGGAAAACCGAAAAATTGGGGTGCGAGAGGTGCCGGAAGGTGGTCTGGGCGCACCCTATATAGGGTGTGCGATGCGATTGTTAGGCGCGATTTTTAGGTCTGGAGACTAGGCCTCTAGCAGTGCTACTAGAGGTGCAGTGAGATCTCAGAGATTCACTCCTCTTATATATAGAGGGCATGTTTATGAGCTCCATCGCTCACTTTATGGAGGTATCCCTGCTTATCCGATACGTAATTCCCTAACCCTCATCTGTGGCTTGAGAGTACCCGCCTGCCGTATGCTGGTTACGACCATATCCTCTCAAAGTAGACAGGAGACCCCAGTGTCGCAGGAAGACAACCCGAGCCCCCAAGGCGATTCCACCTCCAAAACCCCACTCCCTTCCGCAACTCCCAAAAATCAGGCAAATAGCACCCCTGCCACAGAATCAGAAGAACCAAATAACCTGACAGCAGAAACCCTCAGCGAAGAAGGAGAGGGGATAGTAGAAGAATGCGGTAGATTTAAAGAGCGGCTACATAATATCAAAGAATTACCACATAATATAAATAAATATATCACTGAAGATAATCCTATTTTGGACAGCAATGAAACCAATAAGAAATACCCAATTGATACTCTGGTGTCAATATTTAAAATCCAGAAAAAAGATCATAAAATCATTTTCTGGATATCTGTCCTTCTATTAACCCACATGATTTCCTATTACCTTAAATGGATATACCTTGTAGACCTATTTCGAATTGCCATAACAGCGATATTCTTAATATTTGCAATAAAAAATACATACTCGGCGTATCAAAACAGGCCCATTATTGTTGATTCTTTCAAGAAACACCCGCTTCAATTCTTTACAACGATTATTGCCATAGGTGGATTATTTGCATTAGTTATCCCAGCAGCAATGAATGTGTTGAAGCTCATTGGAGATAGCTCTGCTTTAACCACTGCGATACTCACTATCACCGGTGGATTTATTGCAGTCTTTGGACTCATTAAAAGCCATCAAAAAAGCGAGCTTGAACGTGAGCAATTAGAGACTCAAAAACAAAAAGATGCTCGAGACCATATTCGTCAGCTCCATGATTCCTACAATGACCGTTTTGATAAAGCCGTTGCTGAACTTTATAGCAATGATGTTAAGGCAGCCTATGCAGCCGTTCCTAAACTAGCTAAACTTGCCGATGCTTGGTTAGACTACAAAGACCTCAGTAATGATACGGAAGAATTGGAGAAGCTGAAAAAGAAGGCAGAAAAAGAAGCTCAAACAATCATAAACATTCTTTGCAAATATATACGCACCATGCCTGGTGAATATACAGAAGAAGACCTTAAAGACATAGATACCCTAAACACCACAGAGCAGGATAAACTTAAAAATGAATCCGAGGTTCGTCGTCTTATTTTCTCCGAGATTAGCGACCGATCCAGTGAGGTTACCATTGAGAATGACAAAATATTCACCACTCCTGGTGTATGGAGCAACTTCGATTTCGATTTCAGTCGAGCACCTATCTTCTATCCCCTCAATAACCTCACAATTGAGCAAGGTAATTTCTCTGGTGCAAAGGTCTATATTGACGCGAACTTCATCGGAGTGACCTTCACCGGCATCGTGGATTTCACCAAGGCGAGATTCACCCATGACGCAAACTTCAGCGAGGCAGCCTTCACCCGCAGCGCGAACTTCAGCAAGGCGGTTTTCATCCGCAGCGCGAACTTCAGCGGAGCGAGATTCACCCGCCGTGTGAACTTCAGCGGAGCGAGATTCGACTACACCACGATCTTCAGTGGAGCAGCCTTCACCCGCCGTGTAAACTTCAGCGAAGCGAGATTCACCCGCCGTGTGAACTTCCGCAGAGCGACCTTCACCGACATCGTGGATTTCACCAAGGCGAGATTCACCCATGAGGCATACTTCAGCGAAGCAACCTTCACCCGCAGCGCGAACTTCAGCAAGGCGGTTTTCACCCGCAGCGCAAACTTCAGCGGAGCGACCTTCATCCAGCGTGCAGATTTCAACTGGGCAACCTTCGCCCGTAGCGCAAACTTCAGCAGAGCGACCTTCATCAGCAGCGCGAACTTCAACAGAGCGACCTTCACCGGCATCGTGGACTTCACCAAGGCGAGATTCAGAAAGTTTAAACCGACTTTTACTACAAAACTGGAGCACGCCCAATTCTCTGCAGGCTCAAACCCGCAGGACTACAAGTTCTCATGCCTCACTCCGGACCGCAAAACTATCAAGCTTGGAACAGCTACTCTTCTTGGCAAGCCGTTCGAGATTCCCCTTGGAACGGTACTCTTCGACCCGGATTCTCCGAAGGATCAGCGGGGTAATTACACCGTTCAAAGTGAGCCAGCGAAGTAAATAGAAGAGTCTGATAATCAGGGAGATACCCCTCCAATTAAGGCTCATTAGAGATGCCCCGCCTGCACGAGATGTGCAGGCGGGGCATCTTCTTTTGCCCAGTGCGAGCGCACAAGGGTGGGGTCCTCCCCTATGCTGGATATAAGCCAGCACCGGAGCAGGAAGGGAACACCACCATGAACCTCAACAAACTCTTCACCGCGCTGCGGCAACGCAAAAACACCCCGGCACACAACCTGCAGACTGAGCGGCGCGAACGCTACACGCACGCTCTCGAACAATTCCTCGACGGGCAACCCGCCGTGCGCCTGAGAGGGGTGTACACGCTCGTAAGCCTCACGGACGGATGGCTCGCCGACACCTCCCTCCCCGAGCAGGTGCGCCTCGAAGAGGCCCAGACCATCGTCGACGCGCTAACCGAGTGCATCCGCACGCCCTACCCCCTCGCGCAGAAGCGGCAGGTCCTAGAATCAGACAAAGCACCCGAAGGGTACGAAGGCGACTTCACTCGCGATCAGGAGGCACTACGCGAAGAACAGTTGGTGCGCCGAACAGTCTTCATGGAACTCAGCCGCCGCCTCGCCGCAGTCGCCGCAAGCAACAAGGCAGGCCATAAGAAGAACCAGCACGCGGTGCCGTCGATATCGCCCATGTGGGCTGACCTGCGCTTCGACTTTAGCGGCGCACCCATCTTCTACCCACTGCGGCAACTGCACTTTCAGAACGCCGATTTCGCCTCCGCAACCTTCTACGGTCCGGCGGATTTTTCCGGCGCAACCTTCCACGGTGACACCAGCTTTTCGGCAGCGCAGTTCATGGCTGACGCTTCCTTCGAGAGTGCGAGGTTCAACGACTGGGTAGGATTCAGCGCCGCACACTTCATGGGTGCGGCAGAGTTCAGCGGCGCACGCTTTGCGGATACCGCAAGCTTCGCAACCGTGACCTTCACCGGCGAGGCCGACTTCTCAGACGCGGTCTTTTCAGCTGCGGCCGACTTTGGGGTAGCTTCCTTCGAGTCCGACGCCGACTTTTCACGCTTGACCACCGCGGGCATAGCCAACTTCGCGGCGGTCACCTTCGACGGAAAGGCAGTATTCACCGCCTCCACGTTCCACGATGAAGCACACTTCGCCGCGTCGGTCTTCAACCGCCCGGCGGTGTTCTCCAAGTCGCTGTTTGGCGGGGTCGCGCGCTTTGCAGGTGTAGTCACCAAGCAGTCCGCAATGTTCTGCGGCACGAGCTTTGCGGGCGCGGCGGACTTTAGCGGGGCATCCTTCACGCAGAACGCGGATTTTGGTGAGGCGAGCTTTGGTCGGGCGGCGAATTTCAGTGGGGCGTCGTTTATTGCACTTCCGAGGACGAGCTATGAGATGGACTTCCCGCAGTATGCGAACTTCGGTCACGCGGTCTTCGCGCAGGATGCCGACTTTAGCAAGGCGACATTCACGGCAAGTGTCGGCTTCGGTAAGGTAACGTTCGCGCGGGCGGTGAGCTTCAACGGGGCGAGCTTTGAGGGAGCCTACTTCGCGGATACGACGTTCGGTCAGGGCGCGGACTTTTCCTGTTCGACGTTCAACCTTAGTGCGAGCTTCGCGAATGCGACCTTCTCGGGAGAGGCGCAGTTCTTCCGCGCTGACTTTGTTCTAGGCGCGGATTTCAGCCTCGCGACATTCAACCAGGACGCATATTTTGGCATCGCGACTTTCTCGCATGATGCTAAGTTCTCTCAGGCTACATTCGAGCACAACGCATACTTTAGCGAGGCGACCTTCGCTCAGACCGCAGACTTTGCTAAGGCAATGTTCATGAAGGACGCTAACTTCTTCCATGCAACCTTCACCCAAAGCGCCGATTTTGGTGAAGCAACCTTTGCGGCGAACACGCATTTCGTCAAAGCAACTTTCGCTCAGGCAGCGAGTTTCTGTAACGCATGTTTTGAGAGTTCTGAGCCTAAATTTGCTCGGGAAAATTTGAGGGCACGGTTCTCGGCACAGGCGGATCCTCAGGATTACCTGTTTGAGGCGCACCCGGAGAGCCCGCACGGTTTCAGCTTCGGCACGGCGGAGCTTCTTAATAGAACGTTCATTCTCCCTCTTGGTGCGGTGCTGTACGACCCGGATTCCTGGGACGAAGAGAAGCAGGACTACACCCGCATCAGTGAGCCTGCGCAGTAATATCCAGAGGCCCCGCCACGTTGAATGTGTGGCGGGACCTTTGCCCGTCTGGTGGCCGCCGCCGAGCAGCTGCGCACAAAATAAAAACGGCACGAAAAACCCCAGCTTGAGCGAGTAGGCTCTAGCGGGGGTTTTTCGATTCTTATCTACCCGGATTCGTTTATCGCTTTCCAGTGGCATTACGCTACGCCTGAGATAAATAAACTTAAATTGGGTAGCAAAAACCCGCGGAATGTGTGCCATCTGCTAAAATCAGCAGTGACAACGTAATTCCGCGCTGTCTCTAACCCTCTAATCAAATGAGAGGAGGTGAATTATATGTCCAAGCATTTTTGGACGGCTATCGAACGGGGTAGCTATGTGGCTACCCTGTTTATCGGTCTCGTAGAGATGCTCGATTTTGTGTCTTCGTGTCTCTTTTAGACCATTCTTTCGTGGGGCTACTGGCGATGTTCCCCCATCGCTGGTAGCTCCACTTTTATTTTATGGTCATTGTATATAAGGACAAGCCCTACACACGTGACCGTATACCTAATAATGTAGCGCATTTCTTAAGACATAACAACACGACAATATTAATTACGTAGCTATTGCGCCTGCCGGGAGAAACATTATCGGTCATTTTGAGAACTTCCGCTCCTAGCCGTCTGCTACAGCCGTTGAGAAACCCTGTCTGTCTCTCTCAAGCAGGCGAGGCCCTCGTTGATGACCGGACGCAACTCACAGCTAGTAGCTTTACCCTATGCTGGAAGGTGAACGTTCCTATCAGAGAGGACAGGAGAACCAGATACATGTTCTTAGACCCAACGGAAGCCTGGCAGCTACTCGGCCTATGCACCGCATTGGTCGTTGCTTTCATACTCGCCGTACATTTCACCAAGCTAAATACGAAAGTACCCCTGTTCTACAGCTGGATTGGAGCAATCGCTATCTTTGGCGGAGCATTAGCTTTTCTCCTACCCATCGCGCTCAACTCTGGTTTCGGAAAGGATGACGATGGTCGGGTTCTCAGGCAGCTCATCCTCTACACCACCGGTGGCGTTCTAGGTGTTATCACTCTTGGCGAGAGTCACCGAAAGAACAATCAAGAAAAAGAGAAAAACGAGAACGACCATACCCGTCAGGTGTATGCAGAGCGCCGTAGCCGCTACACCAAAGCTATTGAACAGCTCGCTGATGAGAAAGCAGCCGTCCGCTTGGGCGGTATCTATACCCTTGTGGGATTGGTCGATGAGTGGCTCGCGGATGACACCCTCAATCCTAAAGAACAACAGAAAGAAGGTCAGGTTATTATCAATAACCTCTGCTCCTATATTCGTTCGTCCTTTCCTCTTGCACGAAAGGCAGAAGTACTTGACTCCGACGTAGAACCTACTGACTATGAGGGGGATTTCGCCAAGGACCAGGCGGTATTTCGTGAAGAACAGGATGTACGCCGCTCTATCTTTGATGAGATGAGCAAACGAAGCAGCTCCTTTATCAAGGATAAAGAAGACAAGGTAGTCGTTATTCCTGGCGCCTGGAGTAACTTCGATATTGATTTCAGCCGAGCATCAATTTTCTACCCTCTGAATGACCTCACGATCCAGAAAGGCAATTTCTCGGACGCAAAGTTCTACGCTGGTTCATCATTTGAAAATTCAAAATGGGACAACCTGATTATATTCGATGCAGTTTTTCATAACGATATTACCTTCAAGAATGCAATCTTTTCTGGAGAAACACATTTCACAGGGTCCAATTTCAAGAAATCGGTCTCGTTTTATAGTGCCAATTTCCAGGGAGATTTATATGCCAAGAGGCTCCAGATTTGCGGCCCTTCGGACTTCTCCGCCGCTTTATTTGAGTCCAACGCATACTTCAATAGTTCAGAGTTCCATACAGATTTGAGAGGACGAGAAGAAGACATTGATTGGAACAAAAACGATATAACAAAATTTTGGGGCACCAATTTCAAAAATAAAGATACTAGTAAAACCGCTGATTTCTGTGATACATATTTCCATGGCTACACAGATTTCAAGGGATCGATTTTTGAGATCAGTGCATTATTTAGGGAATCAAAATTTATGCATGGGTCAAATTTTCACCGCACCGAATTTACCTTGGCAGATTTCAAAGGGACACATTTTAATCGAGGAACTAATTTTCAAAATTCAACTTTCAGCAGGCAAGCATATTTTGTATATTCTAAAGGCCTTTTGGGATACGAAACATTTTTGGGAGCAAAATTTTCATACTCCGGAAACTATGATTTCGACCTAATTCCTCTTGGCCACATTCGAAAAGATGTTAACTTTGATGACGATTGCATGTTATATCCGATAGGGTCAAGAGTTTACATCGATAAAAATGATACTAGGATATACAGCAGCCCTGCGCACGCATAACCCTCTCTCGATAAAAATCTAAGAAGTACATCGTGGTATTTCCATAAAAATTATGAGCCCCGCCGGCCCCACGTCGGCGGGGTCTTTTTGGGCCCGCAGCAAGTGCGCTTCCGCGGACGCATCCGTCTGTCACAGTGCTGCCCCGAGCGGGGGCATCGTTTATATCTGATAACAACCCATGTCAGACAGTTTTGCACTATGCTGAAAGGTGACCATTCCTATCAGAGAAGACAGGAGATAGAAAATATGAATAAACCGAACAAGGGCCCCAACAGTCCCTACCAACGTGACGGCTGGTGGAGGAGAAATTGGTTTTATGCAGCCCTTATCTTGATAGCTATTATCGGGTCCCTTTGCGCTTTCTACCTTCCTCTGCACATATCAGAACCGTTCAGCGCTGGCGATAGCGTAGCGGCACTCCGTCAGGCTATTTTGGCAGCTACTGGTGGTGTTCTCGCAATGCTCACCCTTTGGGAAAACCGACGCAAAAATCTGCAAGAAAAAGATAAAAACGACCTTGACCATGCCCGGCAAGTCAAGGCCGAACGTCGTAGCCGCTACGCCAAAGCAATTGAACAACTCGCGGATGATAAAGCCCCCATCCGCCGTGGAGGTATATACACCCTAGCTAAACTTGTTGATGAATGGCTAGCAGATGATAAGACCGTACAGGCTAAGGAGGAGCGCCTAAGCGAGGGGCAGGTCATCATCGATAGTCTTTGCGCATACATCCGCTCATCCTACCCGTTATCCATACATAAAAAAGTCCTCGAACGCAACCAAGAACCTATTGAATATCCAGGAAACTTTTTATTAGATCAAGCTAAATTCCGCGAAGAGCAAGAAGTTCGACAACTAATTATTAAAGAAATTACAAAAAGATTAAATGATGATTCCACATTTGAAGACACTAAACCAAAGAGGCCACAGAAAGGACCTTGGTCCGATTTTATTTACGACTTCTCTAAAACAACATTCTTTTACGCGGTCGATTTTAAAAATTCCTTCTTCAATAAAGATGTAATTTTTAATAGCGCAAAATTTATTCACGGTGCAGATTTTAATAATTCATACTTTAAACAATCCGCCGACTTTGAAAATTCAGGATTTTCTGGACCGACAGGCCCTGCCGAAGTGCAAAATTCTTGAATTCAAAATTTGAGTCAGTTGTTAAATTTAGCGGTTCAACTTTTATCCGTAACGCTCACTTTAACAACACAGTTTTCACCCACAAAGCCAGCTTTGAGAACGTGAGATTCAACAGAAAAGCTGTATTTTCAGATGCTCTCTTTGCACAAAGCGCAAGTTTTAAAAATACATACTTCACTGGGGGGATAAAATTCTTTAGAGCAATTTTCAAAAAGTCAGCAGATTTTAGCTCTTCTTATTTCTTCCATGAAGCCAACTTCTTTAAAGCTGAGTTTCATCAGCTGCCAATATTTAAATCCATGAATCTTGGCATAACATACATTGCTCAATTTTCATACAAGGATTGTCAAATTAATTTTTCTGTTTCGACCCAGAACGGAGCAGTCCAAGTTAAAACTACTAAAGTTATTGCTCCTAACAAAGCTATCTTTCTTCTACCTGAAGGGGCAGGTCTCTTCAACCCAGACAACCCTGATGACTTCTCAAAAGGTATGGTAATTTCCCCTGGGGGTAAAGGCTAAAAATATTTACTTCTAGATAATGTTCTTTAGGCCCCGCCGACCCTCGTCGGCGGGGCCTTCGCGTAACCTCGCGCGCCCGCAACGAATACGCCTCGGCGAGCGCATCCGCCCGTCACCGCGCCGCACAAAGCACCACCCCGAGCCCCCACTGCGTCCGCCCACCCGGCACCCCACCGATACACTAGAACCATGTACCGAATCATGACTGTCTGCACCGGCAACATCTGCCGCTCCCCCGTCGGCGAATACCTCATCCGCCAGCACGCCCAAGAAGCCGGCGTGCCCGTCACCGTCACCTCCAGCGGCATCAGCAACGAAGAGGAAGGCAACCACATCGACCCCCGCGCCGCCGCGCAGCTCACCACCCGCGGTATCGACCCGTCCGCGCATCGCGCCAGCGTCTTCACCGTCGAGGACTTCGACCGCAACGATCTCATCCTCGCCATGGACGCACCCCACTACCTGCGCCTCAAAGCCCTCGCCCGCAACGAGGACGACAAAGCCAAGATCCGTATGATGCGTAGCTTCGACCCGAAGGTCACCACCATCCACCTGGACCAGCTCGGCATCTACGACCCCTGGTACGGTAGCGAACGCGACTTCGTGTACACCACCGGCCTCATTGACGCCGCCGCACGCGGCCTCATCAACCACCTCAAGCAGGAAGGCGACGCGCAGTGAGCCAGCGTATTCCCCTGAACCAGAACCGCCGCGTCACCGGCACCACCGAAATCCTGGAGCTCTGCAAAGACATGCTGCGCCTGGAGCACGGCATCGGCAACGACTTCGACATGGACACAGCCGAATTCACCGAGTTCCGTGCCCAGTTCCTCGCCGACTTCGCGCAGATCCCGCTGATCATCGGCATTGACGGCCGTAGCGGCACGGGCAAAACCAGCCTCGCCGCGCAGCTTGAGCAGGAGCTCACCGCCGCTGGCCACAGCGTGCACGTGCTGCACCTGGACGACTTCTACCCCGGCTGGGACGGCCTCTTCGACGGCGTGGAGGCGTGGGACGCGCTATCCGTGCAGCTGACCGAAGGTATTGCCGGAACCTACACCCCGTGGGATTGGGAGGCGGGCGCCCCCGGTGAGGTGCGCACCGTCGACCCGGCGGCTACGCAGGTCATCATCTGTGAGGGTGTCGGCGCGATTGCGGGCGCCTGCGAGGTGCGTATTCTTGCCACCGCCCCGGACGAGGTGCGCCACGAACGCGCCATGGCTCGTGACGGTGACACGTTCCGCCCGCACTGGGAACGCTGGGCGGCGCAGGAGGAGGCGCTGCTCGCCGAAATCCCGGAGGACTACGCGACCGTGGACTTCATCTACGACAGTGCGGCGCAGTAACAGCCGACTATAAAACAGTAGGGCCCAATGCTTCGTGTATCTCGAAGCATTGGGCCCTACCGCTATTTAGAGGCAGTTTTATTCAGGCGCTGTTTTACTTAGGCATGGGAGCCGGGCTAGCGGATTCCATGCGGTCTTTATCCCAGTAGGTTGAGGTACTGCTCGGCGCGTGCGTGGAGGCAGTGCCGTCTTTTTCGCTACCCGGGTTGTTGTTAGAAAGCACAGCAAGGATTACGAGCAAGACGCAAGCTATGAGCAGTAGGATGCATAGCAAATATTTGTAATAGTGGTTGCGCATCTGAGGGGCCCTCCGGTCGTATCGCGTGGTATGACCAACGTAAGTTATGCGGTCGCCCCGAGCAATGCTTCTCAAGAATATTTCTCAAATATTTCTTCAGCGCTGGGGGACTGAGCGGCAGGCTAAAACAAACCGCGAAAGGGGCGGTGTTATCCGTAAGCGACATCAGGGTGTCCGAAGCGAAGCGAGGACGGGTGCCCCTGTAGGAGCGTGGATAACACCGCCTCCTTCTACGCACCTTCCCCAAGCCCTCCCAACCCAGCTCAAAAAAAATATCGAACATTTAACTTACGAAGCCGCGCCCGATTCTGCTAGGGTGAACAAGTTGTGCTTCCAGCCTACGCAAGCTCATCCCCAGGGGCGGTACCGCCGCATCCATGTTTTGTAGAGCCGCAGGCGCCGTTGCACGCGCATCACGCAGAAAGAAAAACTAAGACTAATGTCTTCGAAGTCGACTAAGACCTCCTTCGGGCTATCGCCCATTTTTATCGTAGTTCTGGCGCTGCTGACCGCTATCGCGCCGCTTGCCACGGACATGTACCTGGCGGCGCTGCCCTCAGTCGCTGAGAATCTGAACACCACCAGCACGAACGCCTCCCTGACTCTGAGTACGTTCATGGTGGGTATGGCGCTCGGCCAGCTGGTCGTGGGTCCCCTGTCGGATAAGACGGGCCGCCGCAAGCCGCTACTGATCGGTGCGGTCATCTGTTTCATTGCGACCGTGGCGTGTGGTTTCGCGCCGAATATTGAGCTGCTGATTTTTGCGCGTTTCATGATGGGCTTCACCGGTTCGATTGGTGCGGTACTGGCGCGTTCCATGGTGGCTGATACGACTGAGGGCCTGGCGACCGCTAAGCTCATGGGCGTCATGATGATGATTAACGGCTTCGCGCCGGTGCTTGCGCCGCTGTTTGGTGGCTGGGTGCTGTCGTGGGGTAGCTGGCGCGATATTTTCCATGTGCTTGGCGTGGTGACCGCAATCATGATGCTCGGCGTGATCTTCGTGATTAAGGAGACCCTGCCGGTGGAGGAACGCTACCAGGGCACCGCCCTGAGCGTGTACTCGGAGCTGCCGAAGGTCTTCAAGATTCGCCGCTACCTGGGTTTCATGCTGACGATGTGCTTCGCGTTTGGTGCGCTGTTCTCGTATATTTCCGGTTCGACGTTTGTGTTGCAGAAGATTCTGGGCTTGTCCGAGACTGAGTTCACGATCGTGTTCGGCGTGAACTCGATTGGCATTGTGCTGTTCAGTGCGATTGCGACGAAGCTGGTGGGCCGTGTGGCGCAGCGCCGCATTGTGAATGTTGGCGTGGTGAGTCTGCTGGTGGTGTCTTCGCTGCTGGTGGTTAGCTTCCTTATCGGTATCTCGCTGGTGCCGACGCTGGTTCTGCTGTTCCTGCTGACCAGTTCGTGCGGCCTGATTTTTGGTAATGCTTCGGCGTTGGCGTTGAACGAGGCGCGCCACATGGCAGGTAGTGCGTCGGCGGTGATGGGTACGATTCAGGCTCTGCTGGGTGCGTTGGCGGCGCCGCTGGTGTCGTTTGCTGGTGAGCATGAGTACCTGCCGATGGGCTTCTCCATTCTGGGTTTCGCGGTCCTGACGGCGCTGGTGCTGTGGACTACGCCGCGTAAGGATTCGGACTACTCGGCTGACGGTAAGAGCCACGGCGCTGGTGAAGGTCAGGGTGCTCCGGCGGGCCACTAACCTGTTGTTTTTTGTGTAGCTAAAGCCCCGGATGGGCGACCCGCTAAGGGTTGCGCGTCTGGGGCTTTGCTGTATTTGCTGTAGCAGTTAGGGAGGCGCCCGTACTCTTCCTTCGCTCCTACAGGGGCACCCGCCCTCGCTTCGCTTCGGGCACCCTGATGTCGCTTCAGGAAGGTACACGCACCTCCTGCCCTTGACCATAGACAGCACAAAGGGACGGTATTATCCTCGCTCGGATAATACCGTCCCTTTTTACGCGTTTAGCTCTGCTGCGCCAGGTAGTTCAACAGCGTGGCGGTCAGCTCCGGGTCATGCGCCAGCGCCGTGCCGTTCAGGTGAGTCACCGGCGCAATCAGACGCACCGACGACGCCAGCCACACGCCATCCGACTCGAACAAATCCTGCGGGTAGAGCGGGCCGAAGCCCAGCTCCCAACCGGCCTGGCGTGCCGCCTCGAACACCGCGCCCTGCGTGGTACCGGGCAGGATGCCGTGGCTCGGTTCGGGCGTGTACAGTACCTTCTTGCCGTCCTCAATCTTGGCGACCAGCACCGAGGAGGTGGCACCCTCCAGCACACGACGCTCATCGGTAATGAAGATAGCGTCATCCGCGCCGCGCTCCTGCACGTACCGCAGAACCGCCATATTCACCGCGTAGGAGAGGGTCTTCGCACCCGCCAGCAGCCACGGGTAGGCGCTGTTGTCCATCGGCTCGTGGCCGCGCGGCAGCAGCATCGCCTTCACGCCCTCGGTGCGGCGCTTCACGATGGATGCGGGCACCGGCGACGCCATAATCAGCGTGTACGGGCCCGGCTGCATGGAAGTCACCGCCTGGGTGGGGCCGCGCGAAATAATGATCTTCACGATGTGCTCTTCACCCAGCGCCGTTTCGGCACCGGGGGCCGCCTCACGCATGAGGCGCTCCACCGCCGAACGCAGAATCTCGGGTTCCGGGTCGGGTAGATCCAACATGCGCGCCGATGATTCGAGGCGGGACAGGTGCATGCCGAGCTTACGCACGCGACGGTTGACGGACAGCATGGTCTCGAAGACACCGTCGCCGCGGGTGAAGCCCTGGTCATCAACGCTGATGAGGGGCACGGACGGGTCAACGAAGATGCCCTGCGGGTTCTGCTCGTTCAGAAGAATTACGGTACTAGACATAGTTTTATTGTACGTTCGCTACTGGTTCCTGAAAGGGCTCAGAGGGTGCCGCGTTTTCCGGAGGTGCCTGTACCTTCCTGTTCGGCAGTAGCGGGTGGAGCCGCGTTTTCCGGAAGCGCCCTCAGGGTGCCCGAAGCGAAGCAAGGGCGGGTGTCGTCTCCCAAGCAGAGCTAAACACGTACAAAAAGGGACGGTATTATCCGTAGCGACATCAGGGTGTCCGAAGCGAAGCGAGGACGGGTGCCCCTGTAGGAGCGAGGATGATGCCGTCCCTTTTCGCATATCTGGAGAAGCGCTGTAGGAACGAGGACGAATACCGTCTCCCAAGCGGAACCAGAAACGGAACGAACTAGCCCCAGAGGAACTGGATCGTACCCGCCGCAATAGATGCACCGTACGCAACAGCGATAATGACGGCGGCAGCAATGCTCACGTGCACATCACGCGGCGAATAGGACGGCACACGAGCCCAGGTGCGTTCGCCTGCGCCGAAGCCGCGTGCCTCCATGGTGATGGCGAGGCGGGAGCCGCGGCGGATAGCCTGCACGAGTAGGGCGAAGCTTTGCCCGCCGAAGGTTTGGGCGCGTCCGGCGAGGGATTGGCCTGCGCCGAGTCCGCGGGCGCGTCGTGCTTGGCCGAGGGCGTTCCATTCAGCGAAGAGGATGCCAACGAGTCGCAGGGCGGCGACGGTGGCAAGCACGAACCGGGAGGGTAGTTTGAAGGTTTGTGCGAGGGAGTCGCCGAGGTCGGTCGGGTCGGTGGTGAGTACGAATGCGAGGGTGGGTAGGACCATGGCGAGGGAGCGGATCATCATGGCTGCGCCGACGGCGGCGGAGTCGGTGGTGATGCTGTTGAAGCCGAGGTCGAGGATGGTGGTGCCGCTTTTGGCGCTGAGCATGGCGACGGACCAGCCGGTGGTGATGACGGCGATGAGGATGGGCCAGAAGCGGGCTAGGACGTTGACGGGGCGGAATCCGACGAGGATGAATCCGAGCAGTTCGAGGGCGAAGAGGATTCCGGAGGTCAGCGGGTCGCGCACGATGAGTGCGGCGATGATGAGGGTGAAGGAGACGATGAGTTTTACGCCGGCGTTGAGGTTGCTGAAGTAGCTGGTTCGGTCGATGGTGCCGAAGAAGTCGGTGTTCATGCGTTCTCCTTTCCGGGGGTTGCGGTGGCTTCGGAGGGTTCTAGGGCTTCGAGGGTGATGTGGTTGCCGCCGAGTGCGGCGGTGTAGTCTTCGTCGTGGGTGATGGAGATGATGGCGGTGCCGCCTGCGAGTAGTTCGCGGATGAGGTCGACGAGTTCTGCCCAGGTTCGTGCGTCTTGGCCGAAGGTGGGTTCGTCGAGGATGAGGATTTTGGGTGCGGTGGCGAGTGCGGAGGCGACGGAGAGCCTGCGTTTTTCGCCGCCGGAGAGGGTGAAGGGGTTGGCGTCGAGTAGGTGGGTGAGGCGTAGGCGGGTTGCGAGCTCGTTGGTGCGTGCGGTGAGGTCGTCTTCGTTGAGGGGGTTGCGGGTGAGTGCGGCGAGTCGGCGGGGGCCGAGTTCGAGTTCTTCGCGTACGGTTCCGCGGATGAATTGGTATTCGGGTTCTTGGAAGACGTAGCCGATGCGGCTGAGCATTTGGGCGGGGGTCCAGGTGGGCACGTCCCAGTGGGCGCGCTCGCTGTCGTGGTTGCTGCCGCGCTCGCCGCCGTGGTTGCCGTCGTAATTACGGAGCGCGTCGGTGGCGGTGAGGGTGCCGTTGGGTGCGGTGAGGAGCCCTGCGAGGGTGAGGGCTAGGGTTGATTTGCCGGCGCCGTTGGGCCCGAGCACGCTGAGGTGTTCGCCGGCGTGCAGGGTGAGGTTGATGCCGCCGCGCAGGACGGGCAGGTCGGTGGGTGCGGGTGCGGGGGTGTCGCCGAGGCGTTTGATGGTGCGTCGGCGTGCGCGTCGTTGTTTGGGGGTGGGTTGTGCGCGGGTGATGCTGAGGTTTTCGGCGCGAAGTAGCGCCTCGCCGTGCTTGCTATCGCTGTCGCTCTGCGGTGCACGCGGCACGTAGTTGGGTACCCACACGCCCGCATCGATGAGTTCTTGGCGGGCTTCGGTGAGTACGGTGTCGGGTGCGCCGTCGTGGGTGATAGTGCCGCCTTCGCCGAGTACGATAATGCGGTCCATGTGCGGCGCCCAGATGCTCACGCGATGTTCTACGACGAGCAGGGTCGCGCCGGTAGCTTGCGCGGCGGTGAGGATGCTGTCGCGTACTTCCTGCACGCCGGAGGGGTCGAGGTTGGCGGTGGGTTCGTCGAGGATCATGGCGCCGGGGTGCATCGAGAGGATGCCCGCCAGGCCGAGGCGCTGTTTCTGTCCGCCGGACAGTGCGCTGCTGGGGTGGTCGAGGGGCAGGTGGTTAAGCCCTACGGCGGTGAGGGCTTCGGTGACGCGGCCCCAGATTTCTTCGCGGGGTACGCGCAGGTTTTCGGGGCCGAACGCTACGTCATTGCCGACGGTTGCCATGACGATGGAGGATTCGGGGTCCTGCTGCATCATGCCTGCGGTACCGCGCGCTTCGGCGGGTGCTTGCCCGTTGATGGTGATGGTGCCGCCGGCGGATTCGCCGTCGTCATCGTGGAGCACACCGGCGATGGCGTGCAGGAGCGTCGATTTGCCGGCGCCGGAGGTGCCCAGTAGCAGGACTTTTTCACCGGGGTTGATGGTGAGGTTGAGTCCGCTGATGACGGGTTCTGGGCGTCCGGGGTGGTGCCAGCTGAAGTTGTTGAGCTCGATGCGCGCCCCGCGCGGTGTTGCTTCCATGATGGTTCCTTAGCCTTTTGTGTGGCTGCTGTTGTGTGCCGAGTGGTGACTCGTGGTGAGTGACTGGTTGGTGGCTAGTTGCTGGTGGTTAGCGGCGGGTCTTGCCGGATGCCAGCGAGGAGAGCACACCGGTCTTGGCGAGGTTCTGCACGAGAATCCATGCGAGGAAGCCTGCGATGACTGCGCCGGAGATGACGGAGCATGCTACGTAGATGATTGCCTTGACCGGTTCCATGTCGGGGTAGTAGATGAAGATTTCGTTAACGCCCATGAACAGGCCGCTGAGCGCACCGGCGAAGACTGCTACGAATGCGTCCCAGCGACGGTAGCGGAAGATTGCGAAGGCGATTTCAGCGCCGACGCCCTGGAAGAAGCCTGCGATTAGGATTTCGCCGCTCCACGCGCCGCCGGTGAAGAGCACGGAGATGAATGCTGCGACGATTTCGCCGAAGAGTGCCGCACCGGGCTTGCGGATGAGCAGGCCGCCGAGGGTGCCGCCGAGCAGCCATGCGCCGGCGACGATGGGGCGGAATTCGGGTGCTGCTACGAGTGCGGTTTTGGCGGCGGGGCCGACTGCGATGTCCCAGATCCAGAAGATGACGGCGCAGGCTACTGCGATAACTGCGGCGATAACGATTTCGTTGACTCGCCAGCGCAGGTTCGGCTTCTTCGATTCTGCCTGGGTAGATGCCTGGCTAGATGCCTGGGAGGCGGGGGTTACGTTCTGCGACATTGGTGGTCCTTCCTTCGTTGGAAGGGGAATGTCCTCGCCCTCTGATTGGACGAGGGCATTGAGAAGAAATTCGACTCCCTACGCCGGTACTAACCGGATCAGGTTCGAGGGTCTGCTTAGCACTCTCAGCGCCTCGGTGGCGCTCCCCTGTCGTGTGGGGTTCCTTGTCCGCACTGTTTTGGTGCGGCTGGAAGCCCAGGTTCGATTGTAGGCGTGTCTGGCTGTTCGCGCCAATTTGCCGCTTTTTGTTTTCTTCTTCTGCCCGCATTACAGAATTGCACGGTGTACAATTTTGGGACGGAGCGGCTCCAAGGCGGCACGAACGCCTTAAACCCTATACGCTAGGGAGTGGCGCTCTTTTCTCACCCCAACCCCGAAGGGGTTCACGGGCAGGACGCCGCATCGTATACAGCTAAGGAGATACACATGAACCCCGTCGCTAAGCTTGCTATTGCGGGTATCAACATGGGCGCTGCTGCCCTGGTTGGTAAGGGCCTGGGCGCAGCCTGGACCAAGGCTACCGGTAACCAGCCTCCCGCCATTTCCCACGAGTCTGAAGACACCCTGCGTCAGGTCATCCTCTGGACCGTTCTGACCTCCGTCGTGGGTGCTGTGGTGAGCTTCGGTATTGCTCGCCTGCAGCGTCGTTTCTTCAACTAAGACTTTGCGCCTTCCGCGCGAAAGTTCATGAACTAGGCGGTACGTATCTTCGCTCGGTACGTACCGCCTGGTGTTCCCTCTTCAGCACGCCCGCCCCACTTCAGCCGGTTTCATGCCGCCGCTACGCTGAAGCGCCACCTCGGCATCCGAAAGCACAACTATGACTATTTCTTCTCCCCGCCGTAAGACGAAGGCTCAGCGTAGGGTCGTTGACCACGCGAACAGCCGCCGTTCGGTCGCGTCCTGGGTCATGTGGGATGTTGGTTCGTCGAGCTTCGACTCGATTATGACGACCTTCATCTTCACCGTGTACCTGACCAGCAGCTACTTCGGCTCCCCCGAAGAGACCTCTTCGGCGCTGTCTTTAGGTCTGACCATCGCCGGTTTCCTCATTGCGATTCTGGCGCCGGTCACCGGTCAGCGTAACGACAAATCCGGCAAGGGCATCTTCTGGCTCGGCGTGAACACCATGTTGCTAGTCGGCTCGATGGCGGCGTGCTTCTTCGTGGGCCCCACCCCGCAGTACTTGTGGCTGGGTGTCGCCCTGATTTCTGCGGCGAGCGTGTTCAGCGAGTTCGCGTACGTGAACTACAACGCCGTGCTACCGTGCATCTCCCACCCGGAAAATATCGGTAAGATTTCGGGCGCCGGATGGGCTGCCGGCTACATTGGCGGCATCCTGGCGCTGGCTGTGGTGCTGTGGGGTTTTGTGCTTACCCCCGAAATACTCGGCCTGACCACCGATAACGCCCTGAATATCCGTGCGGTCGCACTGTTCGCCGCCGCTTGGTGCCTCATCTTCTGCGTGCCTCTGCTGGTGCGTATGCGCACCCGCGAGCGCTTCCTGCCGGAGGTGCTGCCCACCCGCGAGCTACGTTTCCTGGAGCTCGGTATGGAGCGTCTCTCCCCGGCTCGTCAGGGCGGTCTGCTCGCCTCCTACAAGGCGCTGTGGCGCACCATTAAGCGGCTGAAGATGACGTCCCCTCAGACCCTGTGGTTCCTGATTGCTTCGGCGGTGTTCCGTGATGGTCTGTCCGGTATTTTTACGTTCGGCGGTATTCTTGCGGCGGGCACGTTCGGTTTCAGCACTTCCGAGGTAATCCTGTTCGGTATTGCCGGTAGCGCTGTCGCGGCGGCTGGCGCGATCCTGGGCGGCTACCTGGATGACTACCTGGGCCCGAAGGCGATTATTGTTATCTCGCTGGTCGGCATTATCTTGGCGGCTACCCCGTTGCTGTTCTTCCCTCAGCCTGGTGTGTTCTGGGTATGCGCTCTGCTGCTGTGCCTGTTCGTGGGCCCGGCGCAGTCGGCGTCCCGCACCTTCCTGGCTCGCCTGGCGGATCCTGGTACTGAGGGTGAGCTGTTCGGCCTGTACTCGACCACCGGTCGTGCCACCAGCTTCCTGGCGCCGATGCTGTTCGGTCTGTGCGTGAGCATCATGGGCGCGCAGATTTGGGGTGTGCTCGGTATTCTGATCGTTGTGGTGGCGGGTCTGCTCCTGCTGCTGCCGGTGAAGGCACCCGGCCCGTTGCGTGTGCGTGCGGCTCGCCGCGAGCAGAAGCGTGAACAGAAGCGCCGCGACAAGGCAGCCCAGTAAAGCGGCTCAGTAAGGCTGCGCGGGGCTAAGCTCTCCGCACCCCGCAAACGCAACCTCGCGAACGCAACAGGAGGGGCGGGTAGAAGATCATCTTCTACCCGCCCCTCCTTCGTGCTTAAGCAGTGCTTATTCGGCGGTGCTCATCAGCGGAGAGCCGCGGCGGCTAGTCCTCCACCACGTCGTCCTCATCATCAGAAACAGCGTCCTCAGAGGAATCCAGCGCAATCTGCTGCTCCTCCTCATCCAGAACCTCATCGCTGGTCATCTGAGCCCAGGTTGCGTCATCAATCAGCGGATCATCAATCACACGAACCCACAGCATCGAACCAGCCGCCAAAGCGCTCAGATTCTCGTCATACGCTTCCGCAGGCAGACCCTCAAAGATCTCAGCCAGACGCGCAAACAGGTCATCGTACGAAATATCGCCCTCAGCCTGCAGCCAGCACTCAGCCGCAAAATCAGACAGCTCATTCAGCTCAGTGTCACACAGCAGCAAGAACGGGCCGTCCTCACCCACACGCACACCCGAAGTACCCGGCATACGAGACACCGCAATCGTACCGTTCAAGAACACACCCGGCAGGTGATCCTCAACCGTGTACTTCTCCAGCTTCTCAACCTCATCAGCATTCGGCAGCTCACCGCCATTCAGCAGATCCTGAACCAGCGGCAGAGTATCCTCAACCTCCGAGTACACCAGGCGCCACACGCCACCGCAACGCTCCACCAGCTTAGCCAGCGACACAACACCCTCAGGGTGACGCGCCAGACCCGAACTCTGCTCACTCAAGAACACCAGAGCCTCATGCAGCGGAACACGCTCAAAATACGGCTCCGAAGCCGACTCATCACGAGAAATGAACACAATACGCGACAGCTCATAGCTGAGGTCATCACGATCAACCACGTTCAGACCCAAATCCACCGGGTTCTGCTGATCCTTCGGCGCATTCGGGTCAACAATCACAGACAGCGGCTTCGGATACGGCGACACAACGCCCTCATCCGAAATAATCGCAGTCTCATCCGTCAGGTACGCAAACTTCGAACCCAAGAAACGCGACGCAGTCGTCTTACCGCTACCAGAAACACCCACCAGCGCCACAGCGCGCTTCGACTCAGGGTCACCAATAACAGCCGCATGCAGCATCACACCGCGACCAACCAGCTGCTCAATCATCGCCAACGTAATACGGCTCGTCAGATCCTGCATACCCGAATCATCATCAGCCACACGCAGCGTCGAAACCTTATCAAACGAACCCATCAACGGATTCGCCAAATCCATCACCGACTCATCAGTCGGCGCATGAACCAGCATCACCTGATCAAAACGAGACAACGAAGCATACGCCTCATCAGGAGTATCAAAAAACTCCGGAGCAAGAGGCTCCCACGCCTTCTTAAAACGCTCCACAAAAGAGTCCGACATATCAATCAGATACAAAGAAACTTCCGCGCCAGCAACACGCAGAACAACAGGCTTCAGATTCATCAAAAATCCTTAGAGAGTGAGAGATAAAAACCCGCACGCGAGTGAACGCACGAGCACAACAGGCGAAAAACCGCCCAACGCGGGCGCACAAACACACAGCCTGCACGCCCGCACCCCAAAGCGGGAAAGACTAAGACTCCACAGAACCATCCGCAGGAATCATCGTCTGATGAAAATTCAAATAACTACGCGAAGCAGTCGGGCCACGCTGACCCTGGTAACGGTTACCATACGCACCAGAACCATACGGATGCTCAGTCGGGCTACTCAAACGGAAGAAACACAACTGACCAACCTTAGAACCCGGCCACAACATAATCGGCAAAGTCGCCATATTCGACAACTCAAGCGTCACATGCCCAGAAAAACCAGGATCAATAAAACCAGCCGTAGAGTGAGTCAGAAGACCCAGACGACCCAACGACGACTTACCCTCCAGGCGGGCAGCCACATCATCAGGCAACGTCACCTTCTCATACGTAGAACCCAACACAAACTCACCCGGATGCAGAATAAACGGCTCATCAGGAGCCACCTCAACCAGGCGCGTCAAATCCTCCTGCGGCTGAGCAGGATCAATATGCGGGTACTTATGGTTATCGAACAGACGGAAGAAACGATCAATCCTCACGTCCACACTTGCAGGCTGAATCATCGACTCATCGAACGGATCAAGAACGATGCGCCCATCAGCAATCTCTTGACGAATATCGCGATCTGAAATAAGCACGCTTAAAGGATACCTGGCAAACACCACCCACGTGCAGGCATCCACCAGCCCCAGCACACAGGCCTACATCACATTTCAACCCCGCCGCCCCGCACACAAACAGCCGCAATATATTTCACCCCCAGCAAGCAGGCGCGATACACTGAAAAAGATGCGGCTGTAGCTCAATGGTAGAGCGCACGCTTCCCAAGCCTGATACGCGGGTTCGATTCCCGTCAGCCGCTCCACAAGCCCCGGACCTTATGGTTTGGGGCTTTATTTTTTAGGTTGGATGCGGTGGTTGGGCCAAGAGTTTAGGATGCCGCTTGGGTTGGACGGGTCGAGGCGGTATGTTCCTTGCTCCTGCAGTAGGAGTGAAGGAAGTGTATAGCGTGCGCATGGGGCTACAGCAGACCCTTTCTCGATGAGCCCTCGGGAAAGTGCCCCGACGTTCCTACGGAACCACCACCATACCCGGCTGCCAACCCTCGTTTCCCGGCGAGCTGTCTGCGGTACCCAACCCGAAGGACACAAAACGATTACACCACTCCACAGGACTTGACCAACCGCTACCGTACCGTTCCTGAACGGCTACCTTGCCAACATCAGCCACACCTATCCCAGGTCACAGAACGTGAAGCACCATAGCAGTTTGCCTTCGAGCGCACTCAAAGGTTTAGTGTAATTGATATGTTGGAAGAACGGTTAGAGCAAGCCCTTAGGCTCGCGATCGATCCACCCGGAGGGCTAAATACTGCGGCGTTGCGCGACCTGATCAGAGATGACGAGAACACTCAGTGGGATATCGCTACCACTGCCGAGTATTTGGGAATCAGCGCACATACGCTGCGCTATTACGAACGTGCAGGGCTGGTGAAAGTAGGACGCGATGCATCCGGCTATCGGCTTTACGATGCTGCGGCTGTACGGCGTTTGGTTTTTATTACCCGAATGCGGGTCTCTGGAATGTCGATTGCCCAACTCCAGCATTACATCTCCTTGGTTGAACAAGGTGCAGAAACAGTACAGGAGCGTCTTGATTTGATGCTGGAGCATCGCGACATCCTTCGACAACGAATAGAGGATCTTCAGTTATCGCTGGCAGCTACCGAATTCAAGATAGCAATGTATCAGAAAGGTTCCCGTCCATAATGAGTGATCAGTACGATATTGATTCCGTCGATAACCAGCGACGTCGTGATCTTGGATTGCAGGTTCTCTCCCGTATCGACGGAGACGCTGGTCAGAGTGTTATCGAATCACTTTCCACGTCAAACCCTGCTTTAGGACACCACATCGCCGCATTTGCTTTCGGGGATATTTACGATAGGCCCGGTCTGGATGCACGCAGTCGCCAGCTAGTAACCATTGGCGTATTGACTGCATTAGGCGGATGCGAACCTCAACTTAAAGTTCATGTTGGAGCGGCACTCAATGTCGGGATTTCCGAAGAGGAAATTCAGGAAGCTATCCTGCACGCCTCAGTGTACTGCGGCTTTCCACGAGCACTGAACGCTACTTTCGCAGCACAGGAAGCAATAGACTCACGGCGGAACTACGACAGGTAAGTTGATAACGCCACTCCGGACACTTCCCGGCAGGGCCGGAAACCTTTGTATCCAGAGTGACGTTCTATTGGAGCGGCTGACGGGAATCGCTTCCAGGCGGAAATACATTCCCTCGCGCGCTCGGGATTTCCGCCTTCCAGCCCGTCAGCCGCTCTCCTCAAGCCTTCTGCCCCACGGTAGGAGGCTTTTTATTTTGGGTTGAATGTGGTGGTTAGGCTCAGTTGGACGGGTCGAGGCGGTATGTTCCTTGCTCCTGCAGGAGCGAAGGAAGTGTATAGCGCGCCAAGCACACACCTCAAAACGCTTGAAGGATGTTCAACTCACCACACAGTTGTGCTAACCTAACCACAGAAAATCAATGAGAGATTTTCTCAAAAACATCTATTCGACGACGAATCGTAGACCCGCATGACCCGCGAAACGCACCCCTACACCACCCCCGGACGCCCCCTCGACCTGAACCTCTACCTCGTCACAGGCGACAACCCCCTCGAAACCGTCCGGGCAGCCAAACACGCCACCTGCATCCAAGTCAGGTCCAAACCCATCAGTGCGCGCGAACTCTACCAGCTCACCGAAGCTATCGCCGGCATCATCCAGCCGCACCAGACCCTGCTCGTCGACGACCGTGTCGATGTTGCCCTCGCGTTGCGTGCCCGCGGCGTGCGCGTTGACGGCGTGCACATCGGTCAAGACGACCTGCCCGTAGCCGACGCCCGCGCCCTCCTCGGCGCCGACGCGATTATCGGCCTGACCACCGGCACGCGGCAGCTCGTCGAAGAATCCAACAAGATTGCGCACCTCATCGACTACATTGGCACCGGGCCGTTCCGCCCCAGCCCTACCAAGCAGTCCAACCGCCCGCCCCTCGGCATTGACGGGCTCCGCGAACTTGCCGAGCTGTCCGCCGTACCGACCGTAGCTATTGGCGACATCACCCCCGAAGACTGCCCCGCCATCCGCACCACCGGAGTTGCCGGAATCGCCATGGTCCGCGCCTTCGTCGACAACCCCGCATTGAAGGCATAACCATGACCATCACCATTATTGGCGGCGGAATCATCGGCCTCACCACCGCGTTTGAGCTCACCGAACGCGGCGAAAGCGTGCACCTCATCGATGCCGAAACCGGCGACTACGGTACCGCCGAGGACGGCAAGGCACTCTACCCCGCCGCAAGCCACTACGCCGGCGGCATGCTCGCGCCCATCGCAGAAGTGCAATTCCAGCAGGACGAGCTCTTCCCCCTCATGACCGCCAGCGCTGACGCCTACCCCTCCCTCATGGAGCGGCTCAGCTGCGCCACCGACCTGCCCACCGGCTACGACACCACCGGCACGCTCATCGTCGCCGCCGACCGCGCCGACGCCGAGCACCTGCAACGCACCCGCACCTACTACCGGGACATGAACCGCCCCGCAGACCCCGTCACCCCCACGCAGGCACGCGCCCTCGAACCGCTCCTGGCGCCGCGCATTGCCGGTGCCGTAAGCATCCCCAGTGATCACCAGCTGCACCCGCGGCTCATGAGGCGCGCACTCAAAGACGCCCTCACCCGCCGCGGCGTCACCTTCAGCACCGCACGGGTCACCGATCCGGACGCAGGCGACATTATCTGTACCGGACTAGGGGCAACACTGCACGGGGACTACCCGCTACGCCCCGTCTACGGGGACATTCTGCGTCTGCGCGCCCCGCGGCCCATCCTCAAGCATGTGGTGCGCGGCTACGTGAACTCCCGCCCTGTCTACCTCATTCCCCGCCCCGACGGGGAGCTGTGCATCGGCGCAACCAGCCGCGAAGACCACCGCACGCTACCCGCCATTGACGGCGTACACCAGCTGCTACGTGACGCAATCCGCCTGGTGCCCGCTGTTGAAGAGTGCGAGCTGCTGGAGGCGAACGTCGGCGCCCGCCCCGGAACCCCGGACGACCTGCCCATCTTCGGGCACCGTACCCGCGCTGATGGCACCCGTCAGCTCGTGTCCACGGGCTATTTCCGCCACGGTATTCTGCTTGCCGCGCTCGCCGGCAAGGTGGGCGCGGAGGTCGCCTGCGGGGCTGAGATTCCGCCCATCATGCAGGCGTGCGACCCGGCACGATTCACCCACTAAACACCCCAGCCGGGTGCACCCGGCGCACTCACGAAAGGATTCCGCATGATCATCACCTACAACGGCGAGCCGCTAACCACCAACGCCCGCACCGTATTTGACCTTGTCATGGACCAGTTCGGTACCGAAAATGGTGTGGCTGTGGCGCTCAACCGCAGTATCGTGCCGCGTTCCACGTGGCTGGATGTACCGCTGAACGAGGGCGACAGGGTGGATGCCCTCACCGCCGTGCAGGGTGGCTAATTCTCCAGCTTGTACGGGCAAACCACCGGCGAATACCTACCGACAAATACCTGCCGGAGAAAAAGAACAGCCATTCTCGGTTTTCTTTCTACACCGGGCGCGCCGCCGCGCCCACACACCTAAACCCCGTTATCTAGACGTTCCCACAGAGGAGAACTCATGAGCCTCACACCGCTCACCATCGGCGACCGCACTTTCACCTCCCGCCTCATCATGGGCTCCGGAGGCGCCACCAGCATGGACCTGCTCGAGCAGGCGCTGATTGCCTCCGGCACCGAAATGACGACTGTCGCCATGCGCCGCCACGCCGCAGGCACCCCTATTTTTCCGCTTCTGCAGAAGCTCAATATTGCGCCGCTGCCCAATACCGCCGGATGCCGTACCGCAGCGGACGCGGTGATGACCGCGATGCTCGCCCGCGAGGCGCTGGGCACCTCCTGGGTGAAGGTTGAGATTATTCATGACGAAGACACCCTGCTGCCGGACACCGTGGAGCTGCTGACCGCTTGCGAGCAGCTGGTGGCGGAGGATTTCACGGTGCTCGCCTACACCTCTGACGACCCGGTGGCTGCCGCCCGCCTGGAGGATGCGGGCGTTGCCGCGGTGATGCCGTTGGGCGCGCCGATTGGCACCGGCCTGGGTATTTTGAACCCGCACAATATTGAGCTGATTGCGTCCCGCGCGCAGGTTCCGGTGGTGCTGGACGCCGGTGTGGGTACCGCTTCGGATGCCGCCCTGGCGATGGAGCTGGGTTGTGATGCGGTGTTGTTGGCGTCTGCAGTAAATCGTGCTGAGGATCCGGTAGCGATGGCTCAGGCGATGAAGTTTGCGGTGCAGGCGGGCGCATTGGCGCGTGAGGCGGGCCGTATTCCGGTGCGTGAGCACGCGAAGGCGTCGTCGCCGTCGGAGGGTTTCGTCTCGTGGATGTAAACCTCTCCCCTACCCCGGTGAACCCGGAGCATGCGCGTCTGGATCGCGAGCGCACGGACCGTCAGCGTCGCCTCCCCGGTTTTGATCAGGATGCGGTCGCGGCGGCTCGCGTGTTGGTGATTGGTGCTGGCGGTTTGGGCTGTCCGGTGGTGCAGGCGTTGGCGGCGGCTGGTGTAGGGTATCTGCATATTGTGGATTCTGATTCGGTGGAGTTGTCGAATATTCAGCGTCAGCCGCTGTTTGGGGTGTCTGATGTGGGTGAGCCGAAGGCGGAGGTTGCGGCGCGCCGTGCGCTGGAGCTGTGCCCGTCGTTGACGGTTGAGACGACAATCCGGCATGTGGATGCGTCCTGGATTTTGGATCTTTTTGCCGCGTCGGCACCGGATTGTGTGGTGGATTGTACGGATACGTTTGCGTCGAAGTATCTGATTGCGGATGCTGCGCAGGTTGCGGGTCTGCCGCTGGTGTGGGGCACGGTGCTGCGTTTTGGCGGGTCGGTGAGTCTTTTTGAGCCGGATGGCGCGCATTTGCGTGATATTTTTCCGACGATTCCGCAGACTGTGGAGTCGTGCGCGCTTGCCGGTGTCTTGGGGGCAACAACAGCGGTGGTTGGTTCGCTGATGGCGACGGAGGTGCTCAAGCATGTGAGTGGCCTACCGACGGCGGCGGGCACTCTGCTGACTTATGATGCCCTGTCGGGTACGTGTACGTCGTTTGGGGCGGTGCCGGATCCGGCGCGTGTGGTGCCGGTGGATTTGTCGGCGCATGAGGTTCCACAGGTGCTGTTGGATGTGCGCGAGGTACCTGAGCGTGAGGAGTCGGTGAAGCATGAGGGTTCGCTGCATTACCCACTGTCGCAGCTGAGTGATGCTGATGGCTCGCTACTGCCGGCTGACCGCGTGCCCGCGGAGCTGCTGAGCCTGTTTGAGTCGGTGCGCGACCAGCAGGTGGGCGTTTTCTGTGCCTCGGGCGCGAGGGCGCAGCGCTTTGTGCAGGCGTATGAGCAGCTGGCGGGCGAGTACGGGGTGCGCCTCACGGCACTGTAGAGACGGTTTCCCCATGTGCAGGGCGTAAAATCGTGTATAACACGGCGGCACATCGCGCGGTTTATTCTGCCTAAAAACTGCCCTGCCGCCTCCTGTTTTCGCACACTCACTCTAGGAGTTTTATGCTCACCGTCCCTACTGTGCCGCTTGTTTTGTGCACGGCTCTCATCACCCTAACCCTGCTCGTTAGCGGTATCGCTAAGGCGAAGGACCCGCAGAGTACCGTGACTGGTATTCAGAATCTTGGTTTGGAGAAGATCGCGCCGACCCGCCTGGTGTCGTTTGTCCTGCCGTGGTTCGAGATTGCCCTAGCCGCCGTCCTGCTGCTGTCGCCGGTGCGTTTGCCTGCGGTGATTGCTTCGGGTTTGGCGTTGATTCTGATGCTGTTCTATACGGTGGTGATTGCGCGGGCGCTGGCGACGGGTCGTACTGCGGGTTGTAATTGTTTCGGTTCTGAGTCGAATGCGCCGGTGAGCCGTTACACGCTGGTCCGTAATATTGCGCTGCTGTTGGCGGCGGCTGGCGCGCATGCGAGTGCGTTGAAGGGCGGCACGGGTGTTGTGCCGACTCTGCTGGGTCTGGGTAATAGCGGCTGGACTTGGGTTTTTGGTGCGGCGCTGATTGCGTTGACGTTGGAGGCTGTTCGCCGCGGTGATGCTCTGGGGCAGTCGGAGCCGCAGGCTGAAGTGATTTTGCCGGAGCCGGTGTATGACGAGAACGGCGAGGAGCAGTATGTTCGTATGCCGATTCCTCATGCGGCGCTGTACCTGGAGAATGGCCGCCACACGAATATGCGTGCGTTGGCTAAGAATCAGGCGCGTGTGCTGGTGTTTGTGTCGGCGACGTGTGCTGGTTGTGTGAAGTTTTTGAAGACGATGTCTTCGTGGCAGGAGCGTCTGCCGCAGGTGGCGTTGCATCCGGTGTATTCGAGCCTGGAATCGTTGCAGACCTCGCGTAATGCGGGTACGTTGCCTGAAGGGTTGACTCCGCTGATTGACCGTGATGCTGGTGCGCGCGCGAATTTTGGTAATGGTGTGCCGTTGGCGGTGGTTTTGGGTGCTGATGGCCTGATTGCTGGCGGCCCGGTGGCTGGTAAGGAGGAGGTTGAGGCGCTGCTGGCCGATATTGAGGAGCAGTTCGCGGAGGCGGCTCGTCTGGCTGAGGAGGAGCGTCAGGAGCAGATGCGTAAGGCGATTGCTGAGGGTACGTCGAATACTGAGGGCGACCACCTCTAAACGCTCGCCCCATCGTCCTAGCGTCCTAGCGTCCGGCTCCTGTGGTGTCCGCCCCCCGTGTCCAGGTCTGAGCCTGCCCTTACCGGCTGGTGCCGGGTGGGGCTATGCTAGAACGTAGCGCACACACCGCTTATACGCTGCGGTCACCTCGCCGGGTGGCTGGCGCATCCTCAACCCTGTCTAAGGAGTTTTTATGGCAATGATGAGTTTCAACGCTCCGGGCGAGCGCGAGAAGTCCCTGTGGCTGATCCGCAAGGAGAGCAACCCGAATCATTCGCAGTGGTACATTGACCGTTTCAAGGCGATGGAGGCTGAGGGTAACGATATGGCGGGTGAGTCTCGTCTGGTGAATGCGTTGGCTTCTCGTGGCGCGAAGATTCTTGATGCGGGTTCGGGTCCTGGCCGTGTGGGTAAGCAGCTGCACGCGCTGGGTCACCGTGTGACGGGTGTGGATATTGATCCTGAGCTGATTGAGGAGGCGCGCCGCGTCTGCCCGGATGCTACGTGGATTACGGCTGATCTGGTGGATTTGCCGGAGGTTCTGGGCATTGAGGGTGACGCTACGGCGGAGAATGGTTTTGAGCTGCTGGTGTGTGCGGGTAATGTGATGGGTTTCTTGGCTCGTTCGACTCGTAAGCCGGTGGTCGAGAATTTCCGCCGCGTGTTGGCGCCGGGCGGCCGTGCTGTCGTGGGTTACGGTTCGGGTCCGGGACGCGACTATGCGTTTGAACAGTTTTTGGCGGATGCCCGCGAGGTTGGCCTGAACGTGGATAACACGTATTCGTCGTGGCAGATGCACCCGTTTGTTGAGGGTTCTTCGGAGTTTTTGGTGGCGGTACTGTCGCGCCCGGCGAGCTAGGCTCGCATCGAAAGCTGGGGTGCAGTGTGTCTTGAGCTAGGCATACAAATGGCCCGGCGCCTACCCCGTGTGGGGTGGGTGCCGGGCCTTTGCGCGTCCTGAAGATGCGCATCCGAAAAGAAGCACCGTTGAAGAATGGGTGTTCTAGTGGATGAGGTAGATGGTGCGGGCGAGTTCTTCGGGCATGAAGGATGCGGCGAAGAGGATTGCCACGATAATGACGGCGAGTGCGGTCATGAGGCTGGAACGCCAGCCGGGGTGCAGTTCGTTGAAGGTGATGAGTCCCTTGTGTTCTTTGTCCATGTTGACCACGTTGATCTGCTTGTAGATGGTGGTCTGGGGGGAGAGTTTGGAGGAGACTTCTCGCATGGTTTTGCCGTCCCAGACGCGGCCGTCGACGCGCATGAGCTGTTTGCCGTCTTTGTCGACGGCCCACATGGCGGGGAAGCTGCGGTAGCGTAGGCGGCCAGCGACGGTTTTGAGTTTCTGGCCGTAGGCTTTTTTGGGGTAGAGCTTTTCGGCGTAGATGGTGTGATCGATTTTTTCGAGGGGTACGGCGAACCAGCCGAAGGTGCGTGCGCGGAGCACGTGGGTTTTGGTGATGACGATGATGGTGGGTTTGAGGACTGAGTAGAGGTTTACGCCTGCGATGGTGCCGATGAGCAGTACGAGGAGGGTGTACGGCAGGGCGGGTCGCTTGTAGAGGATGAAGGCGAGCGCGGCGAGGAGCACGATGGTGCCGGGGAGTGCCGCTTCGATGCGCCTGCCGTAGGAGCGCATGCGGGGGTGGAATAGTTCTTTGACTTCGCCGTATTTGGCGGGGACTTCGTGAGCGCGTTCTGCCATATACACAACTTTAGTGTGTGCGGTGCGTGAAACCTAGCGGACTACCTGCGTTACTCTGGTTCTATGCGTAATTTTTCTCCCGTGTAGCGGGTTCTGGCAATGTGGATGGTCGGTGTTGTGGTGGCGGTTTCTGTGGCTGCTGCGGCGCTGGTTATGACGAATAAGCTGGTGTATGGTCCGACGGGTCAGGTGCGGGAGTATTTTCATGCGTTGCGTACGGGTAATGGTTCGTATGCGCGTGGTTTGTTGGGTGCGCAGATTCCTGAGGGTGACGCGTCTTTGCTGGATGGGGATGCTTTGAGGCGTTCGGTGTCTTCGTTGGGTGAGGTGTCGTATGAGGTGGTGGAGACCAGCGAGGATGGGGAGCATGCGACGGTGCGTGCGTCCTATACGTTGGAGGGTTCGCAGCAGCATACGGATTTTCGTTTGCACCGTTCGGGCACGCATTGGGGCTTTTTTGATAAGTGGGCTATTGATGAGGCGTCTTTGCCGTCGGTGAAGGTGAATATTCAGGGTGTGGAGGCTGCGACGATTAATAACCGTAAGGTTGCGGTGGATGATGGTGCGGCGTCGTTCCCGGTGTTTTATCCGGGTGTGTATGCGGTGTCGTATGATTCGACGGTTTATACGGCGCAGAAGGTGAATGAGGTGGTGACTGCGCAGGATGCGAATCATGCGGTGCGTATGGAGTTGAAGCCAAGTGATAATGCGTTGTCGTCGGTGAAGGAGCAGGTGCAGGATCATTTGAAGAAGTGTACGCAGCAGAGCACTCTTTATCCGGGTGGGTGCCCTTTTGAGTATGCGTTTACGGGTCGTGTGGATTCTGAGGTGAAGTGGTCTGTGGTGAAGGTTGCGGATCCGCAGGTGAGTGTGAGTTCGGCGGGTGTGTGGTCGTTGAAGCCGATGTCGGGTACGGCGAAGGTGTCGTTTACTCAGTTGGATTTGTTTACGGGTGCGCGTTCGCAGGTGCAGAAGGAGATTCCGTTTACGTTGAAGGCGTCGGTGGAGGCGGATGCGAAGGCGGTCCGAGTCTCCTTCTAAAGCCGCTGAGCTGCGCGAGAGCCAGTATGCTCTGAAGCGACATCAGGGTGCCCGAGCGAAGCGAGGACGGGTGCCCCTGTAGGAGCGAAGAGCATACTGGCTCGTAGCTTATACGGGTTGAGAAAGGGCCGGTGTTATCCGTAGCGACATCAGGGTGTCCGAGCGAAGCGAGGACGGGTGCCCCTGTAGGAGCGAGGAT
>ERZ1674297.34-NODE-34-length-51228-cov-16.609990_pt1 | contig 51228 bp, 43 predicted proteins | sample MGYA00581112_ERZ1674297 | MGnify/ENA primary metagenome ERZ1674297 (study PRJEB41354, sample SAMEA4873322) | human saliva metagenome | biome: human-associated habitat [ENVO:00009003]; feature: mouth environment [ENVO:08000002]; material: saliva material...
CGTAAGAAGAACACGAAGAAGGGTCAGAAGGAGTCGTACCACGAGCCGTCTTTGCTTCCCTGGGAAAATATTGCTTCTGCTCACGTCGAGATTGACTTCAATTCGCCTGCTGAGCCGGTAGAATAGAGTTATTAAAGCTTCAGGCACGGGGTGCTCCGTGCCAGGTATATACCGTTCGGGAGCCGGGGCGCACTAAGCGTCCCGGCGCCGTGCTAACTGGGAAAGGCTGAAAAGCGTGGAGGATATTAAAACTATTGACCTGGGCGCACTGCGCGCATTGGCGAAGCAGCGCTCTCTCGTCATGGAGGAGCTCTTCACCCTGGTTGAGAACGCCCTGCTGCTCGCGTACATGAAGCAGCCCGGCGCTATTAAGGGCTCTCGTGCCGTCATCGACCGCACCACCGGCGAGTTCGTCATTCTGGCTCCTGAGCTTGATGAGGATAACCAGAAGATTGACGAGTTCGACGATACCCCGAACAACTTTGGCCGTATCGCTGCCGCAACCGTCCGTCAGGTTCTGTCGCAGCGTCTGCGTGACGCTGAGGACGCATCCGTTCTGGGTGAGTTCAAGGACCGTGAGGGCACCCTGGTGTCCGGCGTGATCCAGCAGGGCAACAACCCGCGTATGGTTCAGGTTGACCTGGGCACCGTTGAGGCTGTTCTGCCCAGCAACGAGCAGGTTCCGGGCGAGAAGTACCTGCACGGTACCCGCCTGCGCGCCTACCTGGTGGAGGCTCGCCGCGGCCCGAAGGGTCCCTCGATTGTGGTTTCTCGTTCGCACCCGAACCTGGTTCTGCGCCTGTTCGAGCACGAGGTTCCCGAAATCTCTGAGGGCCTGGTTTCCATTAACTCCATCGCCCGTGAAGCTGGTCACCGCTCCAAGATTGCTGTGTCTGCGAAGAACCCGACCATTAATGCGAAGGGTGCGTGCATCGGCGATATGGGTGCCCGCGTGCGTGCGGTTGCTGCCGAGCTGAATGACGAGAAGATTGACATTGTCGACTACTCGACCGATCCGGCAACCTTCATCGCTGCGGCGCTGTCCCCGGCGAAGGTCACCGAGGTCATTATCGCGAACCCGCGTGAGTACTCTGCTCGTGCCGTGGTTCCGGATGACCAGCTGTCTCTGGCTATCGGCCGTGAGGGTCAGAACGCGCGTCTGGCAGCGAAGCTGACCGGCTGGCGTATCGATATTCTCTCCGAGTCCAAGTACGCTCAGGTTCGTGCCGAGGAAGAGGTTGCAGCTCGCGTGGCTCGTAGCCTGGCTGAAGAAGCTTCCGCTGAGAAGGCAATTGAAGAAGCAGCAGAAGAGTCCGCACAGGACGCTGAATAAGCATTAGCCCCGGTGAGGGGCGTATCCCGCGGCATATCCTTTTGATGCAGGCGCAAGAGATCGGGCAGTAACGTGCCCGGTGTTCTTGCGCCTGCGTCACAGTTTTGCCCATGATTCTTAAAAACGGGATACACTATTAAGATGTGCCGGTGTGTAACCGGGCGCTTTAACGCGCCCTCGCATACACCGGATGAAGCATCACGAATGTACTGCGAACGCGGTTCTACACACGCTAGAGAGGGGAGAGGACCATGAACAATCACGACCTCACCGCAACCTCCGAAGCGTTTGAAGGACCGGTCCGCACCTGCATCGGATGCCGTGCCCGCGATGAACAGCGCAACCTGCTGCGCATTGCCCGCACACCCGTCACGTCTGCTACCGAGCAGGCAGACACCCCGCCCTATCAGCCCGATACGGCGGGAACTATGCCCGGACGAGGCGCTTGGATCCATCCGAGCGAAAAGTGCGTAGCCGCTCTGCAGAAAAAGAACGGTCTGGCGCGCGCCTTCAAAAAAGCGGTCCCTGCAGCCCAGTTGCAGGCGTGCTGTGAGCAGATTCGAGCCGTGATTGCGGACTCGACCCCCTCATAGACGCTTTTCGGGTATATGCCCTCTGTAAGTCAACGAGTTTGACGACTTCTTATCTGAAAGCGAGTCAGAAAACTGATGGATATCTAATGAGTGCCGCGAAATGAGTACCCTTTCGTGCTCACCCACCGGCAATTTCACGAATTGGCGCGCCTTCGGGCGTGCACCCCGTAAACATTAGTGTCCGCACCATTCCCGGTGCGGACCGGGAATGGAGAAAATTTGGCTCAGCCTCGAGTACACGAGTTTGCTAAAGAAGTAGGCGTACCTTCCAAGGAAGTTATCGCCAAGCTCAAGGATATGGGCGAGTTCGTTAAGAGCTCCTCTTCCACCCTGAACCCCATGGTTCTGAAGAAGCTGCGCGCGGAATTCCCCGCCGCAGCCGCTAAGCCTGCCGCAAAGGCAGCACCCGCAAAGGCCGCACCCGCGGAGTCGGCAGCTAAGCCGGCACCCAAGCCCGCAGCGGCTAAGCCCGCCGCTAAGCCTGCGGCAACCCCCAAGCCCGCAGCGGCAAAGCCTGCCGCTAAGCCGGCACCCAAGCCTGCAGCTAAGCCCGCAGCAGCTGAGAGCGCAGCTCCCAAGCCTGCAGCAGCTAAGCCCGCCGCAAAGCCGGCAGCAGCACCCAAGCCCGGCGGCCCCCGCCCGGGTAACAACCCCTTCGCATCCCAGCAGGGCATGGCACGCCCCGAGGCTGCACCGAAGCCTGCCGCTCCCAAGCCTGCCGCTCCGAAGCCCGGCCCCAAGCCCGGTCCTCGCCCCGGTAACAACCCCTTCGCATCCCAGCAGGGTATGAAGCGTAACGGCGGCGACTCCCAGCGTTCCGGCGGTCCCCGTCCGGCACGTAACGGTCGTCCCGGTGGCAACGGTGGCGCACGCCCCGGCGGTAACGGCGGTCCCCGCCCCGCAGGTGGCGCCCGTCCCGGTGGTAACGGTGGCCCCCGTCCGGCAGCTGGCGCACGTCCCGGTGCACCCCGTCCGGCTGGCGGCGGCGGCGCACGCCCGAACCCCTCGATGATGCCCAAGGTTTCCAACGTTGGTGGCGGCGCGTCCGGTTCCAACAACGGCGGCGGTAACGGTGGCGGCGGCGCACGTCGCGGCGGCGGTTCCGGCGGCGGCTTCAACCGCGGTCCGGGTCGTCCCGGCCCCGGCGGTCGCGGCAACGCACAGGGTGCATTCGGTCGCGGCGGTTCCAAGCGTAAGGGCCGCAAGTCCAAGGCAGCTCGCCGCCATGAGCAGGAGCAGCTGAACGCACCGGCACCCGGTGGCGTGGTTGTTCCTCGCGGCGACGGCTCGACCGAGATTCGTCTGCGCCGCGGCGCGTCCATCATGGACTTCGCTGAGAAGATTGGCGCAAACCCGGCATCGCTGATTACGGTTCTCTTCCACCTGGGTGAGATGGCTACCCAGACTCAGTCCCTGGACGAGGAGACCTTCGAGCTGCTGGGTGCCGAACTGGGTTACGTCATCAAGATCGTTTCCCCGGAGGATGAGGAGCGCGAGCTGCTCGAGTCCTTCGACATCGACCTCGAAGCCGAAGCAGAAGCTGAGGGCGAGGACGTTCTGGAGGTTCGTCCCCCGGTCGTTACCGTCATGGGTCACGTTGACCACGGTAAGACCCGCCTGCTGGACGCTATCCGTAACACCAACGTTATTGAGGGTGAGGCCGGCGGCATTACCCAGCACATTGGTGCATACCAGGTCCACACCACCGTTGAGGGTGAAGACCGCGCGATTACCTTCATCGATACCCCCGGTCACGAGGCGTTCACCGCTATGCGTGCCCGTGGTGCGAAGGTCACCGACGTGGCAATCCTCGTGGTCGCAGCGGATGACGGCGTTATGCCCCAGACCGTTGAGGCACTGAACCACGCACAGGCAGCTAACGTGCCGATCGTGGTTGCTGTGAACAAGATCGATAAGGAAGGCGCGTCCCCGGACAAGATCCGTGGCCAGCTCACCGAGTACGGTCTGATCCCCGAAGAGTACGGTGGCGACACCATGTTCGTGGACGTCTCCGCTCGCAACGGCACCAACATCGACGAGCTGCTTGAAGCTGTCACCCTGACCGCTGACGTGCTCGAACTGACCGCTAACCCGAACAAGGAAGCACGCGGCGTTGCTATTGAAGCAAACCTGGACAAGGGCCGCGGTGCGGTTTCCACCGTCCTGGTTCAGTCCGGTACCCTGCGCGTCGGTGACGCTATCGTTGCCGGTGTTGCTCACGGTCGCGTTCGTGCAATGTTCGATGAGAACGGTCAGGCTGTGAAGGAAGCTGGCCCGTCCCGCCCCGTTCAGGTGCTGGGTCTGTCCACCGTTCCTCGTGCAGGCGACACCTTCCTCTCCACCGAGGAAGAGCGCACCGCTCGTCAGATCGCTGAGAAGCGTGAGGCTGCTGATCGTAACGCTCAGCTGGCTAAGCGTCGTAAGCGCGTGACCCTCGAGTCCTTCGATGCCGCTGTGGCTGAGGGCAAGATGGACACCCTGAACCTGATTATTAAGGGTGACGTCTCCGGTGCTGTGGAAGCACTGGAAGAGTCCCTGATGAAGATCGACGCCGGTGGCGACGAGGTTCAGCTGCGCGTCATCCACCGCGGTGTGGGTGCTATTACCCAGAACGACGTGAACCTGGCTACCGTGGACAACGCGGTCATCATCGGCTTCAACGTCCGCCCGGCAGAGCGCGTTGCAGAACTTGCCGACCGCGAAGGCGTCGAGATGAAGTTCTACTCGGTCATCTACCGTGCGATTGAGGAAATTGAGCAGGCCGTCAAGGGTATGCTCAAGCCCGAGTACGAGGAAGTGGAGCTCGGCTCCGCAGAGATCCGCGAGGTCTTCCGCTCCTCCAAGTGGGGCAACATCGCAGGTTCGATCGTCAAGAACGGCATCATCAAGCGCAACGCCAAGGCACGCCTGGTGCGCGACGGTTCCGTGGTGGCAGACAACCTCACCATCGAGTCGCTGCGTCGTTTCAAGGACGACGCTACCGAGGTTCGCGAAGGTTTCGAGTGTGGTATTGGCCTCGGCTCCTTCAACGACATCAAGGAAGGCGACATTATCGAGACTTGGGAGATGCGCGAAAAGCCGCGTGTCTAAGACTCACACGCTGATGCGCCCGTCACCCGCTAGTGTTCCCGCACCCGCAGGCTTCTAAAACTGGAGCCTGCGGGGCGGGTGCTGGCGGGGCGGGCGCTTCCGCATTACCTGGAACGCTTCCAAAGCACCTCGAGTGCCCACGGAAGCGCCACAACATTTCAAGGAGAAACACATGGCTGATGCAGCCCGCGCGGCACGACTTGCCGACCGCATCAAGGTAATTGTGGCGAAGGCGCTGGAGCGTCGTGTTAAGGACCCCCGCCTCGGTTTTGTGACCATTACCGATGCCCGCGTGACCAACGACCTGCAGCACGCAACCCTGTACTACACCGTGTTCGGCTCCGAAGAGGACGCCGCAAACACCAAGAAGGCGCTGGAATCCGCTAAGGGCATTCTGCGCGCCGAGGTTGGTAAGAACATCACTGCCCGCCTGACCCCCACCCTGACTTTCGTCGCTGACGAGGTTCCCGAGAACGCCTTCCACATTGAGGCGCTTCTGCGTGAGACTCGCGAGCGCGACGCCGCCCTGGCTGCTGCAGCCGAGGGTGCCGAGTACGCTGGTGAGGCTGACCCCTACAAGAAGGATGAGCCTGCCGAGGGTGAGGACGCCTAAGTGGCGAAGAAACAACCTCAGGGCCCGTCCGGCCTGATGGTCATTGATAAGCCCGCCGGGATGAGCAGCCACGATGCGGTCTCTCAGATGCGTCGTATTGCTGGCACCCGGCGGGTTGGTCACGCCGGTACGCTGGATCCCGCCGCGACCGGTGTGCTGATTTTGGGCATCAATAAGGCGACGAAGCTGCTGACCTACCTGGTCGGTCAGGATAAAACCTATGACGCGACGATTCGCCTGGGCATTGAGACGCTGACTGAGGATGCCGAGGGCGAGCACACCGCCGCGCATCCTGATGCCGTCGAGGCGCTGACCGGTCTGGACGCTGAGCAGATGCACTCGCGCATCCTGGAGGCTGTGGCGCAGCTGAGCGGCGATATTCTGCAGGTTCCTTCTGCGGTGTCCGCTATTAAGATCAACGGTGTTCGTTCGTATGCGCGTGTGCGTAGCGGTGAGCAGGTTGAGTTGGCGGCGCGTCCGGTGACGATTAGCGAGTTCACGGTACATTCCATCAACCCTGGTTTTGCCGAGTACGTGATTGAGGACCCCGAGAACGAGGGCGAACACGCGGCAACCTCGGTTCCCGTGATTGACTGCAAGGTGACGGTTTCGTGCTCTTCGGGCACCTATATTCGTGCCCTGGCGCGTGATTTGGGCAAGATTCTGGGCACCGGTGGCCACCTGACGGCTCTTCGCCGTACCCGTGTGGGTGCCGTGGTGCTTGAGGATGCCGCCGATTTGGCACAGTTGAAGCAGCGCCGTGAAGAGTCGGAGGCACCGCTGGAAGATTTGCCGCTGCTTCCCCTGGAGGAGGCGGCACGCCGCATCTTTGGTGCGCGTGAGCTCTCTGCCGCGGAGGCGAGCGATATTTCCTACGGTCGTCGTATTAGCCCCAGCGGTGACGGTTCCGTGGTGAAGCGTTCCGTGCACGCGAGCGCGGATGAGTCCGGCGCGGTGCAGCATGCCAGCGTTGAGGGTATTGTGGCGGGCTTCGCCCCGGACGGTACCCTGGTTGCCCTCCTGGAGAATAAGAAGCAGCGCGGGAAGGTGCAGGCCGCCCCGGTGCTGGTTTTTGAGGCGAATCGTTCCTTCAACTAGGCGTTGAGGGCTTATGATGGGCGAAGAGGGTTCGGCATTTGCGCCTGCCCACACCTGATTCCTTCAAGCCTGATTCCTCAAGCCTGATTGATCCAGTGCCTATTGAATATGCGCCCTACCGAATGTGCGCCCCCTATTCATTCAACACGCTAACGTAAACAACCCCTGAACACACATGACTACTCGTGCGGGTGCCGCCCGGCCCTGCTGAAGGAGAGAAGATGAGCGAGAACCAGAGCTCTGCTAAGAAGGCGAGTGAGCCTCGTACCGCGCCGGTACCCCGCGTGGAGTCTGCACAGGCTGAAGCTACCGTAACCGGGGCTGCTACTCAGAGCGGTGCCGCGAAGGCTGCCGGTGCTAAGAACGCTGAGCCTATTTCTGCGGCGAAGGCACCCGAGGGTGTTCGCGTAGCCGCACCGGCGTCCGGCGATAAGGCGTCGAAGAGGGCAGATAAGAAGGCTGAGAAGAAGGCAACCCGCGAGGCGTTTGCCCGCCCCAAGAGCCTTGAGGAGGCGGCTAAGCCTCAGAACCGTGCGGCGTTCCGCGCGGCGGTGGCGCTGTACGGTCTGTTCATGATTGCGTACGGTGTGTGGCAGGTTCTGGGCGGTGTCCGCGTCATTCCGGATGCGCCTCAGGACTTTGCGAACGCCTCGGTGCAGTCGAACTACGTGTTCTTCGCGGCAGCCTATGTGGGTGTGGGCCTGTCCTTCGTGTTCATTGCCCTGAAGTTCAAGTGGGTGAACATGCTCGTGTTCTCCTGCCTGGTGGTTTTTCTGGGCGGCGTGGGTCGTATCCTGTCGTGGGCGTTCTTCGGCACCCCGCACTGGTCGCTGATTGTGCTGATGGTGACTGAGCTTGTGATTCCTCCGTGCCTGCTGGTGTGGTACGGCTGGATTAACAAGTCCAATAAGATTCGCGAGGAGATGCTGAAGGCTTCTCGTAACCAGGCTCGTAAGTAGTCGTAACGCCCGGGAAGGTTCCTGCCGCACGGTGGGGTACCTGCCCGGGCTTTCTTATGGGCTGGGTTTTCTGCGGGTGGGGCTTGGCTGGTGGGTGGGGCTCTGCCGCTGCCCGTCAGATACCCCGCCGCCTCCGCAGTATCCACAAAGCTAGGGGAGGGGGCACCGCCTGCGAGGGGCGCCGTTCCATTCCCTGTTGATTCCCGTTTTGAATTCTGCATCCTGCCGCCTGTGGTCTAGGATGGTTAGGTACATTTATCTTTTTCAGGAGAGCCCGTGACCCTCTACACCGCTTTGAGCGAGGTCCCCGCCGGCTACGGCCCCTCGGTCGTGACCATCGGCAATTTTGACGGCGTGCACCGTGGACATGCCCGCGTGATTTCGCGCGTGGTCTCCCTTGCTGAAGAGCACGGTTTGAGCTCTATCGCGGTCTCTTTTGACCCGCACCCGATGCAGGTGCACCGTCCCGAGGCGGCCCACCACGACATTATGGGTCAGGGTTCGCGACGCTACTTCATGTGCCTGCTGGGTCTGAACGACTACCTGCTGCTGAACTACAACCTGGAGTTTGCTGCGCAGACCCCCGAGGAGTTCGTGAAGTCCACCTTCGTGGATGCGCTGAACGCGCGTTTCGTGGTCATCGGTGACGACGTGCGCTTTGGTAAGAACAACTCCGGCGACCTGAACACTATGCGTGAGCTGGGGGAGAAGTACGGGTTTGAGGTGGTTGTCGTTGAGGACCTGATGGTGGATGAGAACACCCGCTGCTCCTCGACCCGCATCCGCCAGCTGCTGCTGGACGGCGATATGCCCGCCGCAACCGAGCTGCTGGGCCGCCACCACATGATGGCTGGTGAGGTTGTGCACGGTCTGGCGCGTGGCCGCGAGTTAGGTTTCCCGACCGCGAACCTTGAGCTTGAGGCGCGCGGCCTGATTCCCGCCGATGGCGTGTACGCCGGCTGGCTGGTGGACGAGTCCGGTAACCGTCACCCCTCCGCTATTTCGGTGGGTACGAACCCGACCTTTGACGGTATTGAGCACCGCCAGGTTGAGGCGCACGTGATTGACCGCCCGGAAGAGCGCGTGGAGGATTTCAACCTGTACGGTCAGCGTGTGCTGATTGAGTTCGTGAAGCGTCTGCGCCCCATGGTGGCGTACACCGGTGTTGAGGCGCTGATCGAGCAGATTAACGATGACGTGGTGCAGACCCGCGAGGTGCTGGCTGAGGACGCGAAGAACTACTGCCCGCCGGAGTGCCCGGTGCAGGCGGAAGTGAAGCATCCCCACTTCTAAGAGCAACATCCTGCGCTCATAGCTTTTGCCTTTAACGGCTTTGAAGCCCCGGCGGTAAGATTTTCGGATCTGCCGCCGGGGCTTTTGCGTACCCGACCGGATGCGCAAAAGCGGGAATCTTCTTCGCGCCTGGCCGCCTGCGCCTTCCGGTGAAACCTCCTGCGCCACACGCCTTGACGTTCTGCGCCTCCCGCGAGGCACCCCTGTTTTAGTCGCCCCTGTTTTAAGAGAAGATAGAGTCATGGAAAAAATGAACGTCGAATCCTTCAACCTCGACCACCGCGCCGTAGCAGCACCCTACGTGCGTATCGCAGACCGCAAGGTCCTGCCCGGTGGCGACACCCTCATCAAGTACGATATCCGCTTCACCCAGCCGAACACCGCGCACCTGGAAATGCCGACCGTGCACTCCATCGAGCACCTGAGCGCCGAGCACATGCGCAACCACACCGACCGTCTGATTGACTTCTCCCCGATGGGTTGCCAGACCGGTTTCTACGCGCTGACCCTGGGCCTGGAGCCCGAGGATTTCTTCCCCATCCTGGAAGCAACCCTCAACGATATCCTCAACGCGACCGAGGTTCCGGCAGCGAACGAGGTTCAGTGCGGTTGGGGTGCCAACCACACCCTCGAAGGCGCGCAGGCTGCGGCTCGCGAGTTCCTCGCGGCACGCGATGAATGGGCGCAGGTGATGGCGTAATGAGCGCACAGATCCCTGACGCTTTCGCATCCGCCTTCAACCCGGTGGACTTTGACCCGAACGCTTTCGACCCGGCTGAGGCATTCAACAGCATGTTTGAGCTGATGGACGGCATGTCTAACGCCATCATCATTCAGGTGGCTATGGATGAGGAGCTTGCACCCTTCCTGAAGGTCACCGAGGAGCTGCAACCCTCCTTCACCGAGGGCACCGCAGTATTCCACCCGCGCTACCTGCAGGTGGGCGAGGACCAGGTTCCGCTGCTGCTGGTTCGCTCCAAGATTGGTCTGGTGAACGCAGCGAGCGCCGTCACCGAGGCGATCAGCTACTCCTCGAACTGCCTGGGCGTCATTAGCGCAGGTACCGCCGGAGGTTTGGCTCGCGGCATCAACGTGGGTGACGTGCTGATTGGCGAGAACTACACCTACACTGACGCCGACGCGACCGCGTTCGGTTACGCGCGCGGCCAGGTTCCGGGCATGCCCGAAAGCTACGACGGTCAGGCGGACGAGTGGCAGGATGCCCTGGAGCATGCGCTCGCCGCACTGGAACCGGTACGTGAGCAGGCTGAGAGCGCGTGGGAGGTGCGCCGCGGCCAGATGCTGGCGGGCAACTCCTTCGTGACCGCCCACAACGTGAAGGACACCCGCGAGGCGTTCGAGGGTGCCATCAGCACCGACATGGAGACCACCGCTATTGCGCAGGTCTGCCACAACTACGAGATTCCGTTTATCGGAGTGCGTTGCGTGTCTGATCTGTGCGGCCCGGAGGCTGACCAGGACTTCCACCTCTCCGTGGATGTGGTGGCTCCCCGTTCGGCTCGTTACGCGCTGCAGCTGGCTGCTGAGCTGTGGACCGAAGCGCAGCTGGAGGCGCTGGAGCTGGCTCTCTAAAGTTCTAGAACTAAAGCTCTAGAGCATGCGGCACGATATGAGCTCGCATGCGGCAAGTGCCGGGGCGTGAACCTGACGGGTTTGCGCCCCGGTCTTTGCGCCCCGGTCCTTTTATGCCGGTCTTTTTGTACTGGTTTTTGTACCCCAGTCTTTTTCTGATTAGGCACTTTGATGTACCCGGTCCGTAAGAAACGCAGAAATATTAACCGTGGTGAATATACATTCTGTGTGTCGTGGAGTACTATGAATGAGGAAACTGTCCGATCTCACAGAGGAGTACGTCGTGAAGTTCTGCCCGACTCTCGCCTCCGTCACCGGTCTGCTCGGTGGCTACAAGGTTGCATCTAGCACCGGCATCCGCCCGCTCGGTGGCGCTATCCTGGCACTGTGCGGTGCCGTGGCTTACAAGAATTGGAAGCGTAAGGCTGGCGCAGGCCGTGCCACCTTCCTCACCGCTGTCTACCTCGGCGCGTTCGGCGCCGCTCATCCGCTCGCCAAGAAGCTTGGCGCGTGGCCTGCAGTCTACACCGTGACTGCTGCAACCGCTCTGTGCTCTATCGTCATTGGACGTAAGCGACAGAAGTAGTCTTTGACGAAAAGACGGCGGAAAGGCAACGTTGCCTTCCCGCCGTCTTTTGCGTTCCCTCCCACCGTACCGGTTGGGTGGGGATGCGCCGGGGCGACGCGCGAAGGCAACACTTTCTGCGCAACGCCCCATCACTCGATGGGGAGTGAATCAACCGGTACCGCTCTCAGTCACCTGCTGAGCTGCGGCACCGCTCGATAAGTTTCCCCGCCACCGGCGGGTACACCCCACGAGGTAAAGGAAAAGAAGAAGATGAATACCACTCCGGACTCATCCCCGGTACAGCAGGGAGCAGTAGCTTCCGAGAGCCCGCAGCTAGCGCGTGGACTCTCCCTGCGTCACATTATGTTCATCGCCCTCGGCTCCGCCATCGGCACCGGCCTGTTCTACGGTTCGGCATCCGCCATTCAGCTGGCGGGCCCCTCCGTGCTGCTTGCCTACGTTATTGGCGGCGCGGCAGTGTTCATGGTGATGCGCGCAATGGGCGAACTCGCCCTGGCGCACCCGGTCTCCGGAGCGTTCTCCGAATACGCGACCCGCTACCTCGGACGCTGGGCGGGTTTTGTGACCGGCTGGACCTACGCCATGGAAATGGCGCTGGTCGCCATTGCGGACGTCACCGCCTTTGCCGTGTACATGAAGTTCTGGTTCCCGAACAGCCCCTCCTGGATTTGGATTGTTTCGGTGCTGCTGATTCTGCTCGCCATTAACCTGGCGAAGGTTAAGGCATTCGGTGAGACCGAATTCTGGTTTACCCTCGTGAAGGTCAGCGCCATTATCGCCATGATTGTTGGCGGTATCGCCCTGCTCTTCGTGGGCGTGCAGGCGCACGACTCCGTGGCGCCCTCCGTCACGAACCTCTGGTCTCTTGAGGGCGGCTTCTTCGCGAACGGTTTCTCCGGCTTCCTCGCCTGCTTTACCGTGGTGATGTTTGCCTTCGGTGGTATCGAGAACATCGGTATTGCCGCCGGTGAGGCGAAGGACCCGCGCACCTCGATCCCCAAGGCGATTCGCACGGTGCCGTTCCGCATCCTCATCTTCTACATTCTGACCCTGTCGGTCATCATGTCCCTGTACCCCTGGTACTCGGTGACCAAGGCGAACTCGCCGTTCGTGCAGATCTTTGAGGGCCTGGGCATTCCGGCGGCTGCTTCGATTCTGAACGTGGTCATCATTACCGCCGCCATCTCTGCGCTGAACGCGGACGTGTACGGTGCCGGCCGCATGATGTACGGCCTGGCGAAGCAGAACCTGGCGCCGGCTTCCTTTGCGAAGGTTACGAAGAACGGTGCGCCCTGGATGACCACCCTCATCATGGTGCTGGTTATGGCGGTCGGTGTGATCGTGAACGTGCTCTTCGAGAACGCGTTCGAGGTGGTCGCCTCCCTGGCAACCTTCGCGACCGTATTCGTATGGGTCATGATTCTGCTGGCGCACATTGCCTTCAAGCGCAGCGGCGCCGATACCGAGGCGCAGCCGGTACGCCAGCCCCTGTGGCTGAGCTACCTGGCGTTGGCGTTCATGATCTTTATCGTGGTGCTCTTCGGCTGCTTCGCCGACACCCAGCTGGCGCTGGTGATGGGCGCAATCTGGTGCCTGTTCCTGCTGGGCTACTACCGCCTCGTGGTGGTCCGCGCTCGCGCCGCGGCGTAGGCACTCAAGCCACAGGACACCCGGCGGTAGCGGCTGCCGGGTAGCGCCCGTGTGAACGTTCGCCTCGAAAGCCCGCCGGCCGGTAGTGTGATGAGCTACCTGCCGCCGGGCTTTTGCGTGCCCTTCCGCGAACGCGTCCCGGTAGCGTAGAATGGGAAGAACGCGTCTGCAGTCCGCAGCAGACGACGTGTATTACAGGGCGTAAGCCCACCACCCGGCGGCAACCGTCCGTACGGGACGTATGCGGTACTAACTCTAGGAGTTAAAAGTGGCACTGGATCCCGCTGTCAAGCAGGCAATCATCAAGGAATACGCAACCCACGAGGGCGACACCGGTTCGCCCGAGGTTCAGATTGCAGTTCTGTCTCGTCGTATCGCCGACCTGACCGAGCACCTGAAGTTCCACAAGCACGATCACCACTCCCGTCGTGGCCTGATGATCCTCGTTGGTCGTCGCCGCAACATGCTCGGCTACCTGAAGAGCGTCGACATCGAGCGTTACCGTTCGCTGATCGAGCGCCTGGGCCTGCGCCGATAAAACAGGAGCGTCTTGACGCTTTTGTGGTGATTAATCGCCTTTAGGCGGTGTGTGCGGACGTGCTGTCAGCACTACCAACCCTCCATCACGGAGGCGGGTAGCGCCAGCGCGTCCGTACTGCCGCGTTGAGGGGCGCATCTTCCGCTGGCTAAATTCCTAGCTAGATGTTTGGCTAGATTCCAAAGCTGCGTTAGAAGATGCCGCCTCACCTGAAAGAAAGAACAGAAGGCCGTGCCGGCACACACGCCGCGGTCCTCGGTAGCGAATTACGGAACAACACCACCCCACAACCTTGCTGATAAAAATCGGCATATGTAGGGGAGCGGTGCCGTGGTTTCCTATCGAAGGCCGACTCGTGCGCCGTACGGCCTACCAAGAAGAAAGAAGGAACCGTGGAAGGTCCCGAAATCAAGTTTGCTGAAGTTGAAATCGACAACGGCATTCACGGTAAGCGCCACGTGCGCTTTGAAACCGGCCGTCTCGCCAAGCAGGCTAACGGCTCGGTGCTCGTCACCATCGATGACGAGACCACCCTGCTCTCCGCAACCGTGGTCGGCAAGTCTCCCCGCGAGGGCTTCGACTTCTTCCCGCTGACCGTGGACGTGGAAGAGCGCATGTACGCAGCCGGCAAGATCCCGGCATCCTACTTCCGCCGCGAAGGCCGCCCCAGCACCGAGGCCATTCTGGCAGCCCGCCTGATTGACCGCCCGCTGCGCCCCGCCTTCACCAAGGGCATCCGCAACGAGGTGCAGGTCGTCGTGACCGTCCTGACCTACAACCCGGACGAAATCTACAACACCTTCGCGATCAACGCTGCATCCGCATCGACCTCCCTGTCCGGTGCGCCGTTCAACGGCCCCATCGGTGGCGTGCGCATGGCACTGATCGACGGCCAGTGGGTCTGCTTCCCCAAGTACTCCCAGCTGGAAAACGCTGTGTTCGATATGGCTGTTGCAGGTCGTATCGTCACCAAGGCTGACGGTACCGAAGACGTCGCCATCATGATGGTTGAGGCAGAAGCAACCGACAACTCCTGGAAGCTCATCAAGGAAGACGGCCAGACTGCCCCCACCGAAGAGATTGTCGCAGAGGGCCTGGAAGCAGCTAAGCCCTTCATCGCAGCACTGTGCAAGGCGCAGGCTGACCTGGTGGCTCGCGCAGGCAAGCCCGCCCTGGAACTGCCCTTCTTCGGCGGCCACGGTGAGGACGTCGACGCAGCAGTTGAGGCATTCGCAGCAGACCGCCTGGCAGAGGTGTACTCCATCGCTGGCAAGCAGGAACGCGAAGCAGCGGCAGCTGAGCTGCAGGAAGAGCTCATGGAAGCTCTCACCGGCGAAGGTAAGGAATTCGAAGAGCGCTCCAACGAGGTCTCCGTAGCATTCGCTGCCCTGACCAAGCACGTGGTTCGCCAGCGCATCCTCACCGAGCAGGTCCGTATCGACGGCCGCGGCCTGACCGACATCCGCCAGCTCACCGCTGAGGTTGAAATCCTGCCCCGCGTTCACGGTTCCGCTCTCTTCGAGCGCGGCGAAACCCAGATCATGGGTATCACCACCCTGAACATGCTCAAGATGGAGCAGCAGCTGGACTCCCTGCACCCGGTCAAGTCCAAGCGCTACATCCACCACTACAACTTCCCGCCGTACTCCACCGGTGAGACCGGCCGCGTGGGTTCGCCCAAGCGCCGCGAAATCGGCCACGGTGCACTCGCAGAGCGCGCAATCACCCCGGTGCTGCCCTCTCGCGAAGAGTTCCCCTACGCAATCCGTCAGGTCTCTGAGGCTCTGGGCTCCAACGGCTCGACCTCCATGGGTTCGGTCTGCGCATCGACCCTGTCCCTGCTGAACGCCGGTGTGCCGCTGCGCGCACCCGTTGCAGGTATCGCAATGGGCCTGGTCTCTGACGAGGTTGACGGCGAGACCCGCTACGCAGCCCTGACCGACATCCTTGGCGCGGAAGACGCACTGGGCGATATGGACTTCAAGGTTGCAGGTACCTCCGAGTTCGTGACCGCTATCCAGCTGGACACCAAGCTCGACGGTATCCCCGCATCCGTGCTCGCTGGCGCACTGACCCAGGCACGTGAGGCTCGCCTGCACATCCTCGAGGTGCTCGTCAGCGCGATTGACGCACCGGATGAGATGAGCGAGTTCGCACCGCGCATTATTTCCGTGAAGATCCCGGTTGCCAAGATCGGTGAGGTTATCGGCCCCAAGGGTAAGATGATCAACCAGATCCAGGAAGACACCGGCGCAGACATCTCCATTGAGGACGACGGCACCGTGTACATCGGTGCAGCTGACGGCCCCTCCGCCGAGGCTGCCCGTGCGGCAGTGAACGCTATCGCTAACCCGCAGGTTCCCGAGGTGGGCGAACGCTACCTGGGTACCGTGGTGAAGGTGACCGACTTCGGTGCGTTCATCTCGCTGACCCCCGGTAAGGACGGCCTGCTACACATCTCCGAGATGCGTAAGCTCAACGGCGGCAAGCGCGTTGTTGACGCTGAGGACGTTGTCTCCGTGGGCCAGAAGGTCCAGGTGGAGATCACCAAGATTGATGACCGCGGCAAGCTCTCGCTGGCACCGGTCGTTGAGGGTGGCGACGACGAGTAGTCGTAACCCCCGCTAAGTGATGAGGGGCGTTCGGCGCACCCGGTGCGGTTCATTCCCCGCCGGATGCACCGGGCGCCCCTCCGCTGTGCTTGCCCTGCATCTTTTGATGCTCACCCACCCCACCAACTGTGGGACTGCCTACAGGTAGTGGGGCGGGAATGCTTACCTTCAGACGTACCTGTTGAAAGGTTCTTCTCTCTATGTCTATTTCCCTGCCCGTCGAGCTTGAGGCCATCGCCGAAGAGCTCAACTACGAGCACGGCCGCCTCATCTACGAGGGTGTAGGCGGTAACGAGGTGCGCCGCTCCATCCTGCCCGGAGGCGTACGCGTGATTACCGAAAAAATGCCCGGTACCCGCGGCGTATCCATCGGATTCTGGGTGGGAGTCGGCTCCCGCGACGAAGCCCCCGGCATGCTCGGCTCCACCCACTTCCTGGAGCACCTGCTGTTCAAGGGCACCGGCACCCGCACTGCCCTGGACATCGCATCCTCCTTCGACGCGGTAGGCGGCGAATCCAACGCCCTGACCGCTAAGGAGCACACCTGCTACTACGCGCGCGTGCTCGACGATGACGCGCCCATGGCGGTGGACGTCATCACCGACATGGTCACCAACGCCCTGCTGGACCCGGCTCACCTGGAACAGGAACGCGGCGTGATCCTCGAAGAAATCGCCATGGACCAGGACGACCCGACCGACGTTGCCTTCGAGAACTTCGTGGAGCAGCTCATGGGCGATAACCCGCTGGGCCGCCCCATCGGCGGTACCCCGCAGGAGATTACCGAGGTGCCGCGTGACGCCGTGTGGGAGCACTACAAGCGCTACTACACCCCGGACCGCCTGGTCATTTCTGCCGCAGGTTCGCTGGAGCATAGCACCATGGTCCGCCTCGTGCTGGAGGCGCTGACCCGCTACGGCTGGAACCTGCAGGAGGGCGTGGCACCGGCACCGCGTCGCGTACGCACCGACAGCGGCATTGTTCCGCTGAGTGAGCTGCGTGAGGTGGAGAAGGGCTTCGAACAGACCAACATTGTGATGGGCTGCCCGAGCATTATCGCCGGTGACGACCGCCGCTACGCGATGAGCGTGCTGACCAGCGCGTTCGGTGCGGGCATGTCCTCGCGCCTGTTCCAGGAGATTCGTGAGAAGCGAGGCCTGGCCTACAGCACGTTCGCGTTCTCCGGTGCGTACTCGGATGCCGGCTACTTCGGCATGTACGCGGGCTGCCTGCCCGCTAAGACCGAGCAGGTGCGTGAGGTCATGGGCTACGAGTTCGATAAGCTCGCCACCGCCGGTATTACCGAGGAAGAGATGACGAAGGTCCGCGGCCAGCTGGCTGGTTCCACCGTGCTCGGTAGCGAAGATTCGGGTTCGCGCATGTCCCGCCTGGGTCGCGCCGAGCTGGACTCTGGACTGTTCACCAGCACCGATGAGCTGCTGGAGAAGATTCGCGCGGTCTCCCTGGAGGAGGTTCGCGACTTGGCGGCGTACCTGGGGCAGCAGCAGATGATTACCACCATCGTGCGCTAGCCCCTGAACATCCCTAAAACACAACGCTGATAAGGCATAGAATGCCCGTTCCCACACCCCACCAAAGCGGGGAGGGAACGGGCATTTTGTATGTATCGGCACCTATCAAAGAGATGCCTCCAAGAAGTGCTTCCGGGCGCTCTGCCGCTCATGCTCTTGACGCTCAGCATGAGCGGCAGCACCCGAAAAGCTACCTTTGAGAGCTACTGCTGAGAGCTACTACTTCTGTGCCTTGGCAATAGCTTCCATCAGCACCTGGGCGTAGAGTTCCTGACCGGCAGCCTCCGGGTGAACGCCGTCAGAGGCCAGCAGACCGCTCTGAGTTTGCAGAGCCTGGCGGATCGCAGAGTTCCAATCCGCAATAATCACGCGATCAGAATGCTGAGCCGCAAACTCACGAATCTTACCGTTCGAGTAGTCAATCCAAGTCAGGTTGCGCGGGCCGTAACCGGTGACCAGCACCAGCTTAGAATCGGCAGGCATAGCCGCCAGAACCTCGTCGAGCTGACCGTCCAGAATGGTCGAGTTAGCGGTCACCGATAGCACGAAGGTCTTACGAATCTGACCGTTGGCACCCATGGATTTAATAATCGGCAGGGCCTTAGCGATGGTGCGTGCTTCCTGCGCGTCAATAGTTGCTTCGGGCATCTTGTCGTACAGCTCGGGGGATACCGCCACCACAATGGAGTCACCCACAATGGTCACCTGCGAAGAGTCCACCGAACCGGTTGCAGCCTTCGATGCCGAGGGGCTTGCCGAAGCCTTCGCGTCCTTACCCGCAGCGCTCGGGCTTGCCGATGCGCTCGCAGCCTGCGCCTCCTGACGAGCCTTCAGGCGTTCAGCGGCGGCACGCTTGCCGTCCTCAACGGACTGCTGCGCGGTAGTCATCGCCGGAGCGGTGTGCACCGCCAGACCGGTCGAAGCGGCAGCCACCACAACAGCCAGAGCCACCGAAACCGGCAGGAACTTAGTGCGTGAAGACTGGAAAGCCGCCACCACGCGATTAGCGCTACCGCGGAAACCGTAGCGGCGAATCGGGGTCTCAACCCAGCGGTACGACATCTCCGCAATCGCGAAGGTCGCCACCAAAACGCCCACATTTACCAGCGGGGAACGGTCCGCACCCATCAGGTAGTGCATGACCACGGCGAGCGGCCAGTGCCACAGGTACAGGCCGTAGGAGCGCTCACCCACCCAACGCAGGGGAGCGAAGTTCAGCAGGCGGCGCAGCACCTCGGAAGCGCCAGCAAGCATGTCCGGAAGCATGCCCTGAATCACGCCCAGCGCCAGCAGGGAGGCGCCGAACAGACCCCAGGGAATCGCACCGGGAGCCGACTCGGGAACCAGAATTGCGTAGGGAATCAGAGCGAACAGGGACAGCCAGCTGATCATGACGCGGGCGAAGGCAACCAGGCCGAAGGGCTGAGCCACGCGGTACAGCACGGACTGCTGCAACGGCGGGTACAGCGACCAGGGGCGCGCAAACGCCAGCAGGGCGCCGAGCAGCAGGCCGTACAGGTGAGTGTCGGTGCCGTAGTAGACGCGGCTAATGGGTGCGCCGGACATCAGAAGAGCGGTAGCAACGCTCAGTGACGCAATAATGCCCAGCACCATAACCACGCTGAAGCGACGCCACGAACGGCGCAACAGCACGCCGGCGCCAACAATGAGCAGCGGCCACACCACGTAGAACTGTTCTTCCACTGCCAGGGACCAGAAGTTTGTGAAGAGCTCCGGGGAGGTCTGCGCGAAGTAGTCATTACCGGCAAAAATGGAAATCCAGTTGGACGAGAAGGTCGCCGCACCGGCGAGCTGTCGGCCGAGGTTCACCTGAATATCGCCGCCAATGAGCAGGCTGACCGGTCCCATGACCAGAATCAGCAGGGTAATGGCGGGAAGTAGTCGGCGGGCACGGCGAATCCAGAAGTTGCCCAGGGCAATTTTGCCGGTGAGAGCACCTTCACGCAGAAGCAGGGAGGTAATCAGGAAACCGGAGATGACGAAGAAAATATCCACGCCGATCATGCCGCCGGGTAGTACGGTGGGCCAGAAATGGTACACCATCACGAGGAGCACAGCGATTGCTCGCAGACCGTCCAGACCCGGCAGAATATAACGCCGGTTAGCCTCATCTGGACGCACGGAGGAGGTAAAGAGGGACTTCATACTGTCAAAGCACTCCGTAGGATGGAAATTATAGAAATACTTCCTAATTATATGGTTGCTAACTTTAGATAACGTATTAAACGGCTTGTATGACGGTTAGATTACTTCGCTTTTTATGCCGCTGAGGTTCCGCAGGGCATCTCACCCAGCGTGTGCGATGGCGTGCACCGCGCTCACACGGGGATAATAGAGGCTGTACGTCACAGCGTCTGCCCCATCGTCGGGGTGCTCATAAGTTACGGAGGAGAGAAGATGGCCCGCGAGGGTAACGAAAAAATCTGGAAGGTAGCGGTACTCGGTGCCGCGGGCCGTATGGGTTCTGAGGCGGTGCGCGCCGTCAACACCTCCGCAGACATGGACCTGGTGGCGGCACTGGGCCGCGGCGACGACCTGCAGGAGCTGGTCGATGCTGGTGCAGAGATTGTTATTGACCTGACCGTTCCCGATTCCAGCGAGGCGAATGTGCGTTTCGCGGTGGAGCACGGTATGCACGCGGTGGTCGGTACGACCGGTTGGACCCCCGAGCGTCTGAACTCCCTGCGCGAACTGCTGGCTGAGCACCCCGAGGTGGGTGTGCTCATCGCCCCGAACTTTGCGATTGGTTCGATTCTCGCCACCGAGTTCGCGGCGAAGGCGGCACGCTACTTCGAGTCTGTAGAGATTATCGAGATTCACCACCCAAATAAGGTGGACGCCCCCTCCGGTACCGCTGTGCACACCGCCCGTAAGGTGGCTGCCGCCCGCGCGGAGGCTGGCGTGGGTGCAAGCCCGGATGCCACCACCTCCGATCCTTTGGGTTCGCGTGGTGCCGTAATCGACGATATTCACGTACATGCGGTGCGTCTGCGCGGCATGGTGGCGCATCAGGAGATTCTGCTGGGTGACCCCGGTCAGCAGCTCGTGATTCGTCATGATTCCTTTGACCGTACCTCCTTTATGCCCGGCGTGCTGTTGGGTGTGCGTGAGGTGGCGGCGCATCCGGGTTTGAGCGTGGGCTTGGACGCCTACATGGATTTGTCGTAGGGGAGCGTTATGTCTGAACAGACTTCACCCGACGCCTCGCAGGTATCTTCCGAGGCTCGTAGCCCCTGGTGGACTTCACTGCGTCTGTGGACTGTCTGCGCCTGCGTGCTGATGGTGCTGACCGTACTGATTCTGCCGCTACCTCTGGCAGCGCGTGCCTCTATTTTGGGTGTGCTGATTTTTAGTGCTGTCTTTGTGACGGTGGATGCTGGCGGATTCGGCAAGACCTTCGCGGCGCTGACTTGCGCGCTGCTGACCCTGTACCTGGTGCATATTGCGCAGCAGGGGTTCGTGATGCTCACCTCCGGTTCGGTGGCTGGCATTGTTCTTGGTGCGGGTATGATTCTGCTGCCGATTCTGGGTGCGTGGGCGCTGGTGCGTGAGGTGCTTTTCGGTGCTCGTATTCAGCGTATGGCTCAGGAACTGGCGGCGTCAGGCGAACTGGCGGAGGATACCCTGCCTCGCACCCCGAGCGGTAAGGTGGACCGTGAGGCGGCAGCGGTGGAGTTTGAAGGCTTCGCGGCGGCGGTTGAGCAGGACCCCGAGAACTGGAAGGCGTGGTTCAACCTGGCGTGCATGTACGATGCCGGTGGTGAACGCAAGCGTGCCCGTGCGGCGATGCGTAACGCGTGGTCGTTGCGTTCGGGCGGTCAGGCGAAGGGCATGCGTTAGGCTCTGACCCTGCGATCCCTAGTCAATGCCACATTTATTTTCGGTATGAGACTGATAACGCCGAGGCTATGTGCCCGGTTTCATAGGCTCTCGTGGAAGTACCGCGGGTTTGAAAGAGTCCGAATAGTAGAACACGCATGAAAACTTATGCGTTCTAACGGAAAAATCTGCATTTCGGGCGTACTCTGGACATATGTCTGAGAACCTTTCGAACCCCGGTACTTTTGTTGAACCCGTCTTCGGTCGCCTCCTGACCGCAATGGTGACCCCCTTCGCGAAGGACGGCTCCGTTGATGAAAAGCAGGTCGCAGACCTGGCGAACTACCTTGTGGAGAACGGTCACGATGGTCTGGTAGTCTGCGGTACCACCGGCGAATACTCCACCATGACCGATGACGAGAATGAACGCGTCTTCCAGATTGTGAAGGACACCGTCGGTTCTCGCGCGAAGATTATTGCCGGTGTTGGTTCAAACGATACGGCGCATACTATTGAGCTGGCGCACCGTGCCGAAAAGATTGGTGTGGACGGCCTGCTGGTCGTGACTCCCTACTACAACAAGCCGACTCAGCCGGGTGTCTACGCCCATTTTGCGACCGTTGCGCAGGCAACTGAGACCCCCGTCATGCTTTACGATATTCCGGGTCGTGCGGGCATCCCCATCGCACCCGAAACCTACCGTCGCCTTGCAGAAATTGATAGTATTGTAGCGGTGAAAGACGCCAAGGCAGACTTCGGTGCCGCAACCGAAGTTATGGCAACCACCGACCTGCACTACTACAGCGGCGACGACGGACTGACCCTTCCCTGGATGGCAATGGGCGCCGTCGGCCTCGTCTCGGTGACCGCACACGTGGCACCCGCACTCTTCCGTGCCCTGATTGATGCTGTCGTTGCACAGGACCTGGTGGAGGCTCAGCGTCTTCACCTGGAACTGACTCCGATTGTCCGAGCAACCATGGGCCGTGCCCCCGGTTGCGTTGCCGCCAAGGAAATTCTTTCCTGGCAGGGTGTGCTGGATGAGCCCGTCGTTCGCCTGCCGCACGTACTCTCCGAACCGGAGGTTGCCCAGGCGATGCGAGCTGACCTGCTCTCCTCGAGCATCGCTCACACCCTGAAGAACGCCTAAACTTTAACGCAGAACCTGCACAACTTATCGTGCAGAGCGCGTATATATAGAGGACTTCGGCTACCGTCACACCCCGACTTCGGGCGCATGATGTAGCCAACGGACGCGGACTCCACACCTAACACTAGGTGAGGGGTCCGCTCTGGCGTATTGCCGCGGTTTACCGCCCAATGATTCGGCCACCACTCAGACAGGGGCCCAGCTTAGGCAGAGGCACCCGCGCACTACACCCCCAATACTTTTGAATACTTTCGGTGATTTGGACGCACCGGCAGCACCCCACCTCCTCGGCATGTGAGAGCCGAACCGGCGGGAGCGCATGCGGTACGAAGCGTCGCCTACGAATCACAGACATCACAAGAAAACATAGAAGAAAGAGGAGACACACGATGAGCGTCTTTGAAGCGAATCTTCCCCTCCCTCCCCGCCTGAAGAAGGACACCCTGCGCGTGGTGCCCCTGGGCGGTCTGGGCGAAGTCGGTCGTAACATGACCGTGTACGAAATTAACGGCAAGCTGCTGATTGTTGACTGCGGCGTGCTCTTCCCCGAAGAGTCCCAGCCCGGCGTGGACCTGATCCTGCCCGACTTCAGCTACATTGTCGACCGTCTGGACGACGTGGTTGCCATGGTGCTGACCCACGGCCACGAGGACCACATCGGCGCGGTTCCCTACCTGCTGCGCCGCCGCCCCGACATCCCCCTGGTCGGTTCCGAACTGACCCTGGCACTGGTTGAGGCGAAGCTCGCCGAGCACCGCATCAAGCCCTACACCCTCGCGGTGAAGGAGCACCAGGTGGAGCGTTTCGGTCCGTTCGAGTGCGAGTTCGTTGCTGTGAACCACTCGATTCCGGATGCGCTGGCTGTCTACATCCGCACCAAGGCCGGCAAGGTTCTGCACACCGGTGACTTCAAGATGGACCAGCTGCCGCTGGACGGCCGCATCACCGACCTGCGCCACTTCGCTCGCCTGGGCGAGGAGGGCGTGGACCTGTTCCTGCCGGACTCCACCAACGCTGAGGTTCCCGGCTTCACCCCGACCGAGAAGCACATCGGTCCGGTGCTGTCGAACGTTTTCCGTGACGCAAGCGGCCGCATCATTGTGGCGTCCTTCTCCTCGCACGTTCACCGCGTGCAGCAGGTGCTGGATGCAGCCGCTGAGCGTGGCCGCAAGGTCGTGCTCGTGGGCCGCTCCATGGTGCGTAACATGACCATTGCTGAGAAGCTGGGCTACCTGAAGGTTCCCGCCAACGTGCTGGTGGACCTGAAGAAGGTTGACGACTACCGCCCCGACCAGATCGTGATGATGTGCACCGGTTCGCAGGGCGAGCCGATGGCGGCACTGTCGCGCATGGCGAACGGTGACCACAAGATTCAAATTGAGCCCGGCGACACCGTGGTGCTCGCCTCCTCGCTGATTCCCGGTAACGAGACCAGTGTCTTCCGCATCATTAACGCCCTCATGAAGCTGGGCGCTAACGTGGTGCACAAGGGCAACGCGAAGGTTCACGTTTCCGGTCACGCTGCCGCGGGTGAGCTGCTGTACTGCTACAACATTCTCAAGCCGAAGAACGTTATGCCGGTTCACGGTGAGGTTCGCCACCTGATTGCTAGCGGTGACCTGGCGATGGAGACCGGCGTTCCGAAGAAGAACGTGCTGCTCTGCGAGTCCGGCACCGTCGTGGATCTGCGCGATGGCGTGGCGTCCGTGGTGGGCGAGGTTCCCTGCGAGTACCTGTACGTTGACGGCCGCTCCGTCGGTGAGGTCACCGAGAGCGATCTGAAGGACCGCCGCATCCTGGGTGAAGAGGGCTTCGTGTCCATCGTGACCGTGGTGGACCGTGCAACCAAGCGTGTGGTGACCGGCCCGGATATTCACGCTCGCGGTATCGCTGAGGACGACTCGGTCTTCGACGAGATTGTTCCGAAGATTACCGCCGCTCTGGAGGATGCTCTGCACCGCGCACCCGAGAAGGTACACACCGTGCAGCAGCTGCAGCAGATTGTGCGCCGCACCATCGGTGCCTGGATTTCTCGCCGTCTGCGCCGCAAGCCCATGATTGTTCCCGTGGTTGTTGAGAACTCCTCGAAGGCCGCGAAGAACTAATACTCTGCGCGAGGCTAGCTGCCCGTAAACAGCGAAAATGCGGGGTCGATACGTTGTGTCGGCCCCGCCTGCTGTGTATCTACCGAACGTATGCGCGAAAGCTACGCGAAAGCGAACGCGGTAGGGGAGAAGCGCCTCATCAGCGCCCTATCAACGCCCTCACAGACACAGGGCGGGGCACACTTTTTAGCTCACTGATAACGAAAGAATCGGTACATTAACGGGAAGGTTGATACCCTAAAAGGTATGGCTCCACGGACCACGAAGGGTCGTAACACGACCTCTACTAAAGCAAACACTAAGAAGACCACCCGCAAGCGCACCACCTCCCGAGGCGGTGCCCAGCGCGGTGCCAACGCGGCGAACCCTGTAGCGGGCGCTATCTCCTCCGTCTGGCTGAGCATCGCTCACGCTATCGGTGGGCTCTTCCGCTCCATTGGCGCGGTGCGCACCGACCTTGCGCCCGAAGACCGCCGTGACGGCGGCGCGCTCACCATCCTGCTGTTCGGCCTGATTAGCGCCGGAGTGGAGTGGTACAACTGGCGTGCCCACACCTCCCTCGGTTTGTTGCGTGCGCCCCTGGACGCCTGGCACACCATGCTGGGCGGTATTTTCGGTCAGGGCGCCCTGCTGGTCCCGGTGCTTTGCCTCATCATGGCGTGGTGTGTTTTCCGTGGACCCGACCTGATTAAACGTAATAACCGCGTGGCGTTGGGCTCCTTCATCATTCTGGTGGCGACCTCCCTGTTCTTTGCTCGCCATGCGGGTCACCCGACCTTCGCGGATGGTTTTGACGCCGTCTGGGCTGGTGGTGGTGTGGCTGGCGTGCTGCTGGGCACCCCCATTGTGCGTGTGAGCGGTGGTATTGCGTTCGTTGAGATTCTGATTCACCTGCTACTGGGTATTGCCGGTCTGATGGTTCTGACGAACACTCCGATTCGTCAGGTGGTGCCGCGTACTTTGCACCTGGTCGGTCTGGCGTTGGGCGAGAAGCCGAACGGCACGACTCGAACCTCCGCGAAGGATAGCCCTTCGGATGCGACTCAGACCGTGGACCTGAACGCTGAGGAGCACGACCGCAGCTACCTGTACGAGGACGAGAAGCCGGCACGTACGACTCAGAAGTCTGGCGGCCTGTTCGCTCGTCTGCGCGGTTGGTTGGGTATTGCTCCCGTTGCGTCGACCGATTCTTCCCTGGACGAGTACGCCGGTGATGAGGCATTCGTGAGCGCCGTGGTGGATGAGACTCACCCGGAAACCACGCAGATGCCGGTACAGCCCGCGGACTCTGCACAGGATTCTGCGCAGGGATCCGCTCAGCAGGCGCGCCTGGCGGCTAAGCCAAACCGCCTGTCCCGTCTGCCCGGTCGCCTCAACCAGGCACCGGCCGCGCAGGGTGCGTCCGCCCAGGGTTCTTCTGCACAGAACGGTGCTTATTCGAGCAGCCCTGACCTCTTTGACGTTGAGGCGTCGGATGCGCCCGCAGCCCGCCTGGACCAGGTGCAGCGCGCCGCCGTGGCGAACGGCCGCGTGAACCGTATTCCTGGCGAGGAGCCTCTCTTTGACGTTGAGGCATATGACGGCTTCGGTGCTTCTGAGGAAGCTTCACCGCAGACCAAGCCTCACCAGGTGGTGAACCCTGCGCAGTCTGCTACCTCGGCTTCCGCATCCCAGGCTCCTGCCGCACCCGCGGCGCAGCCGCCGATTCCGACCCGCATGCACTCGCCGGGTGCGCACCCGAAGAACGCGGCCCCCGCGGCTTCGCGAGCGCCCGAGGCAGGCGCATCCCGCCCGTTGCAGAACAACACTCAGGTGGCGACCACCGAGCGGGCGCGCGGCGAGCAGGTCGTGCAGTCCTCCCGCGGCACCTATGTGCTGCCCTCGGAGGAGATTCTGGTTGCTGGTCCGCCCGCCAAGGAATCTTCCGAGGTGAACCAGCACGTGGTTGAGGCTCTGACGAATGTGCTGGAACAGTTCAAGGTGGATGCGCAGGTCACCGGCTTCTCGCGTGGCCCGACCGTGACCCGTTACGAGATTGAGCTGGGTCCCGCCACGAAGGTGGAGCGTGTGACGGCGCTGAGCAAGAACATTGCGTACGCTGTGGCGAGCCCGGATGTTCGTATTCTGTCCCCGATTCCGGGTAAGTCCGCAATCGGTATTGAGATTCCGAATACGGACCGTGAGACCGTTGCTCTGGGTGATGTGCTGCGTTCCCCGCAGGCTCACGCGAACCAGCACCCGATGGTCATGGGTGTGGGTAAGGACGTTGAGGGCGGCTTCGTGCTGGCGAACCTCGCGAAGATGCCGCATATGCTGGTCGCTGGTGCGACCGGTGCGGGTAAGTCTTCGTTCGTGAACTCGATGATCACCTCGATTCTGATGCGCGCAACCCCGGACCAGGTGCGCCTGGTGATGGTCGACCCGAAGCGTGTGGAGCTCACCGCCTACGAGGGTATTCCGCACCTGATTACGCCCATCATTACGAACCCGAAGAAGGCTGCCGAGGCTCTTCAGTGGGTGGTTCGTGAGATGGACGCACGCTACGATGACCTTGCCCATTACGGTTACAAGCACGTGGACGACTTCAACAAGGCGGTGCGTGAGGGTAAGGTTCAGCCCGACCCCGGTAGCAAGCGCACGGTGCATGAGTACCCGTACCTGCTGGTGATTGTTGACGAGCTCGCCGACCTGATGATGGTCGCTCCGCGTGACGTGGAAGAGGCAATTGTTCGTATTACGCAGCTGGCGCGTGCGGCGGGTATTCACCTGGTGCTGGCGACCCAGCGTCCGTCGGTGGATGTGGTGACCGGTCTGATTAAGGCGAACGTTCCGTCCCGTATGGCGTTTGCGACCTCCTCGGTCACTGACTCTCGCGTGGTGCTCGATCAGCCCGGCGCTGAGAAGCTGATTGGTCAGGGTGACGCGCTCTTCCTGCCGATGGGTGCCTCGAAGCCGATGCGTGTTCAGGGCGCGTGGGTGTCTGAGTCTGAGATTCACGCCGTGGTTGAGCACGTGAAGAAGCAGGCGCCGACCATCTACCGTGAGGACGTGATGGTCTCTGCCGCGAAGAAGCAGATTGATGAGGAAATCGGCGATGACCTCGACGATCTGCTGCAGGCGGCGGAGATTGTGATTACGACCCAGTTCGGTTCGACCTCGATGCTGCAGCGTAAGCTGCGCATGGGCTTCGCGAAGGCTGGCCGCATCATGGATCTGCTGGAGTCGCAGGGCGTGGTGGGTCCCTCGGAGGGCTCGAAGGCACGTGAGGTGCTGATCCGCCCGGATGACCTGCAGGCGACCATGGCGCGTATTCGCGGTGAGGAGCCTCCGGCTACCGACCCGTACGCGAACGCGGTAGACCCGGGTGAGGCGGTCACCGACTATTTCGATGAGCCCGATGATGAGGGCTCGGAGGACGCCTGGCAGCTGACCGGCCGCTAGTGCCTCAGCGCCCTGCCCGCCCAGCTGACCCGCCCAACTAACCCACTCAGCCGAGTGAGCGTGCGACATGCACCCCGTATTATCCCTGTGATGTCTGCTACGGCACACGTATAATGGACGGTACGGGGTGTTTGCGTATCCCCGATACGTTTAGGTGTCGGTGCGTACGCGGTCTCTCACCGTCGAAAGCCATCTACCCGTAAGGAGCCGTTATGAGTGAAGCTCGCAATTCCGTACCCGCCGGTGCGGTCAGCACAGCGAAGCCTTCGAACTGGAATGTGCCGAATGTGTTGACGGTTCTGCGTATTATTGCGGTTCCTTTCTTCATTGTTGCCCTGGTTTCGGGCGGTACTTTTGGTGCCGCTGATCCGACGCACCGCTGGCTGGCGTGGATTATTTTCATTCTTGCCATGCTCACGGACTGGGCGGACGGCTACCTGGCGCGCTCGCGTAACCTGATTACGAGCTTCGGCAAGATTGCTGACCCGATTGCCGATAAGTTCCTCACCGGTGCGGCGTTCATTGTGCTGTCGGCGCTGGGCGAGCTGTGGTGGTGGGTCACGATTGTGATTCTGCTGCGCGAGTGGGGCATTACGATCATGCGTCTGTTCGTCATTAAGTACGGTGTGATGGCCGCTAGTAAGGGCGGCAAGATTAAGACTGTGCTGCAGACGGTGGCGCTGGTGCTGATGCTTCTGCCGCTGGGTCAGCTGGGCCTTGGCTGGCTGATTCCGGGTTGGGTTCTGATGGGCGCGGTTACCGCGATTACCGTGTGGACCGGTCTGGTGTATGTGCGTGATGCGTATATTTTGCGTCGTAACTGGTTGCAGGCTCAGGCCTCTCAGGGCGGCGGTAAGTAGAGGCGAGGGGAGTGGCGTGTGCTGCTCCCCTTCGCTGTACCTGCGGCCCGTTGTGCGCCGCGTGATGTTTTGGGCGGCGGTTCGCCGCTGAAAGGAGAGAATGATGGTTCCCCTCGTACTTGAAGATGCTCTGTCCACTGCGCTTTCTTCCCCTGAGCTTTCCTCCGCTGAGGTTTTCTCCGGTACTCCGGAGGCGGCGGCGCTGCTGCTCCGTGACGCGGTGCGGCTGCGTGCCTCCCAGCAGGGCCCGGTGCAGGTGGCGACGGCAGAGTCGCTGACCGGCGGGGATGTGGGCGGCGCGATTTGTACGGTGCCGGGCGCATCCGCGTATTACCGCGGCGGCGTGATTTCCTACGCCTACGAGGTGAAGTCTCAGGTGTTGGGCGTGGACGCTCAGCTGCTGGCGCGTGAGGGTGCGGTGCATCCTGCGGTGGCGGTGCAGATGGCGGTCGGTGCGGCGCGTGTGTGCGGTGCCGATTATGCGGTGTCTACCACGGGTGTTGCCGGTCCTGATTCTGCGGATGGCCAGCCGGTGGGTACGGTCTATATCGGTGTGTGTTCCCCTGGCGGTTCTGAGGTGTTTGAGCGCCACTATTCGGGGGATCGCGCGCAGATTCGTGCGGCGGCGAGCGCGGATGCGATTGCTTTGCTGGCGCGTGCGGTGCGCGGCGGTGCCGGTGGGGTTCTGAAGGACGAGCTGGCGTAGCGTGCTAGGGCTGGGCTGGGCTGGGCTGGGCTGTGCCTGGAACGGCTGTGTCGTCGTCGGTGCGGCGCCTACCTAAAAAAATTTACGGTTCAAATATATTCACAGGGTTCTTTCAGCTCCGCAGGAATAAAGGCATAGGTTCGCCTGTTTGAATAGATACAAGCCATAAGAAGAGGACGAAAATGGCGAGGCTCCTAGCTCATGCCTCAAAAATCAGTTAGGCTTAACTCTGTACAGTCCCGCAGGTCGGGAATACCTACTCAGGAAAGTGATATAGAAGCTCATGGCTAAGCAGCGCGTATCGATTAATGGCATTACTAAGTGGAAGGAAATCGAGGAGACCCCCCGACAGGTCGCCCCGGTCGTTGAGGAAGCTAAGGTTGTTCCCCTGCGACAGGCAATCGGTGAGGTTCTTCGCGATGTTCGCCAGCGTCAGGGCCGCACCCTGCGCGAGGTTTCTCAGCGTGCCCGTGTTTCCCTCGGTTACCTGAGCGAAGTTGAGCGCGGTCAGAAGGAAGCTTCCTCCGAACTGCTGGCGTGGATTTGCCAGGCTCTGGACATTCCGATGTCCCAGATGCTGCGTGAGGTTGCCGACCGTATGGCGGTTCTCGAGGGCGTTCAGATTCCGGATACTGTTCCGGCTGAAATGTCTGAGCAGTACAAGAGCGATTACTACATTCTCTCGAAGTAACGAGAGGCGGCACATGCCGCGCTAAACGTGAAGCGATGCCGTGCATCCCCGTAAGGTGGGGGTGTGCGGCATCGCTTATTCTCGGTTTACTATCGGGCGATGTGACGAATTATGAAGCAAACTAGCGGTGAAGCGGAAGGAGCGCTTGTGAAGCTGAGCGAATTTTGGGCGTGCATGGAGTATGAGTTCGGTGCTGGGTATGCTCCGGTGCTGGCGCGTGACTTGGTGCTGGGTTCGCTGGGCCATGTGACCGCTGCGGAGGCGCTGGATCAGGGCGTTAACCCGAAGGACGTGTGGCTTGCAATCTGTGAGGAGCAGGAGATTCCGCAGGAGCGCCGCCTGGGTCCCGATAAGGAGCCGTTGCGCTAGGTAGTGAGCCTGGCGTGTTCTAGCGTATGGGCGGGCCTAGCGTCTGTTCCCTGGCATTTGTTCGAGTGCTAGCGCCTGTGCGGGAGGTATTTTCGAATAATTAGCCGAGAATCCGGGGTTTTTCGAAAATATATGCCGAAACCCTATCCGATTTATTCGAAACTGGGTCGTAATTTTGTTCGACTCGTGCTAGACTTTTCCACATCAGGAATTTTTCGGAAAAATCTTCAAAGTTTTCCACAGATTTTAAAAAATGGCCTTATCCTGTCAGGCTGTGACCCTAGAGTAGTCTCAGAAGGAACCGGTAGGCCAAAACCTTCAAGGTCTCGATCACGAGTCCCACCGATTCCGAAGAAACATTACTCCCGTCAACCACTGACAACACAAAGAACGAGGTACTACCGTGGCTAAGAACACCAAGTCTCAGAGCGTAGCTCGCGTTCCCGAAGAGGGTCGCGCCAAGGCACTTGAAGCCGTGATGGCACAGATCGACAAGAACTACGGCAAGGGTGCAGTCATGCGCCTGGGTGATAAGGAAATCACCAAGACCGAGGTCATCTCCACCGGCGCTATCGCCCTGGATGCCGCTCTGGGTATTGGCGGTCTGCCCCGCGGCCGCGTCATCGAGATTTACGGTCCCGAGTCCTCCGGTAAGACCACCGTTGCACTGCACGCTGTAGCGAACGTTCAGAAGGCAGGCGGCGTGGCAGCGTTCATCGACGCCGAGCACGCGCTGGACCCGATCTACGCGGCAAAGCTGGGCGTGGACATCGACCAGCTGCTGGTCTCTCAGCCCGACACCGGCGAGCAGGCGCTGGAAATCATGGACATGCTGGTTGGTTCCGGCGCCGTTGATATCGTGGTCGTCGACTCCGTTGCAGCACTGGTACCCCGCGCCGAAATTGAAGGCGACATGGGTGACTCCCACGTGGGTCTGCAGGCTCGCCTCATGAGCCAGGCTCTGCGTAAGATTACCGGCCGCCTCTCCGCAACCGGCACCACCGCAATCTTCATCAACCAGCTGCGTGAGAAGATTGGTGTCTTCTTCGGCTCTCCCGAAACCACCACCGGTGGTAAGGCGCTGAAGTTCTACGCTTCGGTCCGTATCGACATCCGCCGCATTGAGACCCTCAAGGACGGCGCTAACCCGATCGGTAACCGCACCCGCGCCAAGATCGTGAAGAACAAGATGGCTCCGCCCTTCAAGCAGGCTGAGTTCGACATCCTCTACGGTGAGGGTATCTCCGTTGAGGGCGGCATCCTGGACCTGGCGGTGGAGAACGACATCGTCAAGAAGTCCGGCGCATGGTTCACCTACGACGGTGAGCAGCTGGGCCAGGGCCGCGAGAACGTTCGTAAGCTGCTCAAGGACAACCCCGAGCTCACCGAGGAACTGCAGTACAAGGTTCTGGTGAAGCTGGGCATCATTGAGGAAGAAGCTGACGAGCAGGCAGCTGCTGAGTCCGAGGGTAACGACCCGCTGGACGAGCTGGCTGAGGAGTTCTAAACCCGCCCGCGTAGCTTCTTGCTAACGCCACGACTGATTGCCGTGTGCTGTGCATTCCGCACGGTGCACGGCAATCTGTCGTTAACGGAAGAAGCACGTTAACGGGCGTATCGGGGGCGCCGAGACAACGCCTCGTTACAATGGGGGAGCGCCGTATAGCCCGGCGCACGGGCCATCAAGCGAGCCAACACAGGGGAGAGGAGGAACTGAACATGACGGAACAGCGCATGATGGAACAGCGCATGATGGAACAGCGCATGACGGAACAGAACGGCCATGAAGAGCGTGAGCGAAACAACGCGCGTGACGGCGACGCCGGTTTTGCGGCGCTGGAGGCGACCGAACCGCACTTCGGTTCCTCAGCGCTTGGTAACTTTGTTTCCTTTGAGCCTGTTGCCCCGCCGGTTGAGGTAGACGGCTTCGAGGCCCTCAATTTTGAGGCACCCGCGCCCCTGGCTGAGCCCACCCTCAGCTGGGAGGTGCCTGCCGCTGTTACACCTCCTTCTGTTGAAGAGCCCCCGTATGAGGATGAGCCCCCATACCCTGATGAACCCCCATACCCTGATGAGCCTCCCTATGAGGGCGAACCTCCCTACGAGGACGAACCTGCGTATCCGGCAGAGCCTTCGTACATTGAAGCAGAGTACGCAGGGGAATATTGGGTACCCTCGGACGAAGCGGCACTCGCAGAAGCAATAGCGGAGCAGCGTGGGGGCCAAGAAACCGCACCCCAGAAAACCAAGCCGAAAGCGCGGCAGGCTGAAAAGCCCGCGCCTCAGAAGAAGCCAGCGCCTAAGAAGAAGTCAGCGGCCACAGAAAACGCCCCCAAAAAGTGGGTGCGGAACAGGACCGCGGATTCGGTAGCCGCTGAGGAGTTCCCGGACTGGCACCCCGCCGCGCACGGCTTTGTTGAAGAAAGCATCGCCCGCGATAACGGCGGCGACTACGCCGGGGAGTTCCGCGTACCCGAGCTGCCCCTGCAGGCTGTGCCCGCCAACTTTGAAGATGGCAGTTCTGAGGAAGGTAGTGAATCCCCGCGCCGCAGCCTGCTCGTTGACCCGAACCTGCCCGCCGTCTCCATTGACGAAGCGCCCGCTCGTGCCTTCACCCCCGGCGGTGCCGAGCCGCGCCCTATGGCGGCGGGGCGCATGAGTCGAGCGGGTGCCGCCTCCATCGGATCGGGGCTCACTGCCGAAGAGAAGGAAGAGATCGAGAGGCAAGCCGCTCAGCGGGATAAGCAGAAGAAACGCAAATCTTCGCGTGCCTCCAAGAACACCGACTACAAGCGTGGGTTCCGCCGCATGAGCGCGGTGCAGCAAGAGAAAATGCGGAGCCGTTCGCCCTACGCGCCCGCCTTTGGGGCTCGAAGTGACGACGAGGAAACCCGCAAGAGTCCTGCGGGCCGCGGCTCGGGGAGCAACCTATTTAGGGAGGGAAGTAGTTTGAACGAAGAACTCACCCCCGCCGAAGAAGCACTCATCCGCGGTATTGCCGAGGAGGAGGCGCAGGGCGTTGGTACCGGAAAGCGCCGTGCCGCTTCGGCTGGATCCCCAAAGGGCGGTTCTCGAGCACGCGGCTCCCAACCGGGCGGCTCTCAGATGGGACATGCTTCCTCACAACCGGAAAGTAACGTGCCTTCCTGGAAGCAGAAGGTGCGTGCCGCCCGAGCCGCGGAAGAAACAGGCCCCTACACACGCGCTAAAACCATCGTGTACAACCAGCTGGCGTACTCGGCAAAAACCCGAGGTCAGCTGCGGAAGAAGCTGCAGGCAGAAGGCTTCGATGCGGAGCTCATTGAGCCGCTGCTCGATAAGTTCGAGGCGGCAAAACTCATTGACGACGCCGAATACGCCCAAAGCTTTGTGGCGCAGAAGAGCCGCACCAAGAAGCTCTCCCGCGCCGCGCTGCGCCGTGAGCTCGCTGAACGCGGGGTGCGCGGTGAAGAGGCGGAGAATGCCCTGGCTCAGCGCACCGACGAGCAGGAACGTGAGGACGCCGCCGATCTGGTGCGTAAGAAGCTGCGCCCCGGCATGGATCTGAGCGACCGCGCTGAAAAGGATAGGGTGACTCGCCGACTGCTGGGGATGCTGGCTCGCCGCGGGTACTCCTCCTCGGTGTCGATGTCGGTGATTCGTGAGGAACTCGCCGCCTACGGTGCAGAGGACGAGCTCTGGTAGAGAGCGAAGTAATACATTCCGCACGCACGGATAGACCCATGCCGGGGTGACCGAGAAAATAGGCACTATAAAGGGTGAGCCCGCTACAGACACACTCTGTGGCGGGCTCACCCTTTACGTTTTTGATCCTTATAAAAAGCCTTGTCGAAGGCTATATCCGCTGTTTACTCTGCTGCTTATTCAACGGCCCCCAGACGGTTCGCGAACTCGGCGAGGGTTGCATCCTGAGAACCGGCGATCTCCAACAGCAAGCGCATCAGCTGCGCACCCTCACGGCGAATACGAGGCAACAGATCGGAACGTGCCGAAGAAAAGTACAGCTCCAACAGGGCGCACACGGTCACCGCCGTGCACACCGCCAAATCCTCCGCCAGGTGCTCATCCAGCGGGGCGTCCTCAAAGAGGGCAGAGTACAGCGCCGGTAGCGCCTTTTTGCGGTCCACACGGTAGCGCGGGTACTCCGGCGAGGAGGGGAATCCCAGCATCGCCTCAACGAAGGGGAAGCCTCGGTGGTGCAGGCAGGTGCCCTCCGCATCGACCATGCGCACCTGCGCGCCGTCCGCTGAACCAATCAGCACGTTCTGCGGCGAAAAATCGCCCGACGAGAGCATATAGACACGTCCACGGTTGAGCTTGAACTGCTCGGGCACGGGCGGGCGCTTGGTGAAGAAGGGCTGCAGAACACGGCGGAAGCGGAAGGACAGCTCCTCAACTGCGGCGGGAAGAACGGGCGCATCCTCATGCTCAGCGGAGGCAGAGACGGGGCTAGAGTCAGCACCCTGCTCGGGTGCGCGCGCCTCATCAGCCACACCGTACAGCTTCTTCAAGCCGCGCTCAGCCAGTCCCGGCGAGGCGATAGCACCCGGGAACTGCGCCTTGCGGTCGGCACGCGCCAGGTTCAGGCGGTAATCCTCGACCGCCTCACCCATAATGCCGCTGGCGGCAAGGGAACGGTACGCCTCAATGTAGTAGTTCAGCGCATCCAGCGCCTGCTCCTCGGTGCCCTCCAGCAGGGCGTGGGCGACCGAATACTGCTCGCCCTCCACGGTTCCGTCGCTCACATCCTCCAGTGCCAGCACGCGCAGTTCAGCATCCGCACCGTAAAGCTGCGGGAACAGACCCGGAACCTGCTGGTTCAGCGCTTCCAAACCGTAGCGCTCACGCAGGTACCCGAAACCGCCCGCGTTCACCGTCGAATCCTTACGGCGGTAACGCTTCACAATAATCGAGGTCGGCAAAGACTGTGCAGACTCGAAAGACTGGGCAGACTCGGCCGCAGGCTCATACGCCACACGCACCACAACGGAACGCATACCGGTACCCAGAATCTGCACGCGCTCAACCGTGCGCCCAGCCACCTGCTCCAGGGAATGCGCCCAGCAGAGCAGCTGCATCAGGTTCTGACGCATCGAGGCAGAATCGGCGCTCGCCTGAGGCGGCACGGGGGAGTAGGCGGTGATTGCCTCCTCAATGAGGGCGCTCAGAAGCTCCCCGTCAGGGGCGGGAGCGGAAGAATCGTTCGGTGACAGAGCCGGAAAGTTACTACTAAGGGAAACCTGCATAGAGCCATTATCCCCCATCGGATACCCTATAGGGCATGACTTCGACCCTCAGCGATTCCGCCCAGACCCCCGAAACCAGCCCCCGCACCTACGAAGTGCGCACTTTCGGCTGCCAGATGAACGTGCACGACTCCGAACGAATGTCCGGCCTGCTGGAGGCTAACGGCTACGTTCGCGCTGAGGAAGGCACCCAGCCCGACCTGGTCGTGTTCAACACCTGCGCGGTTCGCGAAAATGCTTCCAACCGCCTGTACGGTCACCTCGGCCAGCTCGCGCCGGTCAAGCGCGCCCACAAGGGCATGCAGATCGCCGTGGGCGGCTGCCTGGCGCAGAAGGACCAGGACGCCATCATCGAGAAGGCGCCCTGGGTTGACGTCGTGTTCGGTACCCACAACATTGGTTCCCTGCCGGCGCTACTGGAGCGTGCCCGCCACAACCACGAGGCGCAGGCAGAACTGCTCGAATCCCTCGAAGTTTTCCCCTCCACCCTGCCCACTAAGCGCGATCACGTGTACTCCGGCTGGGTGTCCATCTCCGTTGGCTGTAACAACACCTGCACCTTCTGCATCGTGCCGTCCCTGCGCGGTAAGGAGAAGGACCGCCGCCCCGGCGACATTCTCGCTGAGGTTCAGGCGCTGGTTGATGATGGCGCCATTGAGGTGACCCTGCTCGGTCAGAACGTGAACTCCTACGGCGTGGAGTTCGGCGACCGTCAGGCGTTCTCTAAGCTGCTGCGCGCCTGCGGCGAGATTGAGGGCCTGGAGCGTGTACGCTTCACCTCCCCGCACCCGGCAATGTTCACCGACGACGTGATTGACGCGATGGCGGAAACCCCGAACGTCATGCCCGTGCTGCACATGCCGCTGCAGTCCGGCTCCGACAAGGTGCTCAAGGACATGCGCCGCTCCTACCGTTCCAAGAAGTTCCTGAACATTCTGGACAAGGTGCGCGAGCGCATCCCGAACGCCGTGATTACCACCGACATCATTGTGGGCTTCCCCGGCGAGACTGAAGAGGACTTCCAGGACACCCTGAAGGTTGTGGAGCAGGCTCGTTTCTCCTCCGCGTTCACCTTCCAGTACTCAATCCGCCCCGGCACCCCCGCGGCGACCATGGAGAACCAGATCCCGAAGGAGGTCGTGCAGGAACGCTACGAGCGTCTGATTGCCCTGCAGGACCGCATCGCCGGCGAAGAGAACCGCAAGCAGCTCGGTAAGACCGTTGAACTGATGGTCGTTGCGGAGGCAGGTCGTAAGGCTGAGCAGACTCACCGCCTCTCCGGTCGTGGCCCGGACCAGCGCCTCGTGCATTTCTCGGTACCCGAGGGTTGCGAGACTCCCCGCCCCGGCGACATGGTCACCGTGCCCATTACCGAGGCTGGTTCCTTCCACCTGATTTCTGACCCGACCGCCGAGCAGTACCAGCTGCGCCGCACCCGCGCCGGTGACGCGTGGGACCGCTCCCAGGCTGATTCCTGCGGTACCGGTACCACCCAGGTGCCCGGTGCGCCGGTGGGTCTGGGCATGCCGACCATCGGTCTGCGCCCCTAAAACCTATAACGAATCATGCGCCCTGTTCCTCGGGCTCTTGCCGCCACCGCAAGTGGGGGTGAGGGAACCGGTAGAATGGGGCGCATGACTATCTCCGAAACTCTGCCCGTTATCGCTATTGTGGGCCCGACCGGCACCGGTAAGAGCGCGCTCGCCATTGAGCTGGCTCTGCGCCTGAACGGTGAGTGCATTAACGCTGATTCTATGCAGTTCTACCGGGGTATGGATATTGGTACCGCGAAGGTCACCGCGGAGGAGATGCGCGGCGTTCCGCACCACCTGCTGGACATTATGGATGTGCGGGATGAGGCGTCCGTGGCGGAGTTTCAGGAGCGTAGCCGTGAGCTGATTGAGCAGATTCGTGGCCGTGGCCGCTACCCGATTCTGGTGGGTGGTTCCGGCCTGTATGTGCGTGCCGCCCTGGATAAGTTGGAGTTTCCCGGCACGGATGCGCGGGTGCGTGAGCGTCTGGAGGAGCAGGCACGTACCGAGGGTATTGGTGTTCTGCACGCCCGCCTGGCAGAGGTAGACCCGGATTCGGCTGCGCGCGTGAAGGATGAGCGCCGCATTATTCGCGCCCTGGAGGTGTTCGAGGTGACGGGCCGCCCGTTCTCGGCGTTCATGCCGGTGCGCGAGTACGTGACCGAGAGTATTCAGATTGGTCTGGATATGGATCGTGCCCTGCTGCACGAGCGTCTGCACCGCCGTGTGGAGCTGATGCACGAGCAGGGTCTGCTCGATGAGATTCGCACCCTGAACGAGCAGGGACTGCAGGAGGGTAAAACCGCCTCACGCGCGATTGGTTACGCACAGTTTGCCCGCGCCCTTGAGGATGCGGACTACAGCGTGGAGCAGGCGATTGAAGATACGACCATTGCGACTCGCCAGTTTGCGCGCCGCCAGCTGACCTGGTTCCGTGCGGACCCGCGCGTGCACTGGCTGGATGCGCTCTCACCCACCCTTGCAGATGAGGCGGAAGCCATCATCCGCGAAAGCACCCGATAAGCCACAATAACGAGCCGCCGCCGAACAGATACCCCTTCGAACCGGTCGGCGCGGTAAAATCATAAACGGACAGGTCACCAACCTTAAGGACAGCATATGAGCGAGAACCCTTCCACCTGGGGCGAGCTGGCGGGCCTGACCCTCACCAAGGGTCACGGCACCGGTAACGACTTCATCTTTCTGACGGACGAGAACGCAGAAATTGCTCTCACCCCCGAGCTGGTAGCCCGCGCTTGCGACCGACACTTCGGCATTGGTGCGGACGGCTTCATTCGTGCTGCCCGCAGCACCGCCTCCCGCGCGGGTCAGAAGCTGCTCGAGGAGCACCCGGACGCTGTCTGGTTCATGGACTACCGCAACGGTGACGGCTCTATCGCTGAAATGTGCGGCAACGGTGTGCGCGCGTTCGTGGAGTACCTGCGCACTGAGGGCCTGATTGAGCTTGAGGTGGGCGAGACCGTCAAGATTGGTACCCGTGCCGGCGTGAAGACTGTGGCGCGCACCGAAGAGGGTTACGCGATTGATATGGGTCCGTGGAGCTTCATCCACGGTGAGGCTGCCCGCGAGGGTGGCGAGGACTGCCTGGTGTCTGCCCGCGGCTTGAAGACTCCGCGTGCTGGCCTGTCCATTTCGATGGGTAACCCGCACACCGTGGTGATGCTCGGCTCCGACGGTAAGCTGGACGGCCTGGACCTGCACAGCCTGCCTCAGGTGAACCCCGCCCCGGTCAACGGCACGAACGTTGAGTTTGTGGTGCCGGTCGACCTGGACGTTGAGAGCGGTGCGCATGTGGGCGCTATCCGTATGCGCGTGCACGAACGCGGCGTGGGCGAGACTCTGTCGTGCGGTACCGGTGCGTGTGCGGCGGCTGCGGCGACCCGTTTCTGGGGTGGCGAGGAAGCACCGGATGAGTGGCTGGTGCATGTGCCCGGCGGTACCCTCGCGGTGACTTTCGTGCTGGGCCCGGACGACCTGGAGCATGTTGTTCTGGCTGGTCCGGCGCAGATGGTTGCGACTGTCGTGCTGCGATAGCCTGCAGCGATAGTCGGCTGCGGTAGCGAGCAGTCCTAGACCAGAGATTTTATAGACAAAAGCGGCGGGTGTTTTCTGAGAACACATTCAGAAAACACCCGCCGCTTTTATATTTTTAAGCAATAAGCGCTAGAGGATTTAGCGCCAGAGGTTTAGTCCTCGTAGCGGTGCACCTGCAGAATACGGAAGCCCTTCGAAGTCGCGTAGCGCGACACCTCAAACTCGCCGGGGTGCAGCTCCTCAAGCTGCGCGTCCATCCACTTCTGCAAAGAATCGGAGCCCAGGTTCTTCTGAACCACCAAGTAGGCGTCACCACCGGGCGCCAGGCGCGGCAGCCAGGTCAGCAGGATCTCGTGCAGAACCTCCTTGCCCACGCGAATCGGCGGGTTCGACCAGATGGTGTCAAAACGCAGTTCGGGGTCAACCGATTCGGGGGTTCCCACGGTGACATTCGACAGGCCGAGAGCGGCGGCGTTGCGTTCAGTCAGGCTAATGGAGCGGGAGTTCACATCCACCGCGTGCACCTGCGCCTGCGGTGCGAGCATCGCCAAGGTCAAGGTGATGGGGCCCCAACCGCAGCCGATGTCGAGCATGCGTGTACCCTGCGGGTCGGGTGCTTCCTGCAGCAAAATAGCGGTGCCCTTATCAATACCGGAGGGGCTGAAAATGCCGTTAGCTGTGGTGACGGTGACCTTGCGGCCGGCAAGCTCCACCTGCACCGGGCGGGGCTTGAATTCGGTCTCGGGGGTTTCAGAGAAATAATGCTGCTCGCTCATGCTATCCAGTGTACCGGTAGGGCAAGAACCCGCCGCACACGGGCAGAGTATGCACGGGGCGGGTCGGCAGCTTGCACGCCCTGAGCGCACAGACGACCGAACCCCCTACCTGATGCGGGCAACGGCGGTAGAATTAGAGTCGTATGAATTCTAAGAACATCCCCGTATCTGATACCGAAAAGCTACCCAGCGATGAGCAGCTGCGCCGCACCGTAGACCGCGTTCTGGGCCGCTCCCAGGTCGCCGCCTCCGTCACTACTTATGACGCAGCGGGTACCGCGCATCACAGCGATAATTCTTCCAGCACTCACGGCAACAATAGCCGCCGTGTGCTGGATACTCGCGCGCGCGAAATTTCTGACGTTCAGCGCGAGCATTCCGAATATGACGGTGACCAGGAAGACCTCGCTGAGCGCCGCGCACTGCGCCGTATCGCGAACCTCTCCACCGAACTTGAAGACGTCACCGAGGTCGAGTACCGCCAGCTACGCCTGGAGCGCGTGGTGCTGGCTGGTCTGTGGACTGAAGGCACCGTAGAGGACGCAGAGAACTCCCTGCGTGAGCTCGCGGCACTGGCTGAAACCGCAGGTTCCGAGGTTCTGGACGGCCTGGTTCAGCGCCGCCTCAAGCCGGACCCCGGCACCTTCCTCGGCTCCGGTAAGGCGCTGGAACTCAAGGACATTGTGGAGGCGACCGGCGCTGACACCGTCATTGTCGACTCCGAACTGGCTCCCTCGCAGCGTCGTGCCCTCGAAGACATCGTGAAGGTCAAGGTCATTGACCGCACCGCCCTGATTCTCGACATTTTCGCTCAGCACGCTAAATCCCGCGAGGGTAAGGCGCAGGTTGAGCTGGCACAGCTGGAGTACATGCTGCCGCGTCTGCGTGGTTGGGGTGCGTCCCTGTCCCGTCAGGCGGGTGGCCGTGCCGCAGCCGGTGAGGGTATCGGTTCGCGTGGTCCCGGTGAAACCAAGATTGAGATGGACCGCCGCCGCCTGCGCGCTCGCATGGCGAAGCTTAAGCGTGAGATTGCTGCGATGGCGCCGGCGCGTGAGACGAAGCGTCTGAACCGTCGCCGTAACCGTGTGCCTTCGGTGGCTATCGCCGGGTACACGAATGCGGGTAAGTCCTCCCTGCTGAACCGTCTGACCGATGCTGGTGTGCTCGTGGAGAACGCCCTGTTCGCGACCCTGGATCCGACCGTCCGTAAGGCGCAGACCCCGGACGGTATCGGCTATACCCTCTCCGATACTGTGGGTTTCGTGCGTTCGCTGCCGACCCAGCTGGTGGAGGCGTTCCGCTCCACCCTGGAAGAGGTCGCTGACGCTGACGTTATCCTGCACGTGGTGGATGCTTCGCACCCGGATCCGGAGGGGCAGATTCGTGCTGTCCGCGAGGTCATCGCGGAGGTTGACGCCCGCCATATCCCCGAGATTATTGTGCTGAATAAGGCGGATGCCGCCGACCCGTTCGTGCTGGAGCGTATGCGCCAGCGCGAGCCGGAGCACGTGATTGTTTCGGCGCGTACCGGTGAGGGTATTGAGGAGCTGAAGCAGAAGATTGCGGACACCATTCCGCGCCCCTCCATTGAGGTGAAGCTGCTGATTCCGTACTCGCACGGTGAGATTATTTCGCGCCTGCACGAGTGGGACGCCGAAATTAAGAGCACCGATTTCGTATCGGACGGCACCTTCGTGGTGGCTCTGGTCCGTGAGGATGTCGCCTCCGAACTGTCCGAGTATGTGCTGGAGGGCGACCTGCTGGAGGTCCTGGAAGAGGAACTTGCGGAGGCACACGCCCTCACTGAGGCGACCGCATCTGACTCCGAGCAGCCCTCTACCTCCGAGGCTCTCTAGGGCGGATGAGCGTGACCGAGAGCATCAACGCGCCCAAAAACACCCCGGGAACTGTGCCCGGACCGGCAACCGACGGCACCCGATTCACCGGGCAGGAGCTTGAGACCCTGCCCGGTGCGAAGGATGCCCTGACCCTGCTGGACGAGGCGGTTGCCGCCACCGGCGGTCAGAACCGTGCCGGTCAGCGCACCATGGCGGCGTATGTGGCGCAGGCTCTTGAACTGCAGCGTCACCTGCTGGTCCAGGCGGGTACCGGTACCGGTAAGTCCCTGGGCTACCTGGTTCCTGCCCTGGCGAGGGTGGGGGAGTCGGACCAGCCGATTGTGGTTGCGACGGCGACCCTCGCCCTGCAGGCGCAGATCGTGAACCGCGATATTCCGCGTCTTCTACAAGCGCTGGAGCCGCGCCCGGAATCGCAGGCGCAGGTGGCTCTGCTCAAGGGCCGCAATAACTACCTCTGCCTGCACAAGCTGGAGGGCGGCTACCCGGAAGACGAGCCGGATGCTCTCTTTGACATGCCTTCTTCGACCTCCCGCGTGGGTGAGGAAGTGGTGCGCCTGCGCGAGTGGGCTGACCGCACTGAGACCGGCGACCGTGACGAGCTGAAGCCCGGCGTCTCTGACCGCGCCTGGGCTCAGGTATCGGTCAGTGCCGCCGAGTGTCTGGGCCGCCGCTGCCCGCTGGTGGAAGAGTGCTTTAGCGAGATGGCGCGTGGCCGTGCCGCTGAGGCTGACATTGTCATCACGAACCACGCCCTGCTGGCGATTAACGCTTTCGAGGGCATGAAGGTTCTGCCCGAACATGAGACGGTCATTATTGATGAGGCTCATGAGCTGGTGGACCGCGTGACCGGTGCCGTGTCTGGTTCTTTGACGGTTGCGATGGTTCGCCGTGCGGCGCGTAGCGTGAAGAAACATTCAAAGGCTGATTCCGGCGCACTGGAAATGGCTGCCGGCACCCTGGAGACCGCGTTCGAGGGTCTTGCCGAGGGCCTGCTGAAAGGCCTGGACGGTCGCCTTTTGACCGCTATTTCTGCGGTCAACGATGCCGCCCGCACCGCCCTGTCCGATACCAAACCGGACGGTCAGGACGTTGACGCCGGCCTGCAGATGGCGCGCTCGCGTGTCTCTGAGGTACACGACATGAGTAGCCGCATTCTGGAGGCTTCGGGCGAGCAGGACGTTCTGTGGATTTCTCGTCAGGGTGGTTGGGAGAACGGCCGCTACGTGGCTGCTTCCGATACCGACCCGGCGACCCTGAACATCGCCCCCTTGAGCGTCGGTTTGCAGCTACGTGACGGTCTGTTCGCTGACCGCACCGTGATTCTGACGAGTGCGACCCTGACGGTGGGTGACTCTTTTGACGTTGCCGCCGGTGCCCTGGGACTGCAGGGCGAGGGCGCGCCGCGCTGGACGAGCATCGACGTGGGTTCGCCTTTCGACTACCGCAAGCAGGGCATCATGTACGTTGCCGGGGATTTGAAGCCTCCGGGATTCGGTGTGCACGAGGGCCAGCTGGATCGTCTGCGTGAGCTGTGCGAGGCGTCGGAGGGCGGTGCCCTGGGCCTGTTCTCCTCGAAGCGTGCCGCTGAGCGTGCCGCCGAGTACATGCGTGAGCACAGCGACCTGAACATTCTTCTGCAGGGTGAGTCTTCGCTCAAGGCTCTGGTGGAGGAGTTCAGCGAGGACGTTGACTCATGCCTGTTCGGAACGATGAGCCTGTGGCAGGGCGTGGACGTTCCCGGTGACTCTTGCCGCCTGGTGGTGATGGACCGCATCCCGTTCCCCCGCCCGGATGACCCGATTGCGCAGGCTCGTACGGAGGCGGTGAACCGTCATCGCGGTAACGGCTTTATGGCGGTTTCTGCTCACCACGCGGCGATTCGTATGGCGCAGGGCGCGGGTCGCCTGATCCGTTCGGTGTCTGACCGCGGCGTGGTGGCTGTGCTGGATTCTCGCGTGGCGACTAAACGCTACGGCGGTTTCTTGATGAAGGCGATGCCGCCGATGTGGTCGACGCAGAATAAGGCTGCGGTGACCGGCGCGTTGGCTCGTCTTTCGGCGAGTATTGAGCGTTAGCTCGGGCAAGATTCATCCCTGGCTACGCCGCCTCTTTCGCTTTGGAGATATCCGCTTCGGAAATATAGAAATCACCCCGGTGATACGTGAACATTCACGTATCACCGGGGTGATTTCTATATGGAGCTAAAAGCCTCGCGGCTATGTCTTTTAGAGGCTGTGCTGTCTAGAGACTGCGCAGCACGGAGACGACCTTACCCATGACGGTTGCGCGGTCGCCCATAATCGGCTCGTAGTTGGAGTTGCGCGGCATGAGCCAGGTATGGCCGTCGACCTGACGGAACACCTTCACGGTTGCCTCGTCGTCAAGTAGCGCAGCAACAATATCGCCGTTGTCTGCGGTGTGCTGCTCGCGGACAACCACCCAGTCGCCGTCGCAGATTGCGGCGTCAATCATGGAATCACCCTTGACCTTGAGCATGAACAGCTTGCCGCTACCGACCAGCTGGCGGGGCAGAGCGAGCACATCCTCCACGGACTGCTCGGCAGTGATGGGGCCGCCCGCTGCAATTCGTCCAACCAGGGGAACGGGTACGAGGTCCTCATCGCCGACTTCGAAGTTCGGCAGCTCGGGCAGGGAAGAGGAAGCGCTACCGTGGATGCCGATGCCGTTCTCATCCAGCACCTCAATGGCACGGGGGAGCTTGGGGTCGCGGCGAATGTAGCCCATGGTCTCGAGGCGACCGAGCTGGTGAGTGACCGAGGACAGGGACGCAAGACCCACCATGTCACCAATCTGGCGCATGGACGGCGGGTAACCCTTCTGTTCAATCTCGGTGCGGATCGCGTCAAGAATCTTCTGCTGGCGCGCGGTCAGCGCCGGACGGGGTGCTGTTGCCATTTCTTTTCCTTCGGTCTGTGCCCCGAATTCTGTACTCCGGTCTCTGCAGTCTGTTTGAGACACAGTCCGGTCGGGGCACGGATGGGTGCTTCACACGTTTTCTGGTGAAGTCCTAAAAATTTTTTGGTTCTGCCGAAATGGGTCTTATCTCGTCAGGGGGTGGAGGAATTCTATCCGTGCCGGAGCGATACCGGAGCGATACGCAGGCAACGAGTATGCGCCTCCGCCCTATAAAACTCAGTCAGCAGCACCTGCATTCGATACAGAATCAAACCGTAACGGGTACAGAAACCTGCTGTGAGTAGGACTCATCAGGAGCGTGTGGAACGTCTCTTGACACCAGTGTAGAACACTACACCGAAAAACTCAAACAAATATTCTAGATTTTTTCTTCGAAACTCGAAGAAATTTTTAGTACATCTCTGCTAGACTTTAGAACAAGAGTTCGTATATACTCTTGAATCTCTCATGGAATTCAGGATTTACGGGTGAATGTTCGAAAAATATTCGAAGATTCAACCCGGAGTCTTTCGGGAGAGGAGAGTGAATGGGTGTTCGAATGTATTCGAATCCTCTGCCTCTCTCTTCGCATGATCTACCTTGGATGCTCTAGGGAGCATCTGGCGAAGAGAGAGCGCAGGGGATGGGGTTCCGGGGTCACCCAGTGCGACCCAGCGCAGCCCGGTGCATCCGACGCTCTGACCTAACTAGGGACTAGCTACCCAATAGTTATCGCCTAACAATCACCACTCCATAGTTATCACTCAACTAGGACCTCCGAGCGGGTATCGCTCGGCATTGCTAGACCCGCGGGGCAACCCCGGGGCGAGCTGAGAGAAAGGAACCACAATGACTACTGCAGCACCTATTGCTTCTCGTGGCACTTCTGCACACCTTCCGGCAGGTTTGGTGGTACTTCACCCCGCCCGCACTGCGTCCGCCAGCACCGTGTCGGCCCGCACCATGCAGGGGCGTTCTCGTGTGCCTGCGTCTTCGCAGTCTGTTCGCTCTTCTCGTGCGGCTCATGCACCCCGTCCTGCGCAGGTGGCTCAGCCCGCCCACGCTCCTGCTGTTTCTGCCTCTGCTGCTTCTACCCCTGCTGTTTCTACTCAGGCATCTTCTGCGGCTCAGGCGCCTGGCGCGAAGAGTGTTCTTCTGGCTAAGGGAGGCGAGCTTCTGCGCGCGGTTCCCGCTTCTATTCGTCGTCTTGGCACTGTGCGCGGTTTTCTGAAGGGCCTGCCTCTGTTGACTTTGGCGGCGCTGATTGTGCTCGGTGCTATTAGCTTCTTTGGCCCGGCGGCTTCAGCCTCCGTGGAGAACTCTTCGGCGACTCGAACCGTCGTTGTGGTCAAGCACGGCGAGACCCTGTGGGATATTGCTCAGGCGGTGGATCCGCAGGGTGACACCCGTGATACTGTGGTTCGTATTATGGAGTTGAACTCGTTGACCAGCACCTCTGTTGACGCCGGTCAGCGTCTGGAAATTCCTCAGACTCAGCGCTAAGCACGGACCTGCGTGTGGTTGGCTTCTGCATGAGGTTGATGTCTTGACTCCGAACCCGCTATCTCTCAAGCTAGAGTGCTTGAACCGAATTCTTGAGCCTATGAAATAGGAGCGCACCGATGCCTATTCCCGTTGAATCCAGAGCCGTCGAAGCTGAGCCCGCCAAGAATGCGCATGCTCCTCGTCCTGTGGTTGCCGTCTTGGGCGAACCTGGATCTCGTGGCGCCCTGGTAAAGCTCCTTCAGGATGCGGGGGCGGACGTTATCGTCACCACGATTCCCGACCAGCTGCGTGAGGCGGACGGCATGGTGGTTACCGGCGGTGTGAGCTCTCTCGAGGCGTACGAAGACCTGAAAGCTAAGGATGCTGAGCGTGTGATTGGTCGCCGCGTTGCCGGCGGTCGTCCGGTGCTGGCTGCCGGTGCAGCGTTGAGCTGCCTCTTTGACTCTATTGCGGTGGAGCATCCGCAGATGGGGCAGGTTCAGGTGCAGTGCATGGGGGAGTGGCCCGGCGAGGGCGTGGAACTTTCGACTCGCGACCTGGTGCCCGGAACTTCCGCTCTGAACCCGTCCGCCGATAGTGCGCTACTCAAGGACCTTGAGGGTGAGGCTCACTTCAAGTCTGAACACGGTGTTTTTGAGTGGGCTTTTGACCAGAGCATTGAATATATCGCCCCTCCCGCGGTGACCTGGACGGCAACCGAACCCGCCTATATTGCGGCGGTTGATAACGGTCCGCTGACGGCGGTGCAGTTTTGCCCGGTAGGTTCTGGGGAGCTGGGTGCGGAGTTTATGCGCCGCTGGGTTGCATCCCTGGCGGTGACCGGTCGCCTGTCTTCTGGCAACTCCGCTACTGTTGCGGGAGGTAACTAATGTCTGCGCCCGTTCTTGAACTTCTGCCCGCTGTTGATATTTCCGAAGGCTATGCGGTGCGCCCGGTGGGCGGCACCCTGTCCGGTGGTGAGCAGCGCCTCGACCCGGTTGAGGCGGCTCTGACCTGGGTGAAGGCTGGTGCCCGCTGGATTCACCTGGTGGACCTTGACCTGGCGTTTGGTCGCGGCACGAATACCGAGGTTCTGTCCGAGGTGGTTGCCGCAGTCCGTGCCGAGAACACCCGAACGGGCTCCGCTCCGGTTCGTATCCAGGTCAGCGGCGGCGTTCGTAATGCTGAGAGCCTGGAGCGCGCCCTGAGTCTGAACCCGGACCGTGTGAACGTGACCAGTGCGGCTCTGGCGGATTCTTCCTGGCTTGAAGACACCCTGGCTCGCTACGCGGATTCTGATCTTCTAGCCCTGGGGCTTGATGCCCGGTACAACCCCGAGCGGGGCTGGGTGACGGTGGCTCGCGGCACTGACTGGTCGGGCCCTGACCTGGCGGAGGCGCTGGCTTGGCTGGAGGGCGCGGGCGTGCGCCGCTATATTGTTACGGATGTGAGTAAGGATGGCTCTCTGGCGGGTCCCGGTGCGGAGCTGCTGGATGAGGTGCTGGCTCAGACTGCTTGCCGGGTGGTGGCGTCCGGTGGTGTGGCGTCGCTGGCTGATCTTGAGAAGCTGCGTTCCATGGTTCCGTACGGTTTGGAGGGCGTGGTGCTGGGTAAGGCACTGTATGTGGGCAACTTTAGTTTTGAGCAGGCTCTTGAAGTCGCTGGCTCTCACTAAAGATACCGCTCCCGCTAACCCGCACAGACTTTATACATAACGAAGCCCTGTCTTCCTCAGCGTGAGGGAGACGGGGCTTCGCTGTGATGAGACCGGGTACGGTTTAGTAGACCGGGCCGGTGAGCTTTTCGCCGGGGCCCTTGCCGGGTTCGTCCGGGAAGGGAGATGCTTCGCGGAATGCGAGTTGCAGGGTGCGCAGGCCGTCGCGCAGGGGTGCTGCGTGCTGGGAGCCGATTTCGGGCGCTGCGGCGGTGACGAGGCCTGCCAGTGCGGTGATGAGCTTGCGTGCTTCGTCGAGGTCCTTGAGGTCGTCGGCGTTTTCGTCTGCTGCCAGGCCGCACTTGACGGCTGCGGCGCTCATCATGTGGATGGCTGCGGAGCTGATGATTTCGATGGCGGGTACGTCTGCGATGTCGCGCAGCTGTTCGTTGACGGCTTCGACCTGCTCTTCGGTGAGTTCGGTGTGGCCGTGTACGGGGGTTTCTTCTTCCGCAGTGAAGCGGAAGTTCGTGTTTTCAGTGCTCATAGTCTTAGAATCTCATATTTCGTTTGTTTCGGTAAATGCGTCCTTAAGAGTGGGTGCTTCTGTGGACTTTCTGGGGGAGTCTCCGCAATTTTTATGGTGTTTTGCGTCTATTTCCTTGCGTCTGTCGGGGATTCTGCGGTATGGTTGTAGGCAGTTTGCAAGTGGAGCATGCCTCCCACCCGGTTGACCGCCGCAGGCGTTTGTTTGCGAGTTTTGAGGTGAACGGGTTCGTCCGCCGCTTTCGGCGTACGCTGGTTTGTGCCTCCGCTTGTGTAACTGCGGGGGCTTTTTTAGTGCCCGCAACGGATAGTATTCACGGGGAAACCCACAGAGCACAGGAGCTAGTCATTAGCGAACCACGCATTAACGATCGTATCCGCGTTCCCGAGGTCCGTCTTGTCGGTCCCGGTGGCGAGCAGGTAGGCGTTGTCCCTCTGAAGGACGCTCTGCGTCTGGCTGAGGACGCCGAACTCGACCTGGTCGAGGTTGCCCCGAACGCGAAGCCGCCCGTGTGCAAGCTCATGGATTACGGTAAGTACAAGTACGAAGCCGCAATCAAGGCTCGTGAATCCCGCAAGAAGCAGGCAAATGCCGTTCTGAAGGAGATCCGTTTCCGCCTGAAGATTGATACCCACGACTACGAAACCAAGGTTGGACACGCTCGTCGTTTCCTTTCCGGTGGTGACAAGGTCAAGGCAATGATTCAGTTCCGTGGTCGTGAGCAGCAGCGCCCCGAGATGGGTGTGCGTCTGCTGGAGCGTCTGGCGGCTGAGCTGGCTGAGGTGAGCACCGTTGAGTCTCGCCCCCGTCAGGATGGCCGCAACATGGTGATGGTTCTGGCTCCGCTTCGCGGTAAGGCAGAGGCTCGCCGTGAGCAGGGCGCCGGCGGTCGCAAGGGTCGCGAGCGTATTGACACGACCAAGGCGAAGCCCGTAACTAATTCTTTGGCAGACGCTATGCCTGCCGAGTTGAAGGCACAGGCTTCCGCCGAGTAGGGAACCGGGTCGTCACTTTAGGATGGGCACGCGCCTCCACCGTTGGGTGGGCGTTGCGGGTTCACCCGGTGCCGGTTCCGAGGCACCTCGTTGGGGGTGCCTCACCTTTGGTCCTTGGGGCTGATGCGTGTATCGCTCAACCCCACTAAGCTACCCCGCTGTTGTGGCGGGGGATGAATGTAAGGAGAACGGCAGCTATGCCGAAGCAGAAGACCCACTCTGGTGCTAAGAAGCGCTTCAAGCTCACCGGTAGCGGCAAGGTTAAGCGCCAGCAGGCGAACCGTCGCCACTACCTGGAGCACAAGTCCTCTCGTCTGACCCGTCGTCTGGCTTCTGACCAGATCGTTACCGGCGGCCAGGCAAAGGTTGTCAAGAAGATGCTGGGTAAGTAAGCAACGCTTACTCTCTGCACCTGGCGCACTGATAGTGGTGCGCACTGATTAAAGACTCGCTCCTGTTCAGCGTGATATGTGAGCTGTTCAGGACATAAGACGAAGGAGACACACGTGGCACGTGTGAAGCGCGCGGTTAACGCGCACAAGAAGCGCCGTACTATTCTCGATCGTGCATCCGGCTACCGCGGTCAGCGTTCTCGCCTGTACCGTAAGGCTAAGGAGCAGGTCACTCACTCGCTGGTTTACAGCTACGACCACCGTCGTAAGAAGAAGGGTGACTTCCGTCGCCTGTGGATTCAGCGTATCAACGCTGCTTCCCGCGCACAGGGCCTGACCTACAACCGCTTCATCCAGGGCCTGAAGGCTGCTGGTGTTGAGGTTGACCGCCGTATGCTGGCTGAGCTGGCTGTTAACGAGCCCGCTGCCTTCAACGCACTGGTTGAGATTGCTAAGAACAACCTGCCCGAGGACACCTCGGCTCCCAAGGCTTAATTAGCCTAGGTTGTGTTCTTACCTCGAAGATCTAGGTTCGGGGTAGGATGCTTAAGCGTCGTGAGCGGCCGTCTGCACTTTTGAGTGTGGGCGGCCGCTTTCTGCGTATCTGGGGGTTGTGCGTGTGACTGTTCTGCGTTTTTGGGTGTGCCTTTGCCTGTACCCTTTAAGAGTGAACTTTTTTGAACGTATTAGTACCCCCGTTGTGATGTCCAATCCGCAGGCAGATCGTGTGCGCGATATTGCGAAGCTGCGTACCCGCGCTGCCCGCACGAAGAAGGGCCAGTTCCTGGTGGAAGGCCCGCAGGCTGTGCGTGAGGCATTGAAGGCGCATCTGAAGAAGCCGATTCTGGATGCTGTCTACGTTACGGAGGCGGCTTTTGACCGTCATGAGGATATTGCTGAGCTGCTGGAGCAGGTGTACGGCACTCCCACCCCGGAGGAGGGTCGCCGCGTTTTTATGCGTGTGGTGACCGATGAGGTGCTGGAGGCGATGGCTGATTCGGTGAGCCCGCAGGGTATTATTGCGGTTTCCTTTATGGTGGATGCGTCGTTCTCGCTGCTGTGGGGTGAGGGCGCGTTGAACCCGAAGCTGATTGCTGTGCTGTCTCGTGTGCAGGA
>ERZ1674297.41-NODE-41-length-44792-cov-18.761562_pt1 | contig 44792 bp, 25 predicted proteins | sample MGYA00581112_ERZ1674297 | MGnify/ENA primary metagenome ERZ1674297 (study PRJEB41354, sample SAMEA4873322) | human saliva metagenome | biome: human-associated habitat [ENVO:00009003]; feature: mouth environment [ENVO:08000002]; material: saliva material...
CCCAGGTGGTGGCTGGTGCCGTGCGGCATCCAGCGGCGGTGCTGACCGCCCTCAACGGTGAGCGAAACATCAGCGGAAACCGGCAGCAGGCCCCACTCTTCCAGACGGTGCGCCAGAACGTTCATGGCAGCTTCGTGAATCTCGTAGAACTTGGTACCCGGCTTAGCCACAGCGAATGCGGCGTCAGCGGCATCCAGCACAGCGTTGTAGACCTTCGCCTGAACCTCGGTGAACTTACCGTTCACGGGGAAGGTGCGGGTCACGTCTGCGGTGTACAGGGTGTCGTCCTCAACGCCTGCGTCCAGCAGCAGCAGCTTGCCGTCATCGACGGTGCCGTTGTTACGGATCCAGTGCAGGATGGTTGCGTTGTTACCGCACGCTGCGATGGTGTCGTAGCCCAGGTCGTTACCGTCGGTACGTGCCACGGAGAAGAACGCAGTCTCAACGACGCGCTCACCGCGGTGGTGCTCCTTAGCCTTCGGCAGTGCACGAATGACCTCTTCGAAGCCCTTGACGGTCATGTCAACGGAACGCTGCAGGTTCTCAACCTCGATAGCGTCCTTGATCAGGCGAGCCTCGGAGAGAGCCACGGTCAGCTCGGAGTCCAGCTTGTCAGCCTGCTCCAGCTCCACGCCGGTGTTGTAGCGGGAGGTGTCAACCAGCGCGTCAACAGCCGGGTCAACGTTGCGGACCAGGCGGATGTTCACGCCGCCCAGGCCCTGGTTACCGGCGTTCTTGGTGATAGCAACCTCAAGCTCGGACAGGTCGCGGGTACGCAGACCGAAGCGCTCGGAGAATTCCTTCAGGGTGGGGCGGGGGCCAACCCAGAACTCGCCGTAGCGTGCATCCGCGTAGAACTCTGCGGTGTCACGGCCAGCCAGCGGACGGAAGTACAGGGTCACCTCGTGGTTGGAACCGTTGTCACCGGTGCCCTCTTCGACGGGCTCGAAGATCAGCACGGCGTCGGGCTCGTGGTCGATGCCCAGACCGGTCTGGTGCGCAAACGCCGAGTGGGGGCGGAAGCGGTAGTCGCAGTCGTTGGAGCGGACCTTCAGCGGGCCTGCGGGCAGGACGAGGCGCTCGCCGGGGAATGCCTTGGAGATCTTGGCGCGGCGCTCAGCTGCGTAGTCTGCTACGGGCTCGCGGGTGTAGCCGTCATCTTCGGCAGGTGCCCAGTTTGCGGCAATGAATTCGGTGAACGCAGACGCCTTAGGGGTGCTGCGGTGGTCAGTCTTCTGAGCTTCGGTGCTCTTCTCGTTGTTCTCAGTCATGGGTTAATCATATCGCCTTCACCATAGGTGGGCAGGTGTTTTAGCGCTTTTGACCATAAGAGAGGGTGCGGTGGGGCAGAATATATCTTTGACCTGCGACCGGGTGCCTGATATTGCGCCGCCGATATTGGTAGGGTTGAATCAGAAGAGTAGATGACATGACTTAAACCCCGCTGAGGTGGCGATGAACTAGCAGGGGCGGGGAAGGAGAGAATATGACGCAGACAGAACACCGAAATAGTGCACCTAATGCGCAGCAGGCACCGCAGCCCGCTGAATCGGGCGCGCCTGAAAACCTGAACCGTGCCGGGCGTTACGATCTGCATATTCACTCCGCTATTTCTGACGGCACGCAGAGCCTGACCGAGCTGGTGCCGCTGATTGCTCGCGCCGGATTGGCGGGGTTCGCGCTGACTGATCACGATACGACGGCTGGTTGGGCGCAGGCGGCTCAGCTGGCGGGTGAGTACGGTCTGGATTTTCTGCCGGGTGCCGAGTTCTCTTGCCGTTACCGGTACACCGACGGTGAGGGCCGCGCACGCACGAAGACTATTCATCTGCTCGCTTATGGTTTTGACCCGGTGGGTTCGGAGTTGGCGCGCAGTGTGGAGGCGATTCGCGCCAGCCGTGCGGGCCGTGCGCAGGCTATTGTGGGCCGTCTTGCCGCCGACTACCCGCTGACCTGGGATGACGTGTTGGCGCAGGTGGGGGAGGGGAACACGGCGGTGGGCCGCCCCCATATTGCTGATGCGCTGGTTGCTGCCGGTGTGGTTGCTGACCGTTCTGAGGCTTTTGCGAAGCTGCTGTACACGGGCAGCCCCTACTATGTGCCGCAGGATGCGCTGGACCCGTTGGAGGCGGTGCGTCTGGTGCGTGAGGCTGGGGGTGTGCCGGTGATTGCCCATCCGATGAGTACGATGCGTGGACCTGCGTTGAGCCTGGAGTACCTGGGTTTGATGGTGGATGCTGGCCTGGCGGGCGTGGAGGTGTATCACCGTGAGAACTCCCCGGAGGACCGGGCGCGTCTGCTGGAGTTCATTGAGCGTCAGCGTGCGGCGGGCCGTGAGGTGCTGGTGACGGGTTCGAGCGATTATCACGGCGCGGGTAAGCCGAACCTGCTGGGTGAGAATACGACGGATGCGGTGACGGTGGCGCGTATCCGCGAGCAGCTGGCAGTCCAGGAGTAAGACCAGTAGTAAGACGAAAGGGTGTGGGGCGGGTTCCTTGACCGGGAACCCGCCCCACACTCTTAACACGTGCTCTCACGGACGCGCAGACAAGACCGCCTAGACGCTCTCACGCGACGCATGATGCTGCAACACCGCACCCGCAGCCGCCGCATCCAGCTGAGCAGCCGCACGCGCCGCACGAGCCTTAGCTCGCGCCTGATGCTGACGCTGACGACGCAACTCATCACGCCCATCAATACGCATCTTCTTATCCACCGCATCCATAGACCAGTGACGCACAAACCGGCACGACGCACCCTCAACCGGCTGCGTAGTCTCCGTGAGCGTATCCAACACGGCCTTCAGCGCATGACGGCTCGCCGCCGTCAACGCATCACGACTCGTACCGCCACGAACACCCACCGTACGCTTCGGCGTGAACAGCACACTCGCCCCACGCGGCACACCGCGATACTCAGCGAACGACACCGGATCCACACCCAGGCGCTTAGCCATCACCTCAATAGCCGGCGGATTCTGATCCACACACACGAACTTACGCCCCAACTGAGCCGCCGCCGCACCCGTAGAACCAGAACCAGCGAAGAAATCCAACACCCAATCACCCGGGCGAGAACTCGCCGCAATCATACGACGCAACAGACCCGTAGGCTTCTGCGTAGGATAACCCGTCTTCTCCTTACCCGTAGGCGACACAATCGTATGCCACCACACATCCGTAGGGAGCTTACCGCGAGAAGCCTTCTCCTCAGTCACCAGGCCCGGAGCCATATACGGTTCGCGATCAACCTCCGCAGTATTGAAGTAATAGCTGCGGTGATCCTTCGCGTACACCAGAATATTGTCGTGCTTGGTCGGCCAGCGGCGCGTTGACTTCGCACCGTAGTCGTACGCCCAAATTAGCTCATTAATGAAGTTCTCACGACCAAAAATCATGTCGCACATGATCTTCACGTAGTGCACTTCACGCCAATCCAGGTGCAGGTACAGGGTGCCGTCCTGCGCGAGCAGACGATGCGCCTGCTCAATACGCGGAGCAAGGAACGCCCAATAATCCTCGAACGAGTCGTTATAGCTCGCCAGGGTCTGCAGGGTGCTCGAATAGCTCTTGCCCTTAAAACCGGTGCGGTCACCCTTCTCAGAAGCCTCCGCGCTCAAGGTGCGGCGCGTCTGCTTCTTACCCGTATTGAACGGCGGGTCAATGTAGATGACCGTGAACGCACCATCGGGCAGCTCACGCAGATACTCCAGGTTATCTGCCTGCACCAGCAGCGACGGGCCCTGCGGGTCGAAAAGCGCCGAATCCGCGGGGTTCGCCTCAGCGGCAGGGGAGGGCGCGGCGGGCGCCGGGGATGCTGAAATACCCAACCCCGGCCCTAGCCTTCAGAACCAGCACGGTCAGCGCCACGGCCCTTACCGCGAGAACCCTCAGCACGCGAGCCTTCAGAACGGCGGCGGGTGCGGCGGCGGCCCTCACCCTCCACCGGCTGGCCCTCAACACGGCGGGTACGGCGACGCTGGCGAGGCGCACGCTCAGAACGCTCAGCAGAACGTTCGGTACGCTCGGATGCGCCCTGCTCGGTACGCTCCGCACGCTCGGCAGAACGCTCGGAACGCTCAGTGCGCTTGCGACCCTCGGAGCGGCTACGGCGCTCGCCGCGGCCCTCACCGGAACGACCGTCACGGCCACCGCGAGAACGGCGCGAACCCTTCTCGCCATTACGGCCACCCTCACGGGAACCATCGCGGCCACCGCGAGAACGAGCCGGACGGCCATCACGCGAGTCACGGGCGCTCTCAAAGAACTCATCGCCCATGCCCTCAGCCACACGCTCCTCGCGCGGCAGACGGCCCTTAGTGCCAGCCGGAATGTTCAGGTCGTAGAACAGGTGCTCAGAGGAAGAGTAGGTCTCAACCGGCTCGGGAACACCCAGCTCCAGGGCGTCGTTAATGACCTTCCAACGCGGCAGGTCATCCCAGTCAACCAGGGTCACAGCGGTACCCTCATTGCCCGCACGACCGGTACGGCCGGTACGGTGCAGATAAGTCTTCTCGTCCTCGGGCACGCGGTGGTTAATCACGTGGGTCACGTCTTCAACGTCAATACCGCGAGCCGCCACGTCGGTCGCGACCAGAATATCGACCTTGCCGGTACGGAACGCCTTCAGCGCCTGCTCACGCGCAACCTGGTTCAGGTCACCGTGCAGGGGAGCGGCAGCGAAGCCACGGTTCACCAGCTCCTCCGCCACGCGGGCAGCGTCACGCTTGGTCTTGGTGAAGATGACGGTGCGGCCGCGGCCGGTAGCGCGCAGAATGCGGCCAATCATCTCGTCCTTGTCCAGGTGGTGCGCACGGTAGACGACCTGGCGGATCGACGCCTTAGTCTTCGATGCGTCCTCGGGGTCAGCGGCGCTAATACGCATGGGCTTGGTCATGTACTGGCGTGCCATCGCAATGACCGGGCCGGGCATGGTTGCGGAGAACAGCATGCTCTGGCGGTCCTCCGGCAGGTAGCTGAGGATCTTCTCAACCGACGGCTGGAAACCCAAATCCAGCATCTCGTCAGCCTCATCGAGGACCACGATCTTAACCTGCTTCAGGTTCAGGAAGCCCTGCTGGTACAGGTCGATAATGCGGCCGGGGGTGCCCACCGCAACCTCCAGGCCGCGGCGCAGCAGCTCAGCCTGAGGCTCAATCGGCACACCACCGTACAGGGTGGCGACGCGGGCGTTGCGCAGCTTCGCAGCAATCGCCAGGTCCTCACCCACCTGAATGGCAAGCTCACGGGTCGGAACCAGAATCAGCGCCTGAGGTGCGCCGGGGTGCTCCAAATCAGCCCAGCCCTCATCGTCACGGCCGACCACACGCTGAATGGTGGGCAGACCGAAGCCGAGGGTCTTACCGGTACCGGTCTTCGCCTGGCCAATGATGTCCTGGCCAGACAGAGCCACGGGAAGAGTCAGCTCCTGGATGGGGAAGGGGGAAGTAATGCCAACCGCCGCGAGGGCGTCGCTAATATCCTGGCGAACGCCGAAGTCGGCGAAGGACTTTGCAGTCTGAGTGGTTTCCTGCGTGTTCGTTTCAGTCACTGGACCGTATCTTTCTACCCCTGTTCGGGGTGTGTTTCTCCCCGAGACGGGGGTGTACCAGTCAGCGCCTCAACGGTGGAGGCGGTGACGGGCGGGCGTCGAAAGCCGGCCGCGGGAAATTCTTACACGGGAAATTCTTACCGAGACGCCGCCTGCACGCATGGTTATTACTCATGGTTCATTCATGATGAGAAGGCGGTGCAGCCTCGGGGTCTTGAAAGGGGTACGACCGGTCATTCACTTAACCCCTCAATATTAACCTGGATTTGCTTCCGGCGCACCCCCGACCGGTTGTGGCGTGCGCCCGTGATGGGCGATATACCGCCCCAAAACCGGGTGCCGCGAGGTTTTTGTGTAGGCGGTTTAAAATGCAAACCCCCGCATTCGGCACGGCGTAACCACGTGGCGCATAAAGCGCACGCACACAGCGCATAAAGCGCGGTTACGTATCGTGACGGATGCGGGGAAAGCTCAAGCTAAAGGGGGTTCAGCTACCGAACTAATTAGGCGCCGATACCGAAACCAACGTGACGCTTAGCGTCAGAACCCAGCTCGACGTAGCCAATCTGAGCGCCAGAAATCAGGGTGGTGTTGCCCTTATCATCCATAATCTGCAGCAGCGAGCCATCCTCAATAGCCTTCGAGACCTTCTCCATGAGGATTTCCTTAGCCTCACTGGTCTCAACAACGATTTCGCGGGCGATGTGGCGAATGCCAATCTTGATTTCCATGAGTCTCCTCGCAGAATAGTCCGGCGCAACCAAACGTGCGACGGGTATGGGAACTATCTTATCTAGCATCTACTCTAGCGCGAATGCGCCCATCGGCACCGTGAACGGGCGGTACTTCGCCCGGGGCTAATAAAATAGGCTAATAAAATACTCGCCGCCGGATGCGCGAAAACCTACGTGAAAACGCCGGGAAGAGCGGGGGAGAAGAAGCTCTTAAGACTCCTCCACCTGAATACCGTAGAGGGTCTCCAGCGCCTGCACGTAATCCTCTGCGCGGCCCTCCGACGCCAGCTTCTTGGCGCGCACCGTCGGGGTGTGCAGAAGAGACTTCACCATGCGGCGCATCGCCAGCTCAAACTGCTCCGTCGCCGCACCGCAACCAAACTGGTTACGTACCTTCTCCAGCTCAGAATCCAGCACATCCATAGTGTGCGAGCGCAGCGCAACAATCGCGGAGTCAATCGTGCGGGAACGCTGACGAGACACAAACGCCGCCAGCTCAGACTCCACAATGCGCGTAGCCGTCGCCACGGATTCCTCGGTCTCCTCGGGGGCGGCAAGGCGCACCGACTCGAGCGTAATCAGCTCAACATTCGGCAGGTCAGCGACCGAGGGGTCAAAGTCACGTGAAAGAGCAAGGTCAAGAATCGTGTGGTGACCAGCCGGAATCTGCTCGGGAAGCAGCGGATCGGAGCCGCCAGAGCAGCCAATAATCACGTCAGCCTCAGCCATCGCCTGTTCCATGCCGTCCTCGGGCACTGCGAAGACGTCGCGCTTCGCCGCGAACTCCGGGGCGCGACCAGAACGGGAATTGACCCAAATATCGGTGCAACCGCGTTCACGCAGAGCCGCAATGGTTGCACCCGCATAAGCACCCGTACCAAAAATTAGGGCGCGTCGGGTCGACCAGTCCTTCTCGGCAACCTCATCCGCAAGATCCAGGGCAACAGACACAATCGAGCGGCCCTGGGCGCCAAGCGCCGTGTGCTGACCTACCTGACGAGCCGTATGCGCCGCATGCTCAAACAGCTGCACCAGCTCACCGGGAAGAGTCACGCCCTCCTCCTGAGCCTTCGCCTGCGCGGCAGCCAGGGCGCGGCGCACCTGACCGGCGATTTCGCGCTCGCCAACCACGGCAGACTCCAGGCCGGAGGCGACCGTCAGCAGATGGCGTGCCGCTTCCTCGTCTGCGTACACGTCGAAACTGGTATTGACCAGTTCCTTGTCCAGGCCGGAGGTTTGCGCAATCGAATTAACAATCAGCTCACGAACCATATGCACATGGGCAGATACGTGTAGCTGAACATACATTTCAAGACGGTTACAGGTGGCAAGAACGACTGCACCCTTCACACCGAGCTGGCGTGCGATATCCGCCGCCAGAACATCGGGTACGCCAGAGGCACCGGCGCTCAACGCAGCGACGGTGGTCAGATCAACGGTGTGGTGCGATGCCACAAATGCATAAGTACTCACTAGAGACTAATCATAACCACGCCGACTAAGCCCCTGTAAAGCTCACAGGACCTAAGTTCCATCATCGTAGGGGGCAAGAAAATCTGCACGGTGGGGGAGCGGGCACGAAGAATAAGCACGAACTAAGGTGTCCCTCACCGCTAAGAAAGCCATCATTAGGTAAGAGTCACCATGACATAGTGTCGCAAAAACACCCGTATAAACCTGTCACACTAGACACTATGAGCGAAAACCAGCACACCACCCCCGCATCGGAAAAGGGCCCCGCGTCGGCACAGGGCACCGCACAGGCACCCTCCCTGCCCGCACACCCCACTGACGCCCAGCGACCCCTGCTCACCGACGAGCAGCTCGCACACCTACCCGCCAACCACCCCCTGCGCGCAGGCACCACCGCCGACTCGCCCATGCTCCGCGCCCTCACCGGCCGCCCCTCCAGCCACCGACCCGTCTGGTTCATGCGCCAGGCAGGCCGCTCCCTGCCCGAATACCGCCAGGTACGCGAAGGCATCCCCATGCTGGATGCATGCCTCACCCCCGAGCTCGCCGCAGAAATCACCGTGCAGCCCGTCCGCCGCCACAAGGTCGACGCCGGCATCTTCTTCTCCGACATCGTCATCCCCATGAAGCTCGCGGGCGTCAACGTCGACATCGTGCCCGGTAGGGGCCCCGTACTCGACCAGCCCGTACGCACCCTCGACGAGGTGCGCGACCTGCCCGAACTCAAAGACAGCGACCTCGACCCCATCCGCGAAGCCGTCGCCGCCACCGTAGAAATGCTCGGCGACACCCCGCTCATCGGCTTCGCCGGAGCCCCCTTCACCGTCGCCGCCTACATGGTCGAAGGCGGCCCCTCCCGCGACCACCTGCGCCCGCGCACCATGATGCACGCCGACCCCGCCGCCTGGCACGAACTCGCCGAATGGGCAGCCCGCACCGCAGGCCAGTTCCTGCGCGCACAGATTGAGGCGGGCGCATCCGCCGTGCAGCTCTTCGACTCCTGGGCTGGTTCCCTCGGCGAAGGCGACTACCGCCGCTACGTGCAGGCACACTCCGCAACCGCCCTCGATATGGTGCGCGAATACGGCGTGCCGCGCATCCACTTCGGCACCGGCACCACCGCGCTACTGCCCGCCATGCACGAGGCCGGCGCGGACGTCATCGGCGTGGACTACCGCTTGCCGCTCTCGGCAGCGAACACCCTGCTCAACGGCGCCGTACCCCTGCAGGGCAACATCGACCCGGCACTGCTCGCCGCAGGTAGCGAAAACCTCTACGCACACGTGGACGAAGTGCTCGCAGAAGGCAACGCCGCCCCCTCGCACGTGGTCAACCTCGGCCACGGCGTACCCCCGACCACCGACCCGCAGGTGCTCACCGACCTCGTGGCATATATCCACGAACGCACCGCGCAGGCATAGGATAAATAACGATAAATAGACAGCGCAGATGCCTGGCACCCTCCGGCATCTGCACCGAACATCTGCACCCCGAACCAACCACCACACCCGTTACCGCAATGGGCAACTCCACTGCACGCAGACCAAAGGAGAACCATCATGGGCCACACCAACCAGGCACCGCACCGCACCGCACAGGTCAGCTCCTCCGCCGCGCCCCATAACGCACGAGCATTCACCCGCAACGAGAAGGTCCCCACCGCCATCGTTATTGGCGGCGGCCCCTCCGGCCTCATCTCCGCACGCCGCCTCGCCGCAGCCGGTATGCGCGTCACCCTGCTCGAACAGCGTCACCACCTCGGCGGTGCCGTTGGTGCCCACGAAGTTGGCGGCCTTCTGCTGGACTCCGGCGCAGAATCCTTCGCAACCCGCAGCCCCATTGTCAGCGACCTCGTCAAGGAACTCGGTCTGGGCGACCAGATCGTCACCCCCAACTCCTACGGCTCGTGGCTGTACCTGCCGCAGGGCGCCCGTCGCACCCCCAGCACCGGCATCATGGGCATCCCCGGCAACGTGAACGATAAGTCGCTGATTCCCGTCATCGGTAAGAACGGTCTGCGCCGCGCCCAGGTGGACAAGTTCCTGCCCGTCTCCGCAGGCGAGAACGCGAAGACCCTCGGTGAGCTCGTGCGCATCCGCATGGGCCAGAAAGTGCTCGACAACCTCGTCGCACCCGTAGTCTCCGGCGTGTATTCCACCCACCCCGACAAGCTCGACGTCGATGCGACTATCCCCGGTCTGCGCGAAGCCTTCCGCAAGCACCGCTCCCTCTCCGCCGCAGCACACGCTTTCCGCTCGGCAGCCCCCGCAGGCTCACAGGTCGCCGGTATTGTGGGCGGCATGAACCAGCTGTCCGAACGTCTCGTCGAAGACCTGTACGCCTCCGGTGTTCGCATCGTCACCGGATTCGACGTCATCGCCGTAGACCGCGACGAATCCACCGGCCAGTGGTTCATCATCCAGCGCCACACCACCGACGGCGAAAACACCCCCCTCTACGCCGACTACCTGGTGCTCGCCACCGACGGCCCGACCGTGGCACGACTCATCGGCCCGCACGTCTCCACCGCCCTACCCGCCATGGAACCCGGCCCCGAAGTCGCCCTCGTCACCCTCGTCGTCGACGCCCCCGCCCTGGACAAGCACCCCCGCGGTACCGGCCTGCTCGTCTCCGAAGAAGCCACCGCCGTACGCGCCAAAGCACTCACCCACGCCACCGCCAAATGGCAGTGGGTCGCCGAGGCCGCAGGCCCCGGACGCCACGTTGTGCGCCTCTCCTACGGCCGCGGCGGCGAAGACTCCCGCTTCTCCGAAGTCGCCCTCGCAGACGAGCAGCTCATCACCCTCGCCCTGCGCGACGCAAGCCGCATGATGGACGTAGCCCTCACCCACAACAACCTCGTTGACGCGGACGTCGTACGCTGGCGCGGTGTACTACCCGCCTCCACCCCCGGCCACCGCGACCGAGTCAAGGAATTCCGCGAACGCGCCAGCGAACTCGGAACCCTCAGCACCGTCGGCTCCTGGGCGGCAGGCTCCGGCCTGGTCTTAACCGTCAAAGACACCTACGAACAGATCGACCGCCTCATCTACCACGCGGCACAGGACTGGGAAGGCGTCACCGCACCCAAGGCCGCAACCGCCAAGTAGACGGCGCAGCGGCGGCAGAAGCTCAGCCAGTAACTAGACCAAAAAAATGAGAAAACGCGCAGCTACGGAAGCCGCGCCTCCAGCACAGCGAACCCTCGCTGAAGAAAGGAACACACAATGTCTCACGATCACGCAGCACACGGCCACGGCGGCGCACACGGCGCAGGTCAGGGCGGCTACACCCACGCAGGCCACGGCTACGGCGGCGCACCCAAGGGCTACGCAGTCCAGCACTCCGCAGCTGACGAGAACCGCCGCGGCCGCGAAGAAGGCGAAACCCTGCACTACGCCCTGTACACCGTATTCGCACGCTCCGGCGCACGCCCCGCAGAGTCCAACACCGACGAGGCACGCGCCGAGTTCGAGAAGGTCGCAGAACAGCTCGCAGCAGACGGCGTGACCCTGCGCGGCATCTACGACGTCTCCGCAATGCGCGACAACGCAGACATCATGATCTGGACCCACGGCGCAACCCCCGAAAAGCTGCAGGCAGCAGTCCGCAAGATCCGCCGCACCGCACTCTTCGCAGGCACCACCATCGTCTGGTCCACCATGGGCGTACACCGCGAAGCAGAATTCACCCGCAACCACGCACCCGCCTACGCACGCGGCAAGGCACCCGAAGCATGGGTCTGCGTCTACCCCTTCGTACGCTCCTACGACTGGTACTACATGAACCCCGAACGCCGCGCAGAAATGCTCAAGAACCACGGCATGAAGGCAATCGACTTCCCGCAGATTCTGGCAAACACCGTCGCAACCTTCGGCATGAACGACTACGAGTGGGTCCTCGCCCTCGAAGCACCCGAACTCGTTGACCTCGTCGACATGATGCGCCACTTCCGCAACACCGAAGCACGCCTGCACGTACGCGAAGAAACCCCCTTCTACACCGGCCGCCGTATCGGCGCAGACGAAGTAGCAGAGGTTCTGGCGTGAGCCATCAGCCGAACAACGGCGTAACCCTCAACGGCACGCTCCTGCCGGACAACGTGGTACCCAACCGCACCGACCCGGCGAACACCGCCTCCAACGGCCCCGCCGCGCTCAACGAGCAGACCCTCGGCGACTACCGAAGCGAACGCAGCATCACCCGTGAACGTGCCGAAGAGGCGCGCCCCTACGATCTGGTGATTCTCTCCTCCTTCGGTGGCCCCGAGGGGCAGGAGGACGTCATCCCGTTCCTGCGCAACGTAACCGCTGGCCGCGGCATCCCGGATGAGCGCCTCGAAGAGGTCGCCACCCACTACCGCGCCAACGGCGGCGTCTCGCCGATTAACGAGCAGAACCGTGCCCTGCTCGCCGCACTGCAGCAGGCGCTCGCCGAGCGCGGCCCGCACATCCCGATCACCTGGGCGAACCGCAACTGGAAGCCCTACGTGAAGGACGTGCTCGCCGAAGCCTACGAGAACGGCCACCGCAACGTGCTCGTGCTGGCGACCAGCGCCTACCCGGGCTACTCGAGCTGCCGCCAGTACCGTGAGGACTACGGCATGGCGATTGAGCAGCTCGGCCTGGAAGGTCGCGTGCACGTGGGCAAGATCCGTCAGTTCTTTGACGTGCCCGGCTTCTCCCGCGCTTTCGCTGACGGGCTGAAGGACGGCCTCGCCACGGTGCGTGAGCAGCTCGCCGCACGCGATAGCGGTTCGCTGAACCCGCGCCTGCGGATTATGTTCTGCACCCACTCGGTGCCGACCTCCGCGGCGAATGAGGCAGGCCCGCGCGGCGTGAACTACGAGGGCGGCTCCGCCTACGTGGAGAAGCACCTGCAGGTCGCTCGCGCCGTGCTTTCGCTGGTTCACGATGAGGCCCCGCAGCTTCTGCAGAACGTCGAATGGGAGCTGGTGTACCAGTCCCGTTCCGGCCCGCCGTCCATGCCGTGGCTGGAACCGGACGTCAACGACGCCCTGGAGGCGCTGCCCACCCCCGCCAACCCGGCGGAGGATGGCGAAGCCCCTGTGGAAGGCGTCGTGCTGGTGCCTCTCGGCTTCGTCTCCGACCACATGGAAGTCAAGTGGGACCTGGACACCGAGGCGCTGGACACCTGCGAACGCCTGGGCGTGGTCGCCGTGCGCACCCCCACCCCCGGCACGCATCCGGCGTACGTGGAGTCGCTGCGCCGCCTCATTGAGGAGCGTGTGGAGAGCGGCGTTTCAGCCGACCTGCGCCCCGAACGTGAGAGCGTCCTCGCCCCGAGCGCGAGCGGCCAGTACGGCTGGTTCGACGAGTGCGAACCCGCCTGCTGCAAGCCCGGTCGTGGCGCGCCGAAGCCGGTCATCGCCGAGTACGCAGCCGGTGCTGATACCGCCGAGTCTGAGGAAGCTCCCGCCAGCCGCTCCGGTGGATGCGGTTCCGGCGGATGCTGCTCCCACTAACACCACCCCTGTAGCTCCGGCTCGCCCCAACACCCCCTGACCGGGGTGTGCGGGCGGGTCGGAGCGCACGTGCCTACAGGCTACCCCCCCCAGAATTTAGACAAACACACAGCGTCGCAAACACACAGCCTCTGGGAAACGCACACGCCTACGGGCTATCACACACATCACCGAAAAGGAGAGATATGAGCCATCACGAGTACATCTTGGGCACCCGCGGGTCTGCTCTCGCCCTGACCCAAAGCCGTATTGCCGCTGAAACCGTCACCTCCCTCTACACCGAACACCAGGCACACCACGGCGCTGAAAACCCCGAGGCTGTGAGCTTCGAGTTGCGCACCGTCAAAACCGAAGGCGACGTGCTCACCGGCCCCCTGGCAACCCTCGGCGGCACCGGCGTATTCGCTGCGGCACTGCGCCAGCGTCTGCTCGACGGCGAGAACGCCTCCGAAGAAAACCGCGTGGACATGGCAGTACACTCCCTCAAGGACCTGCCCTCCGCGCCCTGCCCCGGCCTGGTGGTTGCCGCAACCCTCAAGCGTGAAGACCCCCGCGACGCCCTCGTGGCACGCGACGGTCTGACCATCGACACCCTGCCCGAAGGCTCCCGCGTGGGCACCGGCTCACCCCGCCGCGCCGCACAGCTGCGTGCACTGCGCCCCGACCTAGAAATCGTCGACATTCGCGGTAACGTGGGCACCCGCATCGGCCGCGTGAAAGGCCTGGAAGAGCACGCCGGCAAGCAGGTCGTACTCCGCCAGAACGCTGAAACCTCCGAACGCGCCGACCACGGTGTAGGCACCGAACGCAGCGGCGACTGCGACGCCGTGGTGCTCGCCGTCTCCGGCCTGAAGCGCCTGGGCAAGGAAGAACTCATCACCGAGTACCTTGACCCCACCCGCATGCTGCCCGCCCCCGGCCAGGGCGCGCTCGCCCTGGAAGTGCGCGAAAGCGAGTTCGAGAACCCGGACCCCGCCGTACTCGCCGACCCCGAGGTGGCGCGCCCGGTGCGTGCCCTCGGCCGTGCCCTGCTCGCCGCAAACCACCACGAAACCCGCCTCGCGGTCAGCGCCGAACGTGCCCTGCTGCGCCGCCTCGAAGCCGGATGCGCCGCGCCCATCGGCGCGTACGCGCACGTGGTTGAAGGCGACCTGGTGCTCAGCGTTGTGGTGGCGTCCCCGGACGGCACCGACATGCTGCGCCACACCTCGGCAACCGCCGAACTGGATGTGCCCGGTGCCGAACGCCTGGGCGTGCGCGTGGCAGAAGACCTGCTGCAGATGGGTGCCGCCGCCCTTGCCGGTTTGGACCTGAAGTAGGCGTCATGTCTGCCGCTAGTCCGCAAGCTCACCATGGCTCTGAATCCCCGCGCACGGTTCTGCTGACCCGCTCCGCCACCCAGGGTGCCGCCTTCGCACGCGCCCTCGCCGAGGAAAGCGCACAGAACGGGTTAGGGGAGCCCCTGGTACTCTTCGCCCCGCTACAGCAGGCACGCACCGTCAAACCGGGCGCAGACCACGCCACCGCGCTGGAGGCGCTCGCCTCCGGTCACTATGCGTGGGTGAGCTTCACGAGTGCCAACACGGTTCGCGCCTGCGCCGAGCTGTGGGGGGCGGAGTTTGCCCGCGCCTGCGCGAGCGGGGGAGTGCGCATCGCCTGCGTGGGAGCGGCAACCGCCCGCGCTGTACACGCCCAGCTGGGGCTGGGCACGGATTTTCAGCCGCAGGTGCAGAGCGCCGCCGGTATGCTCGTGGAGTTTGAAAAGCCTGCAACCGAGCCCGCCGCCGTGCTGGTTCTGGAGGGCTCCAACGCCCGCCCGACCCTGCGCGAGGGCCTCAAAAATCTGGGCTGGGACAGCCTCCGCTGCGTGCTCTACGACATGGTGCCCGCCGAGCAGGTAGCACCCGGCGAGCTGAGCCTCAGCGCCGCCCGCGCACTCGTACAGGGGAATGCCGTAGATGCCGCCGACCCGGAAACCACCGCCCCGGAAACCCCCGCGCCGGATGCGCTGGTGGTGACCGCCCCCTCCCGCCTGCACGCCCTGCTGGACGGCACCCCCGCGCTATCGCCTGAATCCGTGCCGCCCGAATCGGTGCCGCCGGTGGTGGCAATTGGGGCGAGTACCGCCTCCGCATGCCGCACCCTGAACCTGCGCCACGTGCAGGCCGATTCGCCGTCCCCGCAGGATTTGGCGCGCGCCGCTGCATCCCTCATCTACTAAGACCACATGTTTTTTATCGAGTTTTCAGGAGAGATCATGAACCTCACCCGCCGCCCGCGCCGCCTGCGCACCACCGCAGCCATGCGCTCCCTCGTCGCTGAGACCACCCTGCGCCCCGCGCAGCTGATTCAGGTGTTCTTCGTTCGCGACGGCATCACTGAGCCGCAGCCGATTCGTTCGATGCCCGGCCAGTACCAGCACACCCTGGAGAGCATCGTCCCCGCTGTGCGTGAGGCGTACGAGGCGGGCATCCGCTGCATTGACCTGTTCGGCATTCCCCGCGATGAGGATAAGGACGAGGTCGGTTCGACCGCCTGGGATCCGCAGGGCATCCTGAACCGTGCCATTGTGGTGTGCCGTGAGGAGTTCGGCGATGACCTGGTGGTCATGGCGGATACCTGCCTGGACGAGTTCACGAGCCACGGCCACTGCGGCGTGCTGGTTGATAACGGCCACGGCACGCTCGTGGTGGATAATGACGAGACTGTGGAGCTGTACTGCAAGATGGCGGTTTCGCAGGCGCGTGCGGGTGCGCACACGGTGTCCCCGTCGGGCATGATGGACGGCCAGATTGCGGCGATGCGCGCCGCCCTGGATGAGGCAGGCTTTGAGGATGTGTCGATTCTGGCGTATTCGGCGAAGTACGCTTCTGCGTTCTTCGGCCCGTTCCGTGACGCGGTAGAGTCGACCTTCAAGGGCGACCGTAAGACGTATCAGCAGGATCCGGTGAACCGCCGCGAGTCGCTGCTGGAGGTGCGCGCTGACCTGGAGGAGGGCGCGGATATGGTGATGGTGAAGCCTGCCGGCAGCTACCTGGATATTGTGCGTGAGGTGGCGGAGTTTTCGCCGGTGCCGGTGGCAGCGTATCAGGTGTCGGGTGAGTACGCGATGATTGAGGCGGCTGCGGCGAACGGCTGGATTGACCGTAAGGCTGTGGTGCTGGAGTCGCTGCGCTCGATTCACCGCGCCGGTGCGGACGTCATCCTGACCTATTACGGTACGGAGGCGGCAGGCTGGCTCCGCGAGCTGGACGCCTAACCCCTCCCTGTTAGACGCTGAGAAGCCACATGTGTTTCGAAAAGCCACGTCTTATGTGGCTTCTCGAAACACATGTGGCTTCTCGCCGTTTATGCTTGTTCTTCGCTGACTGGCTTGTACCCGAGGGAGGTGCACACAACGTTGCCGTTGGTGAAGTATTCCGCGAGCTTTTCGCGGTCGGCGGGGGAGCGCAGGTCCGCCCAGCGTTCCTGCTCCAGGTAGAACGCCACCTGGGAGGTTAGGCAGACGACGCGCTCATCGTGCACCGCCACAATATGCCTGCGCAGCCACGGCATGCGCTTGGCAAGGTTCGGCGGGATTCTGGACGGCACCTTGATTTCTATCTGCCACTGCGAGGGCTCGTAGAAGGTCGGCTTGATCTGTTCGGGGTTCTTCGGGAAGACGCAGAACTCCTCAATATCGGTGTATCTGTACTTCTTCGCGGGTAGGAAAAGCCGCCCGACGTAGAACGAGTCGGGGTTGAACAGCAGGTACCGCCTCATATAAACCCACCGAGTTACTGCAGTTACGGTGGTAACAATTGCCAGCGTTATGGAAGCTCCACCAATGGGCATTGGCTGAACACCTAGAACTGTCCAACCGACAAGCGAATAGAAGAAGACGATGAGAGCCACAACCAACACAAAGTGGGTTTCAACATAGAAATCATTCTTTGCCCGAACCGGTTTAGCTTGAGGATGAGCCCCATTCGGCACAGCAAAAACGTTGAGACGCATCAACGCTGTGCTATAGATTTGAGGCAACCCGGCTGTCATGTCATCCGTATCGATGCTGCGGGCTTTACGCCAAGTGCGGCGACCTGAACGTGCACCCACGAACACCATGTAGAACGGCAACAACAGAGCCGGTAGCAGAATGCCATTATGGGCAATATCTGTGTACAGACGAAAGATGGACCGTGCGACAAGGCATGCCCACACATACATGAGCACGTGGAACCACGCCTCAATCGAGGAGATACCGTATACGCTATCGATTTCTTTGCGGGCACGGGTGAGGTTAGAGCGCAGTTTATGTTTTGGTAGCGGGTTACCCTCCAGGGAACGACGTTCGGCATACCTCATTGCATTGTTGACGGGGGAGCCGTAACGGGCGATGTAGAGCTCCTTTGCCTTTTCCGTGCTGATTGTTGCGGGGTGAGTGATAGCGGGTACTATGCATAACCCTATGTAAACGATAAAGGCGATGAGCCATATGTAGCGTACCGGCTCTAGGGGTATCCCCAAAGCGCTTAGCTCCATGAGTTGTCCTCTCTACGGGTATCGGTGATGGTGTGTCTGTGATGCTCAGAAGCCACATGTGTTTCGAAAAGCCACGTCGTATGTGGCTTCTCGAAACACATGTGGCTTCTCGCTGTATAAGAGCGGGATAAAAGCTGCTTACTTGTACTGCGCCTTCTGGAAGGACGCGCGGCGTGCCGCCTCCTCCGCATGCTTACCGGCAGGCTTGTATCCCATGGTCGTGCAGATGACGCGGCCGTCCACGAAGTACTTCGCCAACATTTCACGGTCCGCCGGCGAATCCAGCTGCGCCCAGCGTCCCTGCTCAATATTGAACGCAATCTGCGCCACCAAACAATCAATCTGGTGATCATTCAGCGAATAGTCGTGCTTGCGGCCGCCGGGGAGCAGAATCTCCAGCGTCCACTGGCTCGCGTCCTTCGGGTTCAGCTTGATAGCGTCCGGGTTCTTCGGGTACACACGGAATGCGCGAACATCCGAGTAGGGGCGGGACTTCGCCGGAAGGAGCAGACGCCCAGCCTGGAACGAATCCGGGTTGTACAGAACGTAATCGCGGTTGTACATCAGCAGCATGATGATCAGCGGAATGTACGCCGCCGCCAAGAACCAAGACGCGTTACCAATATAAATCGCTTCCCAATCCTCACCGATGCTCCAGCCCGCAAGCGAGGTCAAGAAAACCAAAGCAAGCAGGAACGCAATACCGTTGAGAATCCAGTAGACGGTGCGATCGTCACGAATCGGCTCCACACCCGGCACCGTGCCGCGCACACGGAACGGTGCGCTCAGCTTACCCAGCGTCGCCGAGTAGATGCGCGGCATGCCCAGCACACGGTCGTCCTTGCTGTATCCGCGAACTGCACGCCACTGACGGCGGCCAATACGCGCACCCAGGTACACCATGAGGAACGGCAGAAGCAGCGCCGGCAGTACAACGCCGTCATACACGACATCCCAGTACAGGGTGAAGATCGAGACCGCCACAATCCAGCCCCACAGGTACATGACCACGTGGAACCAGCCGCTAAACACGCCGGCGCCCTCAATAGAATCCAGCTTCTTCTTCGCCTTCTTCGTGGCGCTACCCTTGCGGGAGGAGCTCAGCGGCGCACCCATTGCGGTACGTTCTGCGGTGGCGCGGCGCGCCTCATCAACGGGCGAGCCGGACACCTCAAGGTACAGTTCGGCTGCCTTCTCCTTCTTGATGGGCACCGGGTAGGCGATGTCCACCAGCAGGCACAAGCCCAGGTACACCATGAAGGCGATCAGCCACACGTCGCGTAGCTGCTCCATGGGCAGTCCCAGAGCGCTCAGATCCATGAGCGGCTCACCTCCTTACGTCTCTCGAACCCCTAAGCGGATGCGGCAGCAGCTGCGGCAGCCGGAAGAGCCGAGATGATACGGTCCATCGCCTCATCATTGTGGGCGGCAGAAACGAACCATGCCTCGAATGCGCTCGGCGGCAGGTACACGCCGGATTCGAGCATGGAGTGGAAGAACGCGTTGTAGCGGCTGGTTGCCGAGGCCTTGATGTCGGCGTAGTTGTGCACGCCCTCCTGAGAGGTGCCGAACGCGACCGAGAAGAGGTTACCGGCGCTCTGGATGGAGTGGTCCACACCGGCGGCGTTGAACGCCTCGGTCAGAGCCTGCTGCAGCTGGGCGCTGCGCGAATCCAGGTGCGCGTAGACGGCGGCATCAGCCAGGGTCAGGGTCGTAATACCCGCCGCAACGGACAGCGGGTTACCGGAGAGGGTGCCCGCCTGGTAGACGGGGCCAACCGGCGCCAGGTGCTCCATGACCTCACGCTTACCGGCCAGCGCCGCGATGGGCATACCGCCACCAATGACCTTGCCGAACGTGAAAATATCGGGAACCCAGCCGCCATCCTCGGGAGCGGCGTAACCCCAGTAACCAGCCGAAGACACACGGAAACCGGTCAGCACCTCATCAAAAATGACGAGCGCACCGTTCGCGTGAGCAATCTCGTGCAGGCCACGGTTGAAACCGGGCTCGGGGGTCACCACACCCATGTTGCAGGGCGCCGCCTCAGTAATAATTGCGGCAATCTGACCCTCATGGTTCGCGAACGCCTCACGCACAGCGTCCAGGTCGTTATAGGGCAGAACGATGGTCTCCGCGGCGGTTGCGGCAGTCACGCCAGCAGAACCCGGCAGAGCCAGGGTCGCCACACCCGAACCAGCCTCGGAAAGCAGCGCATCCACGTGACCGTGGTAGCAGCCCGCGAACTTAATAATCTTGTCGCGACCGGTCACACCACGCGCCAGACGAATCGCAGTCATGGTCGCCTCAGTACCGGTGGACACCATACGCACCTGATCAATCGCACCGGGAATCGCCGCGTTAATACGGTTGACCACCAGCTCAGCCAGCTCAGCCTCCGGCGCGCTCGCCGCACCAAAAGACAGACCGCGCTCAGCCGCCTGCTGAACCGCCTCAACCACCTGCGGATGCGCGTGACCCAGAATCGACGGACCCCACGAGCAGACCAGGTCAACGTACTCGTTGCCGTCCGCATCGTACAGGTACGCGCCCTTAGCCTTCGCCGCAAACGCAGGAGTGCCGCCCACAGAATTGAAGGCGCGCACCGGGGAATTCACGCCGCCGGGAATCACCGCGCGAGAACGCTCAAACAGCTTCTCGCTGGCTTCGTGGTGCAGCGGGTGGGTAGAGGAAGGAGTCATCGTATCGGTGCCTTTCAACAGGGACGGCGAACTAAAGAATTACAAGGGACGATGCACGGCAAGCAACAGAGCCCGCACGTTACTAACGTCCCGTACCCTAACCATCATAGGCGCTACAGATGAACCGCAGGTGACAAGCACCTGAACGTACCGAAAGGTGACGATAAAACACAACAGACAAGTTAGGGAACAGATAGGTGGAGAAACCCAGAAACTAGCGCATATGCCGGTCGGTATCCAGACGGTTCAGCACCTGGGTGTCCTGATCAAACAGCCAGTTCTTATCAAAGAGCAGACGCACAAACGCCAAGCCCATACCTAACGCCATGAAAATCAGTAGGGACTGCACAAAACCGCTCGCCGCCGAATACATGTCACCGCTCGCAAAATACGACATGGAACGGTAGAACGGAACACCCGGAACCATCGTCACCACCGCCGGAACCGACAGAGAAATACGCGTGTACTTACGCTGATGCAGCGGCGCCACAATCTCAGCCAGGATACCCACACCAAACACGGCAATTGTCGCCGCCATATGCGCGGGCATGCCCGCCTCCACCATATGAATACGGGCGGGGTTCGCCACCGCAGCAATCAAACCACCCCACACACACGCCACCGGGGAGGCGGCAAAGAGCATCGCGAAGCCGGCCGCCGCAACACCCGAGGAAAGCACCTGCAACACCAAATACAGGGTTGGGTCAAGGTTAAGAGGCGCAGGGGCAGTCAACGGCAGGTGGAAGAGCGAACCCAAAACCCACACCGCAAACGACGCGCTCAGCAGCAACAAACCCACATAGGTCAGACGCGAAATACCCGCCAAAAAGTCCATGCGCGAAATATCAAGCATGCCCGTCACCATGGGGAAGCCAGGCACCAAGAACAGCACCGACGAAATGAAACCAATCATGTGGTTCGGGCTAACCCAACCCGCCGCGACCAGCACATTAACAATCGCAATGTACAGGCCCGCCGCCAGGAAGCCGCACGCCATCCACGTTGCCAAATGGCTCACCCCGCGCTTGAGCAGAGTCGAACGCAAAAACTGGCCGGCACCCGCCGCGAAGAACACCACCGTGCACTCCACCAGACCGCCACGGTTTAGGAACGCGAACCCGGCACACGCCACCGCCGACGCCAGCGCCAACATCCAGCGGGTGTACAGAGGCTTCGCCGAATCAATAAGGTCAAGCTCGGCGTTCGCCTCCGCAGGGGTGATCTTTTCAGGAAGCTCAGAAATGAACTTACCCAACTGATCCAGCTTATGAGCGTTAATGCCCATCGTGCGCTGCTCAGCGACCTCGGTACGGAAATTACCGTCAGTGTACGAAGAAGTCGAAATCTCGGTGAAGGTCACCTGCGCGTGATGCTCCTTCAACCCCACAGCCTTCGCCAAACGCGCCATCGACGCCTTAATACGGTATGCGCTCGCACCCGACTTCATCAGGATGCGGCCCAGGCGGAGCACCACCTGCGACTGCGCCACCAGGTGCTCATGAGCCAGACGGGTAGACCCCAGATAAATACTGCGCGTATTAGTGTCAGGGTACGGCTCGGTAGTGCGGGGCTGATCATCCATGAGAGGCCTTCCGGGTCGTGCTATTCACGTGCTATTCGTGTAGGTGCGGTTACCTTCTAGCATAGGGGAGAAGCCCAAACGGGGATAGTGTCAGCCCGTCAGTAAAGGAGAAGCGATTGGGGTTGCTGGCTAGGTTTTTAGCGGCGCAGGTTTAGCGGCGCAGGTTTAGCGGCGCAGTTTTATCGGCGCACAGGCCAGCGGCCGTCAATAACCTCAGATTCCTTACCCGGCTGCGTACGCAACCACGCCTGGAAGCTCGCCGCCTGCTCCGCCGCCCACTGAATCTGCTGCTCGTGCAGCTGGCGCGCATCCACGTTGAGGACCTCGGGGAACTGCTCGGTCAGCTTCACCAGCAGACGCTCCGCCGCCAGGGCATCATCAGCGGAGGTGTGGGCGTTCTCCAGGGAGACACCGTACTCGGCGGCAAGAACCTCAAGGGTGCGCTTGCCGCGCTTACGCGGAATCACGTGCTTATGCAGAACGTACGGGTCGAGCACCACACCCGGCGGCAGCTCACCATTGGCAATATTGTGGCGCAGCATCTCGTGGTGCAGCACCGAGAAATCGTAGGCGGCATTGAACGCAATAATCGGCACACCGTCAAGGTTCAGCGCACCAATCGCGCCGGCTAGCTCCCACACGACCTCGCGGGCGGGACGGCCGTGCTCACGCGCGTACTCGGTGGTGATGCCGTGCACGGCGGCGGCACCGGCGGGGATCTCAACGCCGGGGTCGGCCAGCCACTCGCCACGGCGCACCACATTACCCTGAGGGTCCAGCAGGATCAGGGAAGCAGTCACGATGCGGGCGGTGGTGACGTCCACACCGGTGGTTTCAAGGTCAAAAGTGGCGCGCAGGCCGTTCATCCAGGTCATGCTATAAGACTAACCCAGCGGAGAAGGAGGCGCGCGCCCGGTCGTCACGCGGCTGTGGATAAGCCCCCGGCGGAGCAGCATATTTAAGCCCTGGGAGCGGCATATTAAGTCACCGAGGCGGCTTATAAGTAGCCGACGAGCCCGAATGACCGCCGACAAGATACAACCGCGCTACAGCCGATAGACTGAAACCATGACAACCCAACTTCTCACCGGCATCCCCGGAACCGGTAAAACCCACCACCTCACCGAACGCGCCCTGCGCTACCTCGCCGACGGCAACGACCCCGCCCGCCTGCTCATCCTCGCACCCACCCGCACCGCCGCGACCCGCATGCGAGACACCATCGCCGCATCCAGCGACCGCAGCCTCTCCGTAGCACCCACCCGCGCCTGGGCAGCATACGCCTTCGACCTGCTCAAACGAGCCCAAACCCGGGGTCTACTCAGCGGCGTAGAAGGCAACCTCAAACTCCTCTCCGGCCCCGAACAAGACGTCATCATCGGCGAACTACTCGCCAACCACGCCGAAGGCATCGCACCCGGACCCGCCTGGCCCGACGTACTCCGCGACGCCCTCGCAACCCGAGGATTCCGCCACGAAATCCGCGACTTCTTCGACCGCATGGCAGAATACGACCTCACCGCCGAAGACGTACACGCCCTCGCCACCGAACACAACCAGCCCGCCTGGCACGCCCTCGCCCAACTGCACACCGAATACCGTGCCGTGCGAGCCCTCCGCGCCAAAAACGCCTACGACCCGGCAGTACTCATCAACGACGCCTGCCGGCTGCTGCTGCGCGCCCCCGAATTCCTCGCCGAAGAACGCCGCCGCTACGACCTAATCCTCATCGACGACGTGCAGGAACTCAGCCCCTCCATCTACCGGCTGCTGCGCCTCATCGCCGCAGAAGTCGCCCCCGCAGACGCCGCGCACCTGACCGAAACCCACCCCGACCTCTTCGCTGAAGGCCCCCAGGTTGTCATGACCTACAGCGACGAAGCCGTCGTCCAGGGCTTCCGTGGCGCCCGCCCCGACCTCGTCACCACCCTGCAGGCAAGCTTCCCGAGCATGCGCACCCGCACGCTCACCACCTCATACCGCCTGCCCGCACTCATGATGCCGCTCGTGGCGGACATTCGCCGCCGCCTGCCGCGCTACACCCGGTTCGTGCCACTCACCGCCGAGCAGGAAGGGACGAAGAACGGCGCGCAGGAGGGGTCAAAGAACGGTGCGCCCGCAACCTTCGGACGCATCAACACCACCCCCGCCGATGAAGCCCTCACCTGGGGCGCCGCCGACGAACCGCTGCTGCACCTGGGTGCCGACGGCAAAATCCTCGACCCCGCGCACTACCGCACCGCACCCGCTGGCGTGTATAAGTATGCGCTTTCCAGCTCTCAGGACGAGGCGAACCTCATCGCCCAAATGCTGCTCGAAGAACGCATCTACGGCAACCACCCCTACCGCGAGTCCGCCATCATCGTGCGTAGCAGCGCGGACGTGGCGCGCATCCGCCGCGTGCTCTCCTCGAACGGTATTCCCTCGCGTACCTCCGCGGCGCTCGTGCCGGTGCGCGACGAGCCCGCCGTACGCCCCTTCCTCGACGCGCTCAGCCTGCTCGTCTACGCCCGCAAGCGCGGCGAGAAGGCACTCAACCCCGCCGTGCACATGCCCGCTGCAGAAGGTGCGGAGGCGGCCGAGCGTGGCGGCTACGAGGCCCTCAGCGCCTCCGAAGCTGAAGAGCTCATGCGTCGAAGCCTCGACGACGTCATCGCCGAGGAAAGCCGCGCCAACCCCCTCGGTGGCGCGCAGAGCGCCATCACCCTGCTCACCTCCCGACTCGGTGGCGCATCCAGCATGGACGTGCGACGACTCCGCCAGCAACTACGATCCATCGAACTGCAAAGCGGCGGCCACCGCCCCAGCGACGACCTGCTCCTCGGTGCACTGCTACACCCCGAAACCCTCCCCGAAGAGGGCGTAGGACGCGCCGTGCACCGCATCGCAGCCGTGCTCTCCGCCGGACGTAAAGCACTCGCGCGCCCCGAATCCACCAGCACCGAAGTGCTCTGGGCGCTCTGGGAAGCCAGCGGCCTCGAAAAAACCTGGGTCACCCAGTCGCGCAGCGCAGGCCCCGACGCCGATGCCGCCCACCGCAACCTCGACGCCATGATTGGTCTCTTCGAAGCCGCCGACCGATTCGACGAGCAGATGCGTGGCGCCGGTGCCGAGCAGTTCCTCGACTTCATCGACGCGCAGGACCTGCCCATGGACACCCTCGCCGCCCGCGGCGTACGCCAAGACGCGGTCGAAATTCTCACCCCCGCGCTTGCCGCCGGTCAGTCCTGGCGCACCGTATATGTATGCGGTCTGCAGGAAGGCACCTGGCCCAACACCACCGTGCGCGGCTCCCTGCTGGCTACCGGTGACCTTACGGACCTGTGCGATGCGCGCCTCCGCCAGCGCGCACAGCAGGCAGAACAACAGCCGGGCGAGAGCGAGCAGCCGGTGCCGCCCGCCCGCATCCGCAGCTACCCCGAACGCGTGCGCGACACCCGCCACGATGAGCTACGCATGTTCGCCGTCGCCGCCACCCGAGCTAGCACCCGCCTCGTGCTCACCGCCGTGCGCAACGACGATCAGGCACCCGGCGAATTCTTCGATTTCGTGCTACCCACCGACGCGGTCGGCGACTCCACGGACGTGCCCATCACCCGCGTGCGCCGCCCCGCCACCCTGCGTTCCCTCGTGGCGGAGCTTCGCCGCACCCTCGTTGAGGAATCGATGAACGCGATGCGTGCCGAAGACGCTCAGCAGGAGGGCTCACAGCAGGACGGCGCGCCGATGCACAACGCACCGGAGGAAGAGGCGCTCACCCCGGAGGCTTCCGCGTACCGACTCGATGCCGCCTCCCGCACTCTGGCGCGCCTGGCGAACGCGCAGACACCCGGCGCCGCACCCGACGAGTGGTGGGGTCTGCTACCGCTTTCTAGCACGGAGCTGCTCTTTGCGCACCGCCCGGCAGGCCACGCTGAGCTGGACGAAAACCACGGTGAAGAGCCTGCCGAAAACCCAGCAGAAAACCCCGGCCGCCGCACGATTACGCTTTCGCCCTCGCGCCTGGAAACCATCCACAGCTCCCCGCTGGATTGGCTGGTTTCCGCCGCCCGCGCGGAAGCCCAGACCGACCTGTCCCGCTCGCTCGGAACGCTCGTGCACGCCATCGCCGAGGAGTACCCGACCGGCACCCTCGAAGAGCTCCAAACCGCCCTCGACGAGCGCATTAGCTCCCTCGGCGTGCCCGCCCGCAAGGAGGACGAAACCGACGAAGAGTACCGCGAGCGCGTGCCCTGGGAATCCTACGCCCTCTACGAGCGCGCCAAGCGTATGATTCTGCGCCTGAGCTACTACTACCGTCAGCACATGGGTGACGCCGGCTGGCAGAACCTCGGTGTTGAAGGCTCCTTCGCGGTGCGTGTGCCCGTGCCCTTCGACCCCGCCGGTGAGGTTGGCGAGCTGGATGCGCTGCTCACCGGTCGTGTGGACCGCCTCGAGGGTACCGCCCCGGCGGAGGACGGTACCCGCCGCTACGCCATTGTTGACCTGAAAACTGGTAAGTCTAAGCCGACCGGGTCGGAGATGGAGACGCATCCGCAGCTTGCCGCCTACCAGATTGCGGTGGAGGCTGGCGCGGGTGAGCAGCTGGAGGAGCGTTACCGCGCCGAAGCCGCCGCCCTGGAGGCGGGCGAACCGCTACCGGATGCCCGCCCCCAGGAGCTGGAGTACACCGGCTACACGGGTCATTCCGCAGGCGCGGCGCTCGTGCAGTTGGGCGCCTCGGGCGTGAACGACGAGAGCAAGACTCGTCTGCAGGTTCAGCCGGCTCTGACGGAGCACGATTCGTGGGCGGCTGAGCTGGTGCAGCACGCCGCGGAGCTGATTGCTGGCTCGCAGGTGCAGGCTCGTCACCGTGAGGGCGGCTATGGGTGCCGTCTGCCGGAGATCTGCCCGATTTGTACGCGCGGCCGTCAGGTGACTCAGCCCTAGTAGCCGCGTACCCTACGTTTACTTTTGATATCACTCACCCCGAACCTCCCATGAGAATGACCCATGAGGAAGAGGAAACATGACTGACTCTGGCGCACACGGCGCTACTAACCCCGGCGCTACTAACTCCGGCGCTAATCCCGGTCCTGGCACCGGCATGCTCACCCCCGCCCAGTGGTGCGAGCACAATAGCTGGCAGCTGCCCAACGGCGCGCTCTTCTCCGCAGAGGCCGCCGCGAACAACCCCGAGCTGAAGCCCGCTGGCTACCGTAGTGCCCTCGATATTGCCGAGATGCTCAACGGCGCCGACGGCAAGAAGCCGACCCCCGAGCAGATCCGCATGATTGAGGCGGGCCCCGCCCCGACCCTCGTTATTGCGGGCGCAGGTTCGGGTAAGACCGCGACCATGGTTGACCGCGTGATTTGGCTGGTCGATAACGGTTTTGTGCGCCCTGAAGAGGTGCTCGGCGTGACCTTCACCCGCAAGGCGGCAACCGAGCTGCGCAGCCGCATGCGCGCCGGTTTGAACACGCTACGCCGTAGCCGCCGCATCGCCCCGACCGACGAGGAGCTACGCGAGGGCATCGCTGATCCGACCGTGCTCACCTACCACTCCTACGCGAATAACCTGGTCAAGGAGTACGGTCTGCGCCTGGGCGTGGAGCAGGACGCGCAGATGCTTGGTGACGCGCAGAAGTGGCAGCTTGCCGCGCAGATTGTGCAGTACTGGGAGGGGGAGCTGCCCCTCGACCAAGACGGTGTGCCGGTGTCTGCGGCGACCATGATTAACCAGCTGCTGCAGCTCTCTGATGAGTGCGCGGAGCACCTGGTTGAGCCGCAGGAGGTTATTGACTTCTGCACCGAGCAGTTGGCGGCGTACGCGGCGGTACCCGATCCGCGCCGTGCGACGAAGACCGAGAGGGATATTCAGAAGGTTCAGCGTCTGCTGCGTAACCGCCGAGTGTACGCGCGCATGGCGATGAGCTACGCCCGCGTGAAGGCGCGCATGCAGGTGCTGGATTTTGGTGACCTGATGCGTTTTGCTGCCCGCATTGCGGAGGCTGACCCGGCGATCCGTGAGGGTGAGCGCGCCCGCTTCAAGGTGGTTCTGCTGGACGAATTCCAGGACACCTCTCACGCTCAGATGAGCCTGTTCTCCTCGATTTACGGTGCCGATGAGGCGGCGGGTATTCCGGCTCATCCGGTGATGGCTGTGGGCGACCCGAAGCAGTCGATTTACGGTTTCCGTGGCGCTTCGGACGGCCAGATGTTCAGCTTCTACCGTCATTTCCCGACCGAGCACGCGCAGCCGCTGTTTCTGTCCATTGCGTGGCGTAACGACATTTCGGTGTTGAACGCGGCGAACCATGTGGCGGAGAAGCTGAAGGAAGTGCCCGAGTGGGTGCGTGCCGCCGACGGCGATATTACTGCCGCTCAGGTGCCTGACCTGCGCCCGCGCTGCGCGCTGGTGGGGGAGCCCGGTTCGCCCGCCTTTGAGCAGGTAGCCGCGGGCATGGTGGGTCGCGTGGATTTGACGTACCACGACTCTGACCGCGAGGAGGCTGTGGCGATTGCCGAGCGTATTGCGGCGATGCGCGCGCAGGCGGTGCGCGAGTATGAGCGCGCCTACGCGGCGCATCGTTCCGGTGATGGTTCGGTGCGTCCGCGCCTGCAGATGCCCGAGATTGCGGTGTTGGCGCGTGTGCACGGTCAGCTGGACCCGATTCGTGTTGAGTGCGAGCGCCTGGGTATTCCGGTGCAGCAGGTGGGCCTGGGCGGTCTGCTTTCGCAACCTGAAGTGGTTGATTTGGTGTCTGCACTACGTGTGCTGGCTGATCCGAACCGTTCGGACGCCCTGGCGCGCCTGCTAACGGGTGCGCGCTGGCGTTTGGGTGCGGCGGATATGTTGGCGCTGGGCGATTGGGCGCAGTCGCTGGTGCGTGAGCGTGAGCGTGCCCTGCGTGAACAGATGGCGTTGCGTATGCTCGCGGAGGCCGAAGATACCGACAACGCCGAAGACATCCGCTTGGAGGCAGAGCATCTGCGCGCCGCCCAGGAGCGCCTGGACGAAACCCTCAAGGGCGCGGTGGAGGACTCCTCCGGCTACGCCTCCCTGATTGAAGCGGTGGAGAACCTGCCGCAGGACGGCGCGGATGGCGAACCCCTCTACGGTGAGCAGTACCGTGGCCGCCGTTTCTCGCCGGCGGCGCTGGAGCGTCTGCGTGCTTTTGCGGAGCAGATGCGCGTGCTGCGTGCCGGTTTGAGCGAGGATTTGGGCACGCTACTGTACGAGATTGAGCGCACCATGCTCCTTGATATTGAGCTGGCGGTCCGCCCGGGTACCGACCCGCTGGGTTCGCGCGCGAACCTGGACGCTTTCCACGAGGTTGCCGCCGCATACGGAGTGTCTGCGCCGCGTATTAACGCGATGATTTACGCCGGTTCTGACGGCGTGAGCGCGGAGGAAGGCGACCCGGGTGCGCGCCGCTTCCTGCTGTCTTCGGGCGGCGTGAGCTACGTGATGGGCTTCCTCGCCTGGCTTGAGCGTGCCGATAATGAGGAGAAGGGCCTGGCACTGGGCACTGTGGAACCTGACCCGAATGCGGTGCAGCTGATGACCATGCACGCCGCGAAGGGCCTGGAGTGGGATCATGTGCTTCTGCCGGGTCTGTGCGGTAGCGCGACCGGCGGGCAGACCCCGAACCTGTGGCAGATGTCGGCTAATACGGCTCTGCCCTGGCCGCTGCGTGGCGACCGCGAGTACCTTCCCTCGCTCCTTGAGACGGCGGAGGAGATTACCGCCTTTGAGAAGGCGAAGGACCTGGAAGACTACCTTGCCGAGCATAAGGATGACGCCACCGAGCACACCGGCATGGAGGACCGCCGCCTCATGTACGTGGCGATGACCCGCGCCCGTAACCTGCTGGCGATGAGCGCCTACCGGTGGAAGAGCACCGCCGCAACACCCCAGCCGGTGCAGCCCTTCTGGGAGGAGCTGCTGGAGATGCTCTTCAACCCGCTCGTAGGTCTAGATGCGCCCTCGGTGCATCTCCCGGAGACGATGGATGCGCCCTGGGCGGCACCTCAGTTGGTGGGCATGGGCCTTTCCTACACGATGCCGAACCCCGCGGACAAGCGCAAAAAGGTGCATCTGAACCATGTGCGCCGCTGGGCTGAGCAGCTGGCTGAGTCGAAGTACCGCCTGATCGAGCCGGTCACCCTGGTACACGGCACGGTCGTGGATCCCGCGAACCTGCCGCTCGCACCCGATGAGGCGGCACTGCTGGAGGAGCTGGAACGCTACCCCCTAGACGCCGACGAGCTCACCCCCGAGCAGGCGGAGGCGCGCGCGGGCGCCCAGGCAACCTACGTCGAGCAGGTGCAACGCTACGCCTGGGCGCTGGTTGAGGTCATGGCTCCTGCCCTCGCGCAGGATTGGCAGCTGGCGGCTCCACATACCCGAGCCCGCACGGTGGCGGAGAATTGCTCCCGCCTGAACCTGCCGGTGCCCGAGTGGATTATTGAGGCTACGGAGCGCGAGAAATGGCGTGAAACGCAGCCGCTCGAGCCCGGTTACTCGCCCACGGTGGCGGCGGCGTTGCCGATTGAGGTGCGCGGCCAGTTCGCGCAGAAGAACTACGAGGACAGGAACCCGAACCTGGGCGCGGTGCTGACCGCAATGTGGCCTTTCGACCCGCTGGAGCGCCCCGTGATTTGGCGTTGGGCGTCTGACGATGCCCTCACACAGGGCACGGAGGCGATGCTTCGCCGCGGCCAGCACGAGAACCTGCAACGTGAGATTGCGATTAACTCCTCCAGCCGTCGTGAGGCGGTGGAGCGTGCCGCCCTGGCGGTGGAGCTCGCCGTCGGTGAGGATGATCAGCAGCGGAGCGCAGAGGCTACAGCGGGGGAGGGCTCAAACCATCCTGCACCCGTGGCAAGCGGCGAGTCCACTATTCCCGAGTCGCTACGCCAGCAGGCGGTGGACTGGGAACGCGAAGCCGACCTGCTGCTGCTCATGATGGGTCAGACCGACCCGGTGCTGACCGAGCAGCTGCCCGGGCACCTGTCCGCTTCCACGTTCATTCGCCTGAGCGAGGACCCGCAGGGCACGGTGCATCAGCTGATGCGCCCGGTGCCTCAGCGTCCCTCGCGTGCGGCAACGATCGGTACGGCGGTGCACGCGCTGATTGAGGAGCACTTCGGGGTCGCGCCGACCGCCGACCCGTTGGAGGCACCCGAAGCGGAGGACACGGTGGGCGTTGACCTGCCGGGCTCCACCGCCTCAGCTTCTACCACCTCCGCCGCGCCCGCAGACCCCGCCGACCTGCAGGAACAGGCGCTGGGGGAGAGCTCCGACGAGTTCACCTTCGAGGATGCCTACGAGGAATCCGAGAGCGAGCTGGAAGCCTCCGTTCAGCGCCTCTGGGAGCGCTTCGCCAACAGCGAGTGGGGTAGCGACGAGTGGAAGGACCGCATCTGGGCGGTCGAGTACCCGGTTGAAACCCACATCGAGGGCGTAAGCCTGCGCGGCCGTATCGACGCGGTGTTCCGCACCGAGGACGAGGACGGCGAACGCTGGGTGCTGGTGGATTGGAAGAGCGGTTCCCGCCCGAAGATGGCGACCATGCAGTCTCGACGCTTCCAGCTGGGCCTGTACCGCATCGCGTTCTCCCGCATTATGGGCGTGGACCCGGAGCGTATCAGCACCGTGTTCGTGTACTTGGGCGGCAAGGGTGTTGCGGAGGTGTGGGATCACCAGATCCGCGGCGGCCTGCCCACGGAGGCGCAGCTGGCGAAGGTGATCCGTGAGGCGCGCAAAGGCTAGGCAGTAAGGCTAATCGGCAAGGCTAAGCGGCGGGGGCATGCGCTCGCGCGTTAGCTTGAGCCAATAACTGAATACAGAAAAGCAGCTCACGTGGGCATTGCGCCTCGTGAGCTGCTTTTCTGCGCGGACTTTTACGGTTAATGGCAGAGGACGCCTCTTCACCCCACTGCATTAGGGTGATGAGGCGTCCTCAGCCGCTGAAGAACTATAGAGGTACTTCGTGCCCTCGCACGCTCCGGGAAAGAATCGCGCCGAACGACTGCCGCTCTCGCGGCCTCACTCGCGCCGCCGGCGCCCCGTGGGGTTTGCGTGCGTCTTTACTCTCAAACACAACCTCGAAAGTAACTCTATAGATTTCTGCCATCGGTGATTGGTTGCGCGGTGCATGAATCCGGCTCGGGTCTGACATGACCGGTCAGAGTCCCGTCCAATCTGTCTCCCCAATTTATCGCTGCCACGATATCAGCGCTGGTCAGTGCGCTATGGGGAGTGTGTCCGCTGGTTTTCTCGCGGCACAGCAAAAGTATTCCAGGAGTTTTTGAAAAAATCTACAGGGTAAGTTTTTACCCTAAAATGCACTATTTTGAGCATGGTTCAAGGTGAAGTTGAAGTAGTGTGGATTCTCAAAATCAAAAGTTGGTTTTTGTGGGTTTGGAGTGTAATTGCACCCTGGAAATATTGTGAATGGCACCTTTAGCGCACCTTCAACTCTCAGCCTTAATCTGAGTCATTCATGCACAAAAATGCAAAACTAGTGCTCAAAAGGTGAGGGGAAACACTTAAAGAAATTTTGATAAAAAGCCGTCAAAAGCCCCTCCACTAGCCCTTATAGGCATCATTTCGTCGGTTTGACAGACAGTCAGGAGAGCAGGTTTCACAGGATCCGAGTCAGCGGACATACAACCCAGTAGGTACAGTTCAGCCCCGCAGCGCAGTACTGCGGGGCTGAACTGAAAATCTAGCTGAACCGAAAACCTATGCGGTAAGTAGCAACCTAACAGCTACCCGACCCAATACCTACTCGGTGGGGCCGACTAGCGGACCGACCTCCTCCTGACCGAGCAGTTCGCCGGAGGCACGCAAATCGTCCTGAATGTCCAGGAGCATGGACACCGCGTGGGTTGCGCCGTCGCGGTCGCCGACCTCCACGGTGTGGGTGAGCCACTGGGCAATCGCGAACTCGGCGTAGAAGTTCGCGCGCTGCGCCAGGTAGGCGTCGGGCAGCTGAGGCATCTGCTGGCGGTACACCTCGATTGCCTCGTCGGTGAAGTCGATGTCCTGGCAGGAGTACAGCCACGCGAAGTCCTGTGCGGGGTCGCCCACGTGCACCTCGGACCAGCCGGTGACCTCCACGATGCGCGCCTCCGTAGGAGTCACGTGCAGTACAAGGTTCTCTGCGCCCATGTCGCCGTGGACCACGCGGGGGCGGAACTGCCACATGGGTCCAGGAGAAAGCACGGTACGCCAGTGCGCGAGCAGGTCGGCGGGCACCTTGCCGGTTGCGGCGGCACGCTCGAGCTCAGCGTTCTTGCGCAGGCGAATCTGCTCCGAAGAGTAGGAGGGCAGGTCGGCTTCGTAAATAATGTCTTCGGGCATCACGTGCAGGGTCGCGATGTCCTTGGCGATGATGGATGCCAGGGAGGGGCGGTTCGCCGCAACTTCGCGGCGGCTCAGCTCGGCGAGCTGGTCCACGTCGTAGATGGTGCCGGGGATGTGCGTGTACACGAACACGTTGCCGCCCGCGTAGGGTACGGTGCCGGCGACGGTGGGTACGGCGAAGGGCAGTCGTGCGCGCAGGCCGGGGCTGAACGACTGCAGGATGAGGTGTTCAGCTTCCAGACGCATGCTGGCGTCGGGGCGGCGCGGGGCGCGCACTCGCCAGCGGCGACCGGTGGAGTCGGCGATGATTGCCGAGTCGAAGTCGTCGCTGTCTTCGCGGACCGGTTCGGCGCCGACGGGGTAAATCCCGGGCACTCCGGCGGAGACGATGGCTGCTAGCTGAAGGGGAGATAAAGTCACGGGTTAAGGTTACCAAACCAATGTGTGCCGTTTAGTAGTTTTTGGGATCTTTATGCCAAGTGGTGAAGATACTTGTGGACAAGCCTAAACGTGCTCGCCTGCGCTGCCTGTTGAGCTTCTACTTGCCCACTCCACAAGAGGCGGGTTCCTCACGCCCTGAATGAAAGCAACAGCTAAGAAGCCGCGGCGGGTCTGGAGAACACAGTCTGGGAGAATACAATGGAAGACCGGCTATCACCGCCTCGCGCACCCGCATACACACATGTCCGTATGCCCGCGCGAGCGCACGCCGCCTGCCCGCACCGCCCGCCTTACTGATGGAGCATTATGACCGCCACACCTCAGCAGCCTCAGCATATGATCTCCGCAGACGATATTCTTGCCGGGCTTGACCCTGATCAGCGTGCGGTCGCCACCGAGCTGGACGGCCCCATGCGCGTGCTGGCTGGTGCTGGTACCGGTAAGACCCGCGCGATTACGCACCGCATCGCCTACGGTATTGCGATCGGTCGCTACCAGGGCCCGCGCGTACTCGCCCTGACCTTCACCCTGCGCGCGGCGGAGGAGATGCGTACCCGCCTGCACCAGCTGGGTGCGCATGGCGTGCAGGCGCGTACCTTCCACTCGGCGGCGTTGCGTCAGCTGGCGTATTTCTGGCCGCAGGTGGTGGGTGGTACGTTCCCGTCCATCGTGCAGAATAAGGCAACGCTCATTACGGAGGCGGCGAACCGTCTGCGCATCAGTACGGACCGTTCCCTGCTGCGTGATTTGGCGTCGCTGATTGAGTGGGCGAAGGTTCAGCTGCTCACCCCGGACACCATCATGCAGCGCCTGAGCGAGAAGCAGCTGCCCTTGGCGATTACCCCGCAGAATATGCAGCGTATTTTCCAGGCGTATGAGGATTTGAAGGATGAGCGTAACCTCATCGATTTTGAGGATGTGCTGCTGCTGACCATCGCCATGCTGGAGGAGGACGAGAAGCTCGCGGCGACCGTCCGTAACCAGTACCGCCATTTTGTGGTGGACGAGTACCAGGACGTGTCCCCGTTGCAGCAGCGTCTGCTGGATGTGTGGCTGGGCGGCCGCGACGATATTTGCGTGGTGGGCGACGCCTCCCAGACGATTTACTCTTTTACCGGCGCGACCAGCCGTTACCTGCTGGATTTTGCGCGCCGGTACCGTGGCGCGCACACGGTGAAGCTGACCCGCGACTACCGCTCGCATTCGCAGGTGGTGGAGTTGGCGAACCGTCTGTTGGCGGCGCGTCGTCCGCATCCGGATTCGAGCCCGCATTCGTGGGCGCCGCCGCTGGAGCTGATGTCTCAGCGCGGCCCCGGCGTGGATGTGGAGTGGTTCGGCTATGCCGACGATGAGCAGGAGGCGGCAGGCATTGCCGAGGATATCCGCGACCTGATTGAGAAGGACGGCGTGCCGCCTTCGGAGATTGCGGTGCTGTTCCGCACGAACGCGCAGTCGGCGGCGATTGAGTCTGCGCTGGCTGCCGCCCACATTCCGTACCAGCTGCGCGGCGCGGAGCGTTTCTTTGAGCGCCCCGAGGTCAAGCAGGCGATGCTTGCCCTGCGCGGTTCGGCGAAGTCCACGGACGGTACCGAGGACGTCACCCGCTACACCCGCGATGTGCTCGGCGGCCTCGGCTATAAGGAGGAAGGCCCCCTTTCGGGAGGCGCCACCCGCCAGAAGTGGGAGTCCCTCGCCGCCCTGGTGCACATGGTGGACATGATGGCGCAGCACCGCCAAGAGCAGCTTCAGGAGCACCGCGCGAACCCGCGCCCGGGCGTGCCCGAGCCGCTACCTTTGACCATGCACGAGGTTGTGGCGACCCTGAACCACCGCAGCGAATTCAACGACGCACCGCAGGTCAACGGCGTAACCCTCGCCTCCCTGCACGCGGCTAAGGGCCTGGAGTGGGACGCCGTGTTCCTGTGCGGCCTGAACGAGGGCCTCATGCCCATTACTTTTGCGACCACCCCGGACGAGGTGGATGAGGAGCGCCGCCTGCTGTACGTGGGTATTACGCGCGCCCGCAAGTACCTGTGGCTGACCTGGACGATGACCCGCACCGTGGGCGGTCGCGGTCAGCGTAAGCGTTCGCGTTTCCTGGACGATATTGATCCGGCGAAGCGTCGCCGCAGGGCTGAGAGCGCCGGCTCGTCGTATAGCCAGGCTCGTTCGACACAGCCCCGCTCGGCGCAGGCTCGCCGTTCGTCGATGGGAAGAGGAGACTATGGCTCAGCGTTTTAAGCGTGAGATTCTGCCCGCCACCGAGGACCGCCCGCAGATTGAGCTGGTCCGCTCGGCGCGCCGCACCCGCACCATCAGCATGCAACGCGACGGTGTGGATGAGCACGGCAACCCCGCCTACCGCCTGCTCATTCCCGCCGCGAGCACGAGCGAGGAGATTGACGAGCATATTGCCCGTCTGCTGCCGCGCATTCAGCGTCGTGCCGCGCGCCGTGAGCGTGCCACGCAGCTGACGGTCACGGACGAGTACCTGCGCTCCCGCGCCCTGCACCTGGCGCAGAAGAACCTGCCGGAGCTGGTTGCCTCGGGCAGGCTGGAGAAGCTGTCGATTCGCTGGGTGAGCAACCAGCGTCAGCGCTGGGGCTCGGCAACCTACGCGAACACGCAGATCCGCATCTCCTCGGAGCTGCAGGGCGTACCGGAGTACGTGCTGGATTCGGTGATTCACCACGAGCTCTGCCACCTGCTGCAGCCGAACCATTCGGCGGCGTTCCGTGCCCTGGAGTCGCGTTACCCGCAGCTGCTGCGGGCGCAGGCCTACCTGGAGGGGTACGCGCTGGGGCGCTCGCGTGCTGAGGGTGAGCGCGGCGAAAACAGCGCGGACTAAAATCCAGCCAGCTAAAATCCAACCGGCTAACGCGCTTCCCGAAAATCAAAGAATCAAAAACCAAACGAAACACTCGAGCGGGGGTGACTTGTACATTCACAAGCCACCCCCGCTCGAGTGTCAGCTATTTACTTTCGCCGCTCAGCTTTACTTCGCTCAGCTTTACTTTTCTTCGGGCGCGTTGCCGAAGCCGCCGTCCAGCAGCTTCTGCAGCTCCGAGTCGAAGTCCACGTCGTCCAGGCTTATTTCGTTCATGCGCGCATCGTATGCGGTGAAGTCTTCCAGCTCGGCGGGGGTGGGCAGGGTCTCCGGGGTGTCCCAGAGGCCGTCGCGCGCCTCAATGCCGTGGGAGTTTTCGTACCAGCGCCAGAACTGCTGTGCCTCACGCACCAGGCGCGGGCGCAGTTCCAGGCCGACCAGGTTCTCGAAGACCTGCTCGCTGGGGCCGCCGTCGATGCGGCGGCGCGCCATGATTTCGGTCAGCTGCGGTGCCTTGGGCAGGTTGCGGGTCGCGTCCTCGGTGACGACGGATACCCAGCCTTCGATGAGGGCGAGCAGACCCTCCAGGCGCTGTACCGCCAGTTCCTGGTCTTCGGTGCGCTGGGGGCTGAACATGCCGCCTTCGAATGCTTCCTGTACGGCGTCGGGGTTGCTCATGTCCACCTGGGATGCGGCGTCCTGCATGCGGTTCATGTCCACGCGGATGCCGCGGGCGTAGCGTGCCACGAGCTGGACCAGGTCTTCACGCAGCCAGGGGTTTGCCTTGTGCAGGCGGATCAGCGCGGATTCACGCACGGCAAGGTAGAGCAGGACCTCCTGCGGGGGCACCTCGATGCTGTCGGCGAGCTGCTGGTAGCCGTTGGGCAGCAGCGCGGAGGAGCCGGGCGCGAGGGGGAAGCCCACGTCGGTGGAGGAGTACACTTCACCGGCAAGCTGCGCGAGCGCCTGCGCCATCTGCGCACCAAAAATCACGGAACCAATGTTGTTCAAAAAGCCGCTGTTGAGAATCTGAGAGATCTCTTCGGGCACGTCTTCGGGTGCGCCGGGCATGACCATGGACTGGGTGACTTCGGCTGCGACCGGCTCGACCATTTCGCGCCAGGAGTCGAAGGAATGCTCAACCCATTCCGCCTTGGACCATGCCTGTACCGGGTGGTTGTGGCGTTCAACGGTGGTTACGGCGTCCAGCCAGAGGTCGGCGAGGTTCGCTGCGTCTTCCACTGCACGCTTGAGGTTTTCGGGTACGGAGGGGTCTTCACCCATGGATGCGAGCATCTGGCGGGTCTGGTTCTTCACGTTATCCCAGTTCACGCCGCTGGGGCTGTCGGATGCGCCCGCGCCGGAGAACATTGCCTGTACCTGCGCGAACATGCTCTGCATCATGGCGGGGTCGAAGCCCATGCCCATGTTCTTCAGGTCTTCGGGGTCGATGCTGATGCCGAAGGGGTTCTGACCGCCTTCGCCGAAGAGCGCGCCGAAGGGGTTCTGTGCGTTGGAGGAGGTGCCCTTGCCGCCCTGGCCGGTTGCCCCTGCGGAGGGGTCGAAGCCCTGCTCCTGCATCTTCTTAATGAATTCTTCGAGGGGGTCGCGCTCGTTGGAGGCGCCGCCGGTGGGGTTCTCAGACATGTGAAGCCTTTCGTAATCCGGGGGTGGGCGCAGCTGGCCCGCTCGCTGTCCAGCCTACCGATTTTTGCTGAGAATTTCCCGTGCCATTGCTGTGGAGGCGGGTTAATCAGCTAAGGGCACACAAGCTTGTCTTTGGGGTCGGGTTTTGGGAGCTTTTTCGTGCCGCTGTCACCGTCGGGTGCTGACACAGCGCGGCGCGGGTCAGAGCGTGAACGCCTCCTGGTTGCTCTATTTTTAGCGGGGTGACAGTGCCCGCCTGCGTGTTGTCACAGTGCCCGCGTGCGTGTTGAAAAGCAAGTTTATCCGGTACTGTAGAAACCATGACTAAGTCCACCCCTGATGCTGAGCAGCAGCCGAACGCCGCCTCCGCGAGCGTGAAGAGTAATGAGAAGGCGACCAAGCGCCGTTCGCGTTTTGCGCCGCGCCGCGTGAACCTGCGTTCGGTGAGCGCTGTGGCGACGTGCGCCCTGCTGGCTGGTGCTTTTGTTCTGCCCAGTTCCTATGTGAAGGAGGGCCCCGGCCCGCTCTTTGACGTGCTCGGAACCTACCAGGAGAAGGACGTCATTGAGGTTTCTGGCGCGCCCAGCTATAAGACGTTCGGCAAGATGAACATGACGACGGTGTCGGTTTCGGGTGGCCCGTACACGGAGCTGTCCGGCGCGGAGGCGTTCTACGGCTGGTTGGCGTTTGACGGTAACCGCAGCCTCGTGGTGCCGACCGATGCCCTGTACCCGCACGTGAGTCATGAGCAGGCGACGGCTGCGACCGGCGCGCAGATGGCTGATTCTCAGACTCAGGCGAAGGTCGCGGCGATGCGCCAGCTGAAGATGGCGGTGACCGAGAAGGTTCAGGTGCTTTCCACGGTGGAGGGTTCCCCGGCGGCGAGCGCGCTGAAGGCTGATGACCGCATCGTGAAGGTGGGGGAGAAGCAGATTGAGACCCTCACCGATGTTCCGAAGGCTGTGAACGCCTCGAACGGTTCGCCGATTGACGTGACCGTGGAACGTGACGGCACGCAGCAGACGTTTAAGCTGACCCCGGTTCGTTCCAGCGACGATAGCCGCTGGATTCTGGGCGCGGGTTTGAAGCAGAGCTATGACCTGCCGGCGCACGTGCAGTACAACCTGGACGGTGTGGGCGGCCCGAGCGCGGGTCTGATGCTGGCGCTGGGCACGGTCGATAAGCTCAGCGAGGGTACCCTGCTCGCCGATGAGGACGCCGGAGGCGACCCGTACCGCAGCTACATTTCGGGTACCGGCACGATTGATGCTGACGGTAAGGTCGGCGCAATTGGCGGTATCAAGTACAAGATTCTTGCGACGGGCCGTTACGGTGCGCGTTATTTCTTGGCGCCGAGGGAGAACTGCGATTCGATTGTGAAGATGCAGGCGCAGGATCCCGACCTGTTCAACTACTATCACGCCGGTCAGGTGAGCGGCACGATGGTGGTTGTGCCGGTGTCGACCCTGGATGAAGCGGTGAAGACGGTGGAGGCGATTAAATCCGGCACCCCGGATGATTCCCTGCCCCGCTGCGGCTCCTAACGTAACGTTTCTCTCCGCGAGGTTCTAACCCGTATAACGTAGAAGTCAGCCCCGGTACTTTACGGTATCGGGGCTGTTCTGCGCCCTCTTCTCTGTCCTCACCAGCGCCCCTCATCTCATCATTTCGCGCCTCAAAACCTCTCAACCCGGTCATATTTCGCCCCAAGCTTCTACGAGGTTCTGCCCTTCTGCTGTACCTCTGAGATACTTAAAGGCAGTTATTTTCTCTGAACGTATGATGAGCGAGGAATTGTGTCTGAGTCGACCAATAACACCGCGCATCCCAAGCCGAAGAAGTCAACGCCTAAGCGTCGTAGCCCCCTGCGGGTGACGATTGCTGTGGTGGCGGTGCTCATTGCTGCTTTTGTGGGTGCGTCCCAGGTGTACACGGACTGGCTGTGGTTTGATCAGCTGGGTTATAGCACCGTGTTCACTACCCAGATTTTGTTGAAGGCCGCCGTGTTTGTGGTGGCTGCTGTGGTGATTGCTGTGCCGCTGTGGGCTTCGATGTCCTACGCGGTCCGTCATGCTGATGTGGCGCCGGCGTCCGAGAAGGAGCCGCAGGAGGCGCCGAACCCGAATCAGAGCGTGCCGACGAGCGGCACGGATGCTGCCGAGCAGATGCTGCGTGATGTGTTTGGTCAGCAGCGTGCTGAGGAGAGCATGCGCCGCTACCACGAGAGCGTGGATAAGGCGCGTAAGGTTCTGCTGATTGTGGTTCCGCTGCTGTTGGGTCTGTTCATTGCTTCGGCGACGATGACTCAGTGGAGCACCGTCGCGCTGTTCTTCAACCAGCAGTCCTTCGGTAAGACTGACCCGGAGTTCGGTCTGGATTACGGTTTCTTCCTGTTTGCGTTGCCGTTCTTCCGTATGGTGGTGACTCTGGCGACTTCCGCTGTGGTGCTGTCGGCGCTCGCGGGCCTGTTCATGCACTACTTCTACGGCGGTATTAAGGTTCAGCCCGGTGGTGTGAGTACCACGTCGGCGTTCCGTCGTCACGCTGCGATTGTGGTGGCTGTGTTTTTGCTGACTCGTGCGGTGAGCTTCTGGCTGGATCGTTATTCGTCGACTCAGCAGCAGGTGGGCCGATGGGCTGGCGCAATGTACACGGATGTGAACTCGTCAATCCCGGTGAACGCTATTTTGGCGATTTCTGCTTTGCTGGTGGCGATCATGTTTGTGGTGGCGGCTTCGATGAATCGTTGGCGTCTGCCGCTGATTAGCACCGCGATGCTGGTGATTGTTGCCGTGGTTGCTGGCGGCCTGTACCCGTGGATTGTTCAGCGTTTCCAGGTGGTTCCGAATGAGCAGGGCGCTCAGTCAAAGTTCATTCAGCGCAATATTGATGCGACCCGTTACGCGTACGGTCTGGACAAGATTGAGACCACTCCGTATGACGCGACGATTGATACTCGTGCCGGTGCGTTGAGCTCTTCGAGCGCGACCATTGCGAATATCCGTCTGTTGGATCCGAATGTTGTGTCCTCGGCGTTTGCGCAGATGCAGCAGTTCCGCCCGTACTACCGTTTTGATTCGCAGCTGTCGGTGGATCGCTATTCGGTGGGTAACACCACGCAGGATACGGTGCTGGCGGCTCGTGAGCTGAACCCGGCGCAGACGAGCGGCGATTCTTGGTATAACCGCCACGTGGTGTACACCCACGGTTACGGTGTGATTGCCGCCTATGGTAACCAGGTGGATTCTGCGGGTAACCCGAAGTTCTTGCAGTCCGGTATTAAGGCGACCGGTACCCTGAGCGAGGATTACGAGCCGCGTATTTACTTTGGCACGAGCTCGCCGGAGTATTCGATTGTGGGCGGTAAGGGCGACACCCTGGAGCTGGACCGTCCGCTCTCTGCTGACGAAACCAACGCCTCCGATGCGAAGTACACCTTCACCGGTTACGGTGGTCCTCGCGTTGATTCGCTGCTGGCTCGCCTGTCCTATGCGATTAAGTTCCAGTCCTCTGACATTCTGCTGTCGGATGCAGTGCGTGAGGGTTCGCAGATTCTGTACGAACGTAACCCGCTGGATCGTGTGCGTAAGGTGGCACCGTACCTGAGCGTGGATTCTAAGCCGTACCCGGCGATTGTGAATAACCGCGTGCAGTGGATTGTGGATGCTTACACCACGAGTGACCAGTTCCCTTACGCGCAGGGTAGCTCCCAGGATGCGGCAACCGCTGCGGGTGCTCAGCGTTCTAACTCGGTGAACTACATCCGTAACTCGGTGAAGGCTACCGTGGACGCGTACGACGGTTCGGTGACCCTGTACGCGTGGGATGAGGAGGATCCGGTGCTGAAGGCGTGGCAGGGTGTTTTCCCTGGCACGGTGAAGAGCTACCGTGAGATGAACGCTTCGCTGATGAGCCACGTGCGTTACCCGACTGACATGTTCAATATTCAGCGCACCATGCTGAATAAGTACCACGTGACGAACGCGAATAGCTTCTATGCCGGTGACGACGTCTGGTCGATTCCGAACGACCCGACCAATGATCGTAACCAGCCGATTTCGCCCTACTACCTGTCCCTGCAGATGCCCGGCGATTCTCGTGCGCACTTCTCGTTGACGACCACGTTCATTCCTCAGCAGAGCGATTCGAACTCTCGTAACGTGATGTACGGCTTCCTTGCCGCTAATGGTGATGCCGGTACCGGTAAGGACGGCGAGCGTAGCCCCGATTACGGCAAGCTGCGTCTGCTGGAGTTGCCGCGTTCTTCGGTGGTTCCGGGCCCGGGCCAGGCTCAGAACATTTTCAACTCTGATGCTGAGGTGTCGAACCAGCTGAACCTGCTGCGCCGCGGTTCGTCTGAGGTTATTAACGGCAATATGCTGACCCTGCCGGTGGGCGGCGGCATGCTGTACGTTCAGCCGGTGTACGTGCAGTCGAGCGGTGACGCCAAGTACCCGCGTCTGCAGCGTGTGCTGGTGAGCTTCGGCGATAAGGTCGGTTTCGCTCCGACTCTGGAGGAGGCGCTGAACCAGGTGTTCGGTGGCTCTTCGGGTGCGAAGCTGGACGGTTCGGCGTCGGCCAGCCCCTCGGCTTCTGGTTCTTCGGGCGCTTCGACCGGAGGTTCGACCGGCGGTTCGTCGACTTCGCAGTCTTCGGAGCTGAAGCAGGCTCTGACGGATGCCTCGAAGGCGATGACCGATGCTGATGCGGCAATGAAGAAGGGTGACTGGGCCGCCTACGGTGAGGCTCAGAAGCGTCTGGAAGCAGCCGTGAAGAAGGCTCTGGAGGCTGAGGAGGCGCAGAGCGCGGCTTCCGCTAAGGCTTCTGCATCGGCAGCGCCCAGCGCCTCGGCGGCTCCGAGCGCAGCGGCTAGCGCTAAGCCCAGCGCCAGCGCCTCGGCTTCTCGCTAAGCCCAAGAAGCTAAGCCTAAGAGGCTATAAACCTAAGAGATAGCGGGGGAGTAGCGCCTACCGGCTGCCCATACCGGATGCTCACGGGCCGAATAATCAGGGGTCTAGCGTCCTCGCTCTAGGCTCTGAAGCTAGGTCCTGAAGCTAGGCTCGGGTGCTCGCCGAGCGTAGCTCCTGCTAGTTATCCGGCTGTGGCTATTCGACAGCGGCTAGCCGGTAGCGGCTACCTCCGGCTGAATCTGACGGAACGGGGTGGAAGCGTATTGCTTCCACCCCGTTCCTGTACGTTCTACCCCTGATACTGCCCACAGCCCCCGGTACTGCCCCGTAGCTCCTGGCACTGGCCCCTCACCCCCTGTTTTTGTGTGCTTGGTTACAAATCGTGATTTTGGCTTGCGCGCCCGGTTTCGGGTCTGTATAGTTATATGAGTCGCCGCGGGGTGGAGCAGTTCGGTAGCTCGCCGGGCTCATAACCCGGAGGTCGCAGGTTCAAATCCTGTCCCCGCAACCAGAAAAACCCGGTATCTCAACGAAAAGTCGCTGAGATACCGGGTTTTGTTTTGCCCTGACGAGACCGAATCCCTATGTTATTCCCTACCTTTCAGCCAAACTCAGGCCCGTCGTCGAGGTGGGGGGAGGGGGGACTATCACCCAATATCGAGGACTATCATCCAACGCCCCTTCGGGGCGTATGACTATCTTCGCTCGTGCATGATCTCGTGGGAGGGAGGTTGCAGAGGAGGATTTTCACCGCCTAATCGGCGTTGATACCGGCTGTTTACCGCCTGAAAATGCAAAAGCGGTATAGCATTTTCCCTCGTATCTCAACCGAATCCCAACCCTTTACCGCCTTCACCGCCTAAAACCGAAAACTTTTATATATACACACGCATATGTAGGAAGATGAACACTCGCGTGTACACTTTTTAGAAATTAGGCGGTAGAGGCGGCAACACACCATGTTTTGACTGATATACCAACGTTTTCGATATACCGCTTAGCCTCAAACAGGCGGTAACTAAGCGGTGAAAGAGTAGCGTCCCGCATAGTGGTGTAACCGTGTGGTGATCGGCCCGTTGCTTGTGATGGGTGCGGTCACCGTGTGATCCTTCGAGAAAGCTCTCTACTTCTGACTCGAAACGATTTGGAGGCACAACGATGACCGCTCCTCATATTATCGACCCTGCTGGCCTGCTTGGCGAGGCGTTGTCCCAGGCATCCCCGGATTTGATGCGTTCCTTGCTCCAGCACGTGATCAACGCGTTGTTATCAGCGGACGCTGATGCGGTGTGCGGGGCCCAGTGGGGTCAACAAGATCCGCAGCGTCACACCAGGCGCAACGGGTATCGCTACCGGCCCCTGGACACCAGGGTCGGCACCATCGACGTGGCGATCCCCAAGCTGCGCTCAGGCACCTACTTCCCAGAATGGTTACTGCAACGGCGCAAACGCTGTGAAACCGCGTTGATCACAGTGGTCGCTGACTGCTACCTGGCAGGAGTATCCACGCGCCGTATGGACAAGCTCGTCAAAACCCTGGGGATCACAGGACTGTCCAAGTCCC
>ERZ1674297.44-NODE-44-length-43979-cov-20.786586_pt1 | contig 43979 bp, 38 predicted proteins | sample MGYA00581112_ERZ1674297 | MGnify/ENA primary metagenome ERZ1674297 (study PRJEB41354, sample SAMEA4873322) | human saliva metagenome | biome: human-associated habitat [ENVO:00009003]; feature: mouth environment [ENVO:08000002]; material: saliva material...
GTGCCGGAGCCGCAGTGGGTGCCCGCCGCCTCCGGCTACCTGACGGTTCGTTTTGTTCACACTATTTCTGCCTTGGCGCTCCCGATCCTTGCGGGTGTTGCCATGTATTGTGCGGGCACGTTCTTCGGCGGCCCGGAGGCGCTACGCATCGTCGGCCTGGTGGTGGTCGCGGTGTTTGGTCTGTGGGGTCTGTGGTGGATTCTGACCACTCCGCGCCGTACTCGCGCGCTCGGCTACGCGCTGGAGTCGAATCACCTGATGGCTCGCCGCGGTATCGTGTTCCGTTCGATGAGCTCCATGCCGTACGGCCGCATCCAGTATGTTGATGTGGATTCGGGCCCTCTGGAGCGCATGTGCGGTGTTGCCCGCCTGACGGTGCGCACCGCGGGTACGACCACCGGCACGATGGTGCTGTTCGGTATTCCGCTGAACGTGGCGGAGGAGCTGCGCGCGGATCTGGTGCGCCGCGCCGATGAGCGAATGGCGGCACTCTAATGAGTACCCCGGTTCCGAATAATAACGCCCCGAACTCTCAGGAGCAGAAGTGGTGGCGTGCCGATATTCGCACGTTCATCATGAACCTCTGGTTCATTATTCTGTTGGCGTTTGGTTTCTTCCAGAGCATTATCCTGAATATTTTGACCACCCCGCCGAACGAGTGGGGCGCGCGCCTGACGCAGGCATTTGATGAGAACAGCAGCTACTTCAGCGCAACGTACTCGCAGCTTATCGGCTTCGCCGTGCTCGTGCTGATTCTGGTTGCTGGCTCGATTGACTGGTGGTTTACCCGTTATAGCCTGGACGATTTGGCGATTCACCGCCGTAGCGGTTTTCTGTTCAAGAAGAACCGCACGATCCGTCTGGAGAGCGTGCAGAGCGTGGACATTTCGCGTCCTCTGGTGGCACGTCTGCTGGGTTTGTCGGAGCTGCGTTTTGAGGTGGCTGACGGTTCTTCGGAGGCGTTGCACATCAAGTACGTTTCTGCCCGCAAGGCGGAGGTTCTGCGCCGCACCGCGATGGCGAGTATTAACCTGCTGCGTTCGGAGGCGACTGGCCGCCCGGTCGACGTGCTGCCCGATAGCATGCAGATTTCGGCGGAGCGCATGCCGGATGCGAATCAGCTGCACCAGCCGTTTGAGGCATCTTACGAGGCGTCCTATGGTGCGCCTCTGCAGGACGGCGCCCAGCAGCCCGCCCCCGAGCAGTCTGCACCCCAGCACCCCGGTACTCAGCAGCCCGTCGCATCCCGCCGCGGCGCTCGCATGCCGATGCCGGTCACGGCTGACCCCTCGCAGCCGCCGATTTTCCGCATCTCGAATGTGCGTCTGATTGCCTCCATCATGCTGGAGCACCTGGTGTGGCTGGTGCCCGCCGTGGCCCTCATGGTCGGTGCCGCCGTCTTCGCCGCGATGATGGCCGGCGAGAGCCCGTTCCTGATTTTCATGGCGATGCTGCCCGGTATGTTCGCGCCCATGGTCGGTTACGTGGTTGCCCTCTGGACGCGTTTTGATGGCGCCGCGAACTTCAAAATCACCCCCAGCGGTCAGGGTGGCGTGACCCTGCGGTACGGTTTCACCGGCACGCACACCCAGAACGTGATGGTTGAGCGTATTCAGGCACTCGCCGTGGAGCAGTCCATCCTGTGGCGTGCGTTCGGCTGGTACCGCATCAAGATGACCATTGCCGGTATTGGTATTGAGAAGAACGACAACCAGAAGGTTGTGACCCGCAATGTTGCCCTGCCGGTTGGCAATAAGCAGGAGACGCTGATGGTGTTGCGCCTGCTGTTGCCCGCCCTGGATGAGGCGCAGGCGCAGGTGCTGCTGGATACCGCTGATGGTTCGCTGAAGAGTCAGAAGCCGCAGGTTCCGGCAATGATTGTGACGCCCTCTTCGGCGCGCTGGATGGACCTGCTCACCTGGAAGCGTAACGGCGTGACCACGGTCGGTTACACTGCCGGTTCGGTGCAGGCGAGCACCCGCATTGATTCTGATGCGGCACGTTCGAGCGTTGGTGAGCATACGCGGGGCGACCTGCTGCTGATTCGTGGCGGCTACTTTATCCGCACGCTGTCGATTGTTCCGGTCAGCCGTGTGCTGAGCGTGAGCCGAGGTCAGGGTCCGCTGCAGCGTGCCTTCGGATGCGCGAGTGTGCATTTCGGTACGGTGCCCGGCCCGGTGCGCACGCTCATGATGCACTTGCCGCCGCGTGTCTGCGAGGACCTGGTGTGGTTGATGACGGTTCGGCTGGAGGGTATTGAGCCTTACTACCGCGTACCGGTGATGAGTGGGCGTCCCTAAGCCAGTCCGTCAGTTGAGCTTCCCCGCCGGGTTAGCGGGCAGCAAAACTGCAGATCGCGCCCTGCCGTCAGTGTTCTTCGTGACACCGACGGCAGGGGCTGCGTAAAAGGGAGAATATACTTAAAGCCGTGATACAGCATTCAAAACCTGCGCGTTTAGGCATTGGAATTATTTCCGCCGGGAGGGTCGGATCCGTCCTCGGTGCGGCTTTGCGCGCCTGTGAGCACACTATTGTGGGCGTTCACGCGGTGTCTGAGGCTTCTCAGGAGCGCGCCGCGATGCTGCTTCCCGATGTGCCGCTGCTGCCGGTGGAGCAGATTGCTGAGCGTAGCGAATTGCTGATTCTTGCGGTTCCCGATGATGAGCTGCCGGGCCTCGTCACCTACCTGGCGTCCTCGGGAAGTATTACCGCCGGTCAGATTCTGGTGCACACCTCCGGCCGTCACGGCACTGAGGTTCTGGCACCGGCGACCGCGCTGGGCGCTATCGGTTTGGCGATTCACCCCGCCATGACGTTTACCGGCATGTCCGTGGACCTGCAGCGCCTGAACGGCACCTGCTTCGCCGTGACCGGGCCTGCACCGTTCATCCCGATTGCTCAGGCACTCGTGGTGGAGATGGGCGGTGAACCCGTGCACGTTGCCGAGGCCGACCGAGCGCTCTACCACGCCGCTCTAGCGCACGCCGCGAACCACCTCGTGACCATCCTGGGTCAGTCCCAGCAGATGCTCGCCTCCATCGGTATTGAGGACCCGGCACGCTACATGGGGCCGCTCGTGCGAGCCGCCGTGGACAATGCGCTCGCCAGCGGTGAGGGTGCTCTCACCGGGCCCGTGGCACGCGGAGACGCCGGCACCGTGAAGGCTCACCTTCAGGCTCTGAATGAGTACTCAGAGCATGAGAAAACAGGTGATATTACAGACTCTTATGCCGCTCTGGCACACGCAACCGCAAAAAGAGCGCATAATAGAGGTTTGTTAAACGATGAACAACTGGGACGAATTGAGAATCTGCTGGGTGAGTCTTCGGACCGCAACCACCCCGGCGATATTGATGATTCAGCCCCCGAAAACAAGGAGTTCTCGTCATGACTGAGACTTCGATGCCCCGAGTCGTGACCACCATTGCGGATTTCCGCACGGCAATCACCGAATCCCTTGCCGCAGCGCAGGAAGAACTGGACCGGGCAGCCCGCCAGGAGGCGGAGCAGAACGGCACCGCAGTTCAGTACAAGAACGCATCCCTGGGCTACGTGCCCACCATGGGCGCCCTGCACGACGGCCACGCAACCCTGTTGCGTCGCGCCGCTGAACAGAACGATGTAGTGGTCGCCTCCATTTTCGTGAACCCGCTGCAGTTTGGCCCCGGCGAGGATTACGAAGCATACCCGCGCACCCTGGAGGCAGACGCTGCCCTGGCTGGTGCCGCCGGTGTTGACATTATTTTTGCCCCCGAGGTTGAAGAGATGTACCCCGACGGTGACCCGCTCATCCGCATTTCGAGCGGCGAGCTGGGCACCAAGTTTGAGGGTGCGACCCGTCCGGGCCACTTTGATGGCGTGCTGGCCGTGGTCAATAAGTTCTTCAACATTATTCGCCCCGCAGCCGGTAACCACCCGGTGAATGCGTACTTCGGTCAGAAGGACGCTCAGCAGTACATCCTGATTCAGCGTATGGTGCGCGATTTCAACCACGACGTGACCATGCGCCCTGTGGCGATTGTTCGCGAAGATAACGGCCTGGCGCTGTCTTCGCGTAATAGCTACCTGTCGGATGAGGAGCGCGAGTCTGCCCTGGTGCTGTCCCGCACCCTGGCGATGCTGCGTGAGAATTCGCTGAACCGTGGCTTCCACGAGATTGATTTGGACGGTGCGCGTGAGCGTATCAACTCCACTCCGGGTGTGCGCCTTGACTACCTGGAACTGGTCGACCCGATGACTTTCGGTGAGCCGACTGAGGAGTCGGAGCGAGTGCTGGCACTGGTTGCTGCGTTCGTTGGACCGACCCGCCTGATTGACAACATGGACCTGCGCTAAGCGTTCGTTCGTTTAGAAGAGTCCCCAACACACTACACAGATAGGTATCACTGTGAGCACTGAGCACACTGCCGCACCGGCGATTGCTGATATGTCCGAGCAGATGCAGATTCGCCTGGAAAAGCGTGCGAAGCTGATCGAGTCGGGTCGCGAGGCATACCCGGTGGGTCTGCTGGATTCTGAGGGTAACCGCGTGGAGCCCAACCACATTGAGGATCTGCGCGCCGAGTACGATCCGAAGCTGGCTGCTGAGGAGCTGAAGGCTGGCGACGAGACTGACCGTGTGGTGCATGTTGGTGGCCGCGTGGTGTTCGTCCGTAACACCGGTAAGCTGTGCTTTGCGACCCTGCAGGGTGGTACCGAGGGTAAGCGTATCCAGGCGATGCTGTCGCTGGCTGAGGTTGGCGAGGAGTCCCTGTCTGAGTGGAAGTCCCTGGTTGACCTGGGTGACCACGTGTTCGTGACCGGCCGCGTGATTGTTTCTCGCCGCGGTGAGCTGTCCATTATGGTGACCGACTGGAAGATGGCGTCGAAGGCGCTGCGCCCCATGCCGGTTCTGCACAAGGACCTGAACGAGGAAACCCGTGTTCGCCAGCGTTACCTGGATCTGATGGTTCGCGAGGAGGCTCGCGAGCTGGTGAAGAAGCGAGCCCTGATTACCCGCACCGTCCGCCGCGTGCTGGAAGATCACGGCTACATTGAGGTTGAGACCCCCGTTCTGCAGCTGGTGCACGGTGGCGCGACGGCTCGCCCGTTCCGTACTCACCTGAACGCTTTTGACCAGCCGATGACCATGCGTATTGCGACTGAGCTGCCGCTCAAGCGTGCAGTGGTTGGTGGCATTGACCGCGTGTACGAGATTGGTCGCGTGTTCCGTAACGAGGGCGTGGACTCGACCCACAGCCCCGAGTTCACCACCCTGGAGTGCTACGAGACCTATGCTGATCAGTTCGTGATGGCTGAGCGCATGAAGGAGATTATCCAGAGCTGCGCGAAGGCTGTCGGCACTGAGCGTATTGAGACTGAGAACGGCACCATTGACCTGTTTGGTGAGTGGAAGTGGGTTGGCGTGTACCCGGGCCTGTCCGAGGCTGTGGGCGTTGAGATCACCCCCGAGACTGACGCTTCCGTTCTGCGCGAAATTGCTGAGAAGCACGAGGTGGACATCGACCCGAAGTGGGACGCTGAGAAGCTGGTGACCGAGCTCTTCGGTGAGATCGTTGAGCCGACCCTGGTGAACCCGACCTTCGTGTACGATTACCCGCCGAGCGCTCAGCCGCTGGCTCGTCCGCACCGTTCCGGTGAGCCCCTGATTGAGGCGTGGGACCTGATTATTGGCGGTATGGAGCGCGGTACCGCGTTCTCCGAGCTGATTGACCCGGTCATTCAGCGTGAGCGCCTGACCGCCCAGTCGCTGCTGGCTGCTGCCGGTGACGATGAGGCGATGGAGCTGGATGAGGACTTCCTGCGCGCCCTGGAGCACGGTGCACCCCCGATGGGTGGCCTGGGTCTGGGCATTGACCGTCTGATTATGTTGCTGGCGGGCGATCAGGATCCGGAGCGTCCGGGTACTGTGGTGCGTCAGCCCGGTATTCGTGAGACTATTCTCTTCCCCCTGATGAAGCCGGAGGCCTAAGCTTCCCCTTCACCTGTGAGGGTGTTAATGCGGCGGGTGCCGCGGATACGGTTGTTTCTGCGGTACCCGCCGTTTTCTGTGTACTCTTTTGCACGGTGTATAGCTTCTGGGGTGGGGTTTCTGTTTATTTACACAGGTCAGGGGCGTTTTTACTCTATTCTGGTGCTGATTTATGCTGCTCTATTCACTCTGGCGGGGGTTTCTGCTCTTATGCATGAACGCGTTACATAGAAAATAATGAGGGGTTGAGAGGTGGCAGAATTTCGCTTTTGAATAGGGCTGAAATGTATGGTGTGAATGGTCTAATGTGCAGGCTCGTGCGGGCGCTATATTGCGCTCAGATTGTCGGGGACGCCGGGGCGCATTATTAGGTGTCTTTGTCTCTGGGGGCTGTGTCTGCTGTCTGGAAGAATCCAAAGTATTTGCACTCTAAACTTCACTTTAATGTTCTTGTAGCGAGTGCAGATTTAGCGGGGATGCACAGAAGCGATATATCGCTGCGGGTGATTGGTGCATTGTTTCAATGCTCAGAATATTTTCGGAATTTTTAATACAGTTCTGTTACTATATGAAAGAAAATTAGTACATAAATATATCCGGCACATTATTTTCTCAATCCCGATAGAGGCTTTTGAGTTTACTCCACAGGATATATGCAACAGATGAGGAGGTGCCTCAATGGCACAGAAGGTTCGCATCATCCTTGAAGACGATCTCGACGGCGGCCCCGCAGACGAAACTATCCGTTTTGGCCTGGACGGCGCTCACTACGAAATCGATCTGTCCTCCGCAAACGCAGCTCGCCTGCGTGACGCTATCCGCCCCTTCGTAGCGAAGTCCCGCCGCGTGCAGGGCACCGCTACCCAGCGCACCCGTGCTCCCCGTGGCACCGCTGCTCCGGTTAAGCGCAACCCCGAGACCGCAGCAATCCGCGAATGGGCTAAGGCTAACGGTCACAAGGTTTCTGACCGTGGCCGCATCCACCAGGATGTTCAGGACGCATACTACGAAGCAATGAAGGCTCAGGGTTAAAGGCTCTTAGTATTCATGCTGTCGGAGGGTTTGGTGCTTTAGGGCTCTAATTCTTCGGACGCTAAAGGCGGATGGTGTTCTCACCATCCGCCTTTAGTTGTGCTCCGGTATTTCTTGATATGCGCTGCATATCTGAGGAGGGTGGAGTGTTTTTATATCACCTACCCCAATTAACTATTTACATGTAAAACATATTGATCCTTTGCCAATGCCCGCTTCTGAATTATTAGGAGGAAGATCCGAGAATCGGATGCGCAATATGGTGTCGAGTTCAGGCTCCCCATTTAGATTTCATGCATCGGCAGGAACACTAAAGGTAATGGTGCATTAATCTCTTCAAAGCGGGGGATATGCGCTGTGATATTCACGCGGTCGTTGAGTCGAGTATTCCATTGAAGAGGTTGGAATGTACTGACTGAAATTTTCGAATAATTAGGGACCCTGCATCTTCGGTGGCGCTATCGGAACTTACGATTATCTCTTGATGGGGCACCGAAATGAGGCGGGAATTATCCGGGAAATAAGTACCGTGTTGTCCGGCAAATATTTTTTGCGAATTATTGAAATTTCTCACTTAAACATATAAATTTTTTAAAATTTCTGCAATATATTCATGCACGTGCAGGAAACAAGCGGTTTAGACGTTGGTCTATGTGGGTTCTTGTGGGTTCGCTTCTTCCGCAATCCCTCGTATCGGCACCGTAGACCCTCGGAACCCACTTGTAGCACCTGTCCGCGGTACATCCGACGGCAATATGCGCACACTCTGCACAGGAAACCCCGGGAAAAGCAGCCAACCCCGGGAAAAGCAGCTAGGACCGGCAAAAGTAGCTAGCCCCGGCAAAAACAGCTGGCCTCGGGAGAAGCAGTCAGCACCGACAAAAACAGATAGCACCGACCGGGCGGCGCTCATCCGCCTTCAGGTAGGGTTGCCTGCGTGAGCTAGACCCCTCAAAACTGCCCCCGAGCCCCGCCAGAAGCCCCGAAACCGCGCCTAAACCGCCCCGAACAGCTCATCTGTTCTCTTGATGGCGAACAGACGCCCATCAGCCCGCCCTTTCAGCCGCGCTCAACGTACTCTTGTATCAATAGGAAAATGCAAGGAGTGCGTAAATGTTTGAACGCTTTACCGATCGAGCTCGGCGCGTTGTGGTGCTTGCCCAGGAAGAGGCACGCATGCTCAACCACAACTACATCGGTACCGAACACCTTCTGCTCGGTCTGATTCACGAGGGCGAAGGCATCGGTGCCCGCGCCCTGGAATCATTGGGCGTTACCCTGAACGCAGTACGTGAACAGGTTCAGGACATCGTCGGCCCCGGCCCCCAGGCGCCTAATGGCCACATCCCCTTCACCCCGCGCGCGAAGAAGGTTCTCGAACTGTCCATGCGCGAGGCTATTCAGCTGAACCACGGCTACATCGGCACCGAACACATCCTGCTGGGCATGGTTCGTGCAAACGAGGGCGTGGCAAACCAGGTGCTGGTCAAGCTGGGCGCTGAGCCCGCTGCCGTGCGCCAGGCCGTGATGGACTTGATTTCCGGCTACCCCGGCAACAACTCCGGTGAAAAGGAAACCGCCGGCGTGGGTGCAGGCAACTCTCGCGAAGGCACTCCCGCGGGTTCGACCATCCTGGATCAGTTCGGCCGCAACCTCACCGCAGCAGCGCGTGAGGGCGAGCTGGACCCGGTCATCGGCCGCCACAAGGAGATGGAACGCGTCATGCAGGTCCTCTCCCGCCGTACTAAGAACAACCCCGTGCTGATTGGTGAGCCCGGTGTCGGTAAGACCGCCGTCGTGGAGGGCCTGGCACAGGCTATCGTGCACGGTGACGTCCCCGAAACCCTCAAGGACAAGCACCTGTACACCCTGGACCTGGGCTCCCTGGTCGCAGGTTCGCGCTACCGCGGTGACTTCGAAGAGCGCCTGAAGAAGGTCCTGAAGGAAATCCGCTCCCGCGGCGACATCATCCTGTTCATTGACGAGATTCACACCCTCGTTGGTGCAGGTGCCGCAGAGGGCGCGATTGACGCTGCCTCCATCCTCAAGCCCATGCTGGCTCGAGGCGAACTGCAGACCATCGGTGCAACCACCCTGGACGAGTACCGCAAGCACATTGAGAAGGACGCCGCTCTGGAGCGCCGCTTCCAGCCGATTCAGGTTGAGGAGCCCTCTCAGGAGCTTGCCGTGCAAATCCTCAAGGGTGTGCGCGATAAGTACGAGGCGCACCACCGCGTCACCATTACCGACGAGGCCATTGAGACTGCCGTGAACCTTGCGGCACGCTACATCTCTGACCGCTTCCTGCCGGATAAGGCTGTCGACCTGATTGACGAGGCGGGCGCACGTCTGCGCATCAAGCGCATGACCGCACCCCCGGAAATCAAGCTGCTCGACGAGAAGGCCGCCAAGCTGCGCCAGCAGAAGGAAGACGCCATCAACTCCCAGGATTACGAGAAGGCCGCAGGCCTGCGTGATCAGGAGCAGAAGGTCCTGGCTGAGAAGGAAGAAGCCGAGAAGGCATGGCGCGAAGGCGGCGACGCATTCGGCACCGTGACCCCCGAGGTTATTTCTGAGGTTCTGGCCGCTTCCACCGGTGTTCCCGTCTACAAGATCACCGAGGAAGAGTCCAGCCGCCTGCTGACCATGGAGCAGGAGCTCCACAAGCGCGTCATCGGCCAGGAGCATGCTATCGCGGCACTGTCCCGCGCTATCCGCCGTACCCGCGCAGGTCTGAAGGACCCGCGCCGCCCCGGTGGTTCGTTCATCTTCGCCGGCCCGACCGGTGTGGGTAAGACCGAGCTTGCCAAGGCTCTTGCCGAGTTCCTGTTTGGCGATGAGGATTCGCTCATCACCCTGGATATGTCTGAGTACCAGGAGAAGCACACCGTCTCCCGTCTGTTCGGTGCGCCTCCCGGCTACGTTGGCTACGATGAGGGCGGCCAGCTGACCGAGAAGGTCCGCCGCAAGCCCTTCTCCGTGGTCCTGTTCGATGAGGTTGAGAAGGCTCACGCCGACCTGTTCAACTCGCTGCTGCAGATCCTGGAAGACGGTCGCCTGACCGACTCGCAGGGTCGCGTGGTGGACTTCAAGAACACCGTCATCATCATGACCACCAACCTGGGCTCGCGCGACGTGAACCGCCGCATCCCGGTTGGTTTCCAGGCGATGGATGACACCGCAGCCGACTACGAGCGTATGCAGGCACGCGTGATGGAGAACCTCAAGGAGCACTTCCGCCCCGAGTTCCTCAACCGTGTGGACGACATCATTGTCTTCCCGCAGCTCTCCGAGTCTGAGATTCTGCAGATCGTGGACCTGTTCGTGGGCCGCCTGGCTAAGCGCCTGGCGGAGCAGGATATGTCCATTGAGCTGACCAACGCTGCGAAGGTTCTCATGGCGGCTAAGGGTTACGACCCGTCCATGGGTGCTCGTCCTCTGCGCCGCGAGATGCAGCGCAACATTGAGGACGCCCTGTCTGAGAAGATCCTCTTCGGCGACATCAAGCCCGGTGAGAAGATCACCGTGGACGTTGAGGGTGAGGGCGACTCCGCGAAGTTCGTCTTCTCTTCTCAGCCGATGACGGAGCTGGCTCTGGATTCGGTGCAGGAGCTGAACGAAGTTGAGTCTTCCGAGGCTCCCGCAGCTGAGGCACCTGCCGCTGAGGGGCAGGGCAACGACTAGGCTCTGGAATAAGTCCTAGGTAGCTAGGCTTTAGCGCACTAAACGCCTGTGGGGCGGTACCGGAATCATCCGGTACCGCCCCTCAGGCGTTTCTATGCTTTTGGGAGGCTCCAGGAGCCTCTCTGCGGCGGGTACTAGAGCGAGACGAGCACTGTATCGCCCTGCGTGACTTCGCGGGCGAGAGAGTCCGCCAGCAGCCCCGCATAGCAGCGCTGTAGCTGCTCGGCGGCGGGGGAGAGGGCGTACAGCGCCTTGAGCGGGTGGTGTACCGCTGCGGGCGTGTTCGCCGGGAACGCCAGGTCAGGCGAAGAAGCTGCAGCGGGTGAAGAGGTCGTGCCGCCAGCCGAGGCTACACCCGCACCTACTCCCGCACCCAGGATGAGCTCGCGATTCACCGGCTCATGTGCCGCACGCAGCACCGCCATGACCGCGCCGCGCACCTGGCGGTCCGTGCCGTGCCAGCTCTGACCCTTGGGGGTGTAGTCCGCCTCCGGCTTGCCCGCCGCAACCCAGGCGCACAGATTCTCCACCGGGCACAGCTCGCAGGTCGGGGACTTTGCCGTGCAGACCAGCGCGCCGAGCTCCATGGTCGCCGCATTCCACAGGCAGGAGGTGGGGGTGTCGGCGGGCATGAGTGCCTCCGCCAGGCGAGTCTCAGCCGCCGTCAACGAACGCGAGGGCAGCGCCTTGCCGGAGACAGCGCGCGCATGCACGCGGCGGATATTCGTATCAATGACCGTGGCGCGCAGACCGAACGCGAACACGCTAATCGCCGCCGCCGTGTAGGAACCCACGCCCGGCAGAGCCAGCAGCGCATCGTAGTCGGCGGGAACCTCGCCGCCGTGCTGCTCCACAATCGCTACAGCGGCACCGTGCAGACGCTGCGCGCGGCGCGGGTAACCCAGGCGGCCCCAGGCGCGCACCGCCTCCGAGGTGGGCTCGGCGGCAAGGTCAGCGGGGGCGGGCCAGCGGCGCATCCACTCCTCCCACACGGGCAGCACGCGCTTGACGGGGGTCTGCTGTAGCATGAACTCGCTGACCATCACACCCCAGGGGGTGCACTCGTCGCGGCGCCACGGAAGGTCGCGTGCCTGGTCGAGGAACCACCGGTTGATTCGGTGGTGGAGCGCCTCGGTATTCGTGCCTTCGGGCAGGGTAGGTTCCGGGCGTGTGCGTGCGGTGCGTTTGGGCTCTGAGGTCATCCGAAAAGCCTACGCCACGGGGCATATATTCCCAAAACCGCATGAATAGAGTTCACTGTGAATCTCAGGGTTAAACCCGGTATCCTTGAGGTATGTCTGAAAATGGTCCCGTTCTGCCTCCCGAAGTCTACCGCCGCCGTCGCATCGTGGCGGTTATTGCTCTGCTCGCTATTATTCTGCTGCTGGTCGCCGGCGTGACCTCCATGGTCGGCATGATTAACGGCAAGAAGGACGCCACTGTAGCCTCCACCGCGACGGCTTCCGGCGCGCCCTTCCAGAGCTTCAGTGCTCGCCCCTCCGAAACTGCTTCGGCAACCCCGTCCGCTAGCGCGACTGCCTCTGCAACCGCGTCGGCTACTGCTTCGGCAACCCCCTCGGTGACCGCTTCTGCGGCACCCACTGCAAGCGTGACCACCGCCGCGGCAACCCCTGCGGCTACCACCCCCGTAGCAACCCCGACCACGCCCGCGCCGACTCCGAGCGTGACCACTGCGGCTGTTGTTGCGGCGTGCACCGCGAACGACCTGAAGGTGACCGTCACCCCCGCGAAGCGTACCTTCGCAGCCGGTGAGCAGGTGTCCTTCCACGTGACCTACACGAACTCCTCGAAGACCCCCTGCGCTGTGGGTGGCGAGGGCGCGAACACCGGCGTGGACCTGAACATCACCTCCGGTGCGGCTCAGGTGTACACCCGCAGCCTGTGCGCGGCGACCGCCGTTCAGAAGTCTGAGGTGGCCGCAGGTGCCGAGGGCGCAACCGACCTGGCGTGGGACCGTAAGATCAACGTGCTGGGTTGCTCCTCCGCTTCGGCCGCTCAGAAGGGTTCCTACTGGGCTGCGGTGACCGTCAATGGTGTGAGCTCGGCTCCGGTGAACTTCGTGATTCAGTAGTTCACTTCTATAGTTTTCGCCCCCGTGCGGGCGTGAGAAGCCCCCGTGCTGGATGTTCTTCCGGCGCGGGGGCTTCTCGTATGAGCTTTTGTCTGGCTATTACTTGGAGGCGCGGGGCTTAGCGAAGCGGCGCTCGCCCAGGTACCCGAGCAGACTACCGAAAGCGGTCCACTGCAGTGCCGCCAACAGCAGGGTGGACAGGTCGGTCACCTCAAAAGAATTGGGGATGACCTTGAACCACAGCAACGGCAGGTAAATCAGAAAGAGAATGGGGGACGCCCACACGAAGAACGGGACGGGGCGCTTAGCCGACGGATACTTAGCTCGTGAGTACGACATTGTGACCTCCTTGGGGTGTCAAGGTGCGGAGAAAACTCCGCTGTCACTGCATCATAGCGCAAAAATATTCTCCGGGGGGGGGATTACGCGCCACTGACTTAGAGATATTTCTCCAGGCTGCTCTCCGCCATGCGGGAGAGCTGCTCACGCACCGTGCGGGCGCGAGCCTCACCCACACCGTCCACGGCACGCAGGTCCTCAAGGGATGCCGCCATGAGAGCCTGCAGGCTGCCGAAGCGCTCCACCAGACGCTCAGAAATAGCGTTCGGAATGCTCGGAATACCGGCGAGCAGGCGGAAGCCGCGCGGTTGCAGGGGAAGCTCCAGGTCGGGGTTCTCACCAAACCCAACAGCGCGGGCAATCGCGCGCAGATCCACGATGTCCATATCGTCCAGGTTCTGGAGCGCCTCAACGCCGGCGGTAATCAGCTCGTCGTTCACCTCGGGCAGGTAGTCGCGCAGAATCAGGTCGCTGGCGGTCATCTCGGGGGCGCGCAGCTCCTCCAGCTGCAGGGCAATGAGGCGGCCGTGCACGCCGAGCTCCAGCACGTAGTGGCTGACCTCGCGGATAATGCGGTTCACCATCTCCATACGCTGAAGGGTCATTGTCACATCCGCCAGGGAAACGTTCGACTCAATCTCCAGGGCAGACAGGCTGGAGAGCACCGAACGCAGACGCTTCTTATAGCTTTCAAGGGTCTGAATCGCCTGGTTTGCGCGAGCCATCAGATACTGGCTGTCCTCAACCATGTAGCGGGTGCCGTCAACGTACACCGAAATCACGGACATCGAGGCACTCACCGAAATCACCGGGAAACCGGTCTGAATCGCGGTGCGTTCGGCGGTGCGGTGGCGGGTGCCGGACTCGTTTGTCTCAATGGAGGCGTCCGGCATGAGCTGCACGCCGGCGTGCAGTAGGCGGGTGGCGTCACGGTCGCAGATGATAGCGCCATCCATCTTCGCCAGCTCGCGCAGGCGGGTTGCCGAGAACTCAGTGTCGATGTTGAAACCGCCCGAAGACAGGGAGGATACGGTGCGGTCGGATCCGAGTACGATGAGCGCGCCCGTACGGCCACGCATGATGCGTTCCAGGCCCTCGCGGAGCTCGGTGCCGGGGGCGATTCGGGCGATAGTTTTAAGCAATAGGTCACTATAATTCATCTGCACAAAAAACATTGTACCCGCAAGGGTGGTTATTGAGCCAGGTCAGGGGCGGAACGGCGGGCTAAAGTGCCTCAAAAGCGAACGGATATTCTCGATATTTATACGGGAGTGCACGAAGCGAAACTATCTACATTTAAGAGTAAAAATGCGTTCTGCGGTACCCCATTTCGCCGTGACCAAACACCGCGCACCATATCGCCCCAGACCCTAAAATAGACCCATGACCGCGCGCACGAAAAACACCAAAACCGCACCCGCCTACCGCTGCACCGAATGCGGCTGGACCACCGCCAAATGGGTAGGCCGCTGCGGCGAATGCCAAACCTGGGGCACTGTTGAAGAAGCCGCCGGGGGCACCCGTGCGCGTACCCGCGCCGCATCCAGCGTGCAGAAACCCGCCCAGCCCATCGCAGAAGTCGACTCGCGCGTAGCCGCCTACATGAGTACCGGAAACCCCGAATTTGACCGCGTGCTCGGCGGCGGACTCGTACCCGGTGCGGTCATCCTCATGGCGGGCGAACCCGGCGTGGGCAAATCCACCCTGCTGCTGGATGTCGCCGCCACCTTCGCGCGCGGCACCGCCGGGAGTGCGGGGCAGCAGGGGGTGCAGAATATCGCACCCCAGCCGCCGCGCCCGGTCCTGTACATCACCGGCGAGGAATCCGCCGCGCAGGTCAAGCTCCGCGCCGACCGCATCGGCGCCATCGCGGAAACCCTCTACCTGACCAGCGAAACCGACCTCGGCACCGCCCTGGCGCATATTGAGCAGGTCAACCCCTCCCTGCTGGTCATTGACTCGGTGCAGACCCTCGCCTCCGCGGAAGTTGAGGGTAGCGCCGGCGGCGTGACCCAGGTGCGTGAGGTTGCCGCCTCCGTGATTGCCGCGGCTAAGGAACGCAACATGTGCACCCTGCTCGTGGGTCACGTGACTAAGGAAGGCACCATCGCGGGCCCACGCCTGCTCGAGCACCTGGTGGACGTGGTCTGCCAGTTCGAGGGCGATAAGCACTCGAATATCCGCATGCTACGCGCGATTAAGAACCGCTTCGGACCCACCGACGAGGTGGGCTGCTTCGACATGCACGAGGACGGCATCGCGCCGGTGCTGGACCCCTCCGGCATGTTCGTTTCAAGTACCCCGCACCCGGTGGCAGGCACCTGCGTGACCGTCACGATGGAGGGCCGCCGACCCCTGCTCGCGGAGGTACAGGCACTGCTGGATCAGGCGGTGGCACCCGCCCCGCGCCGCACCGTTTCGGGCCTGGATTCAGCGCGTATTCAGATGCTATTGGCGGTGCTGCAACGCCGCGCCGGGCTGAACGTGGGCAAGCTCGACTGCTACGTCTCCACGGTGGGCGGCGCGAAAATTGCTGAGCCCGCCGCCGACCTGGCGTGCGTCATGGCGCTTGCTTCGGCGGCGCAGAATAAGCCGCTTCCGCGCAAGCTCGCGGTCTTTGGCGAGGTCGGCCTGGCGGGTGAGGTTCGCGCCGTGCCGGGCATCCGCCAGCGTATCGCGGAGGTGGGCCGCCTGGGATTCACGCACGTGCTGGTACCCGCATCCCCGACCGGTGTGGGGGACGTGCCCGAGGGCGTGACCGTGCGTGAGGTAACCACCCTGGGTGAGGCGCTCGCGCTCCTCTTCCCGCAGAAGTAAAACCTTTAAGAACACAGTAGAGGGGGCTCCCAGCTGGCGTGAATGCCGCCGGGAGCCCCCTCCGTTGTGCGTCTTGGTGGGTTGCCGCTGACCCCGCTAGAGCCGAGCTAGAACCCAGCTAGAACCCAGCTAGAAACCCTCCAGAAACCTGTTAGGAGGAGCGGCTCTCCTCCTCGTTCTCGTGCAACATAATGTTGATCGAGCGGGTGTTGAGCTTGTTCGTGCGGTGGGTGTTCACCGCGCTATCGGTCACGTCATCAACCACCGTGGAGTCGTCCATGTCAGCGTCGACAATCGGGATTGCCGAGGTGCGCGGTGCATGCTTCGTGACCGCCTCGCCGAGGGGCACGAGAACCGCCACGGCGTCCTTGTGGGACATGCCGGTCGCCTCCAAAAAGTCGACCACAATCAGACGGAGCATCAGCACCAGCGACTCGCCCTCAAAGGTCGCCACGCCCATGGTGCGCGGCTCGAGGGTGCCGGCAAGCTTGATCATGCGCTCGCGTGCCTCCATCATGTAGTGCTCGCGTTCGCCTTCCGTCGGGGCAGACATGCCCAGGCCGAGGCTCTGCGCTGCCAACGACAGCTCGGTCAGCGCGTCACTGAGTGAAAGCTGCGCGGCAGTACGCAACTGCACGTGGTGAATCGTGGACGCCATGCGGCGGTTGAGCACGCGGTCGTTACGAATCGCCAAATCCACCGCGGCGAGGGTCTTCGCCATGCGCGCCAGCTCGCCCTTGCTCTTGCGGCTATTCCAGGACAGCTCGCTCATGCCCTGCGCGGTAATCAGGTCGCCGCGGCATGCATCGTAGAGCGGCTGCAGGGCGCGCGCATCGAGCAGACTCTGGTACGCCTTGTTGTAGTCGTAGTAACGGATTGCCTCGGAGGAGAGCTGGAAAACCTTCGCGAACGCATCCATGAGGGCCTGTGCGCGGGCACGCGGGTTCTTACGCGGGTCACGCGGCATCAGGTACATGGCGAGGAATGCAAAGGCGCCACCCACAATGCCGTCGAAACTGCGGGTGAACGCATCGTCAGGTACGGGCAGTAGCAACGTGAAACAGGCCTGGAAGCTGAGCTGAATCGTAAAAATAATGCCCTTATCAATAAATCGGGCAATAATCACGGTCAAGAAAAGCACCACTGCCGCCTGCCAGGTACCGTGACCGAGCAGGATTAGCAGAAGGTCGCCAATGAGAATGCCGAGGGTCACGCCGAAGGAGACCTCAAGGATTCGGCGGGAATGCTTAGCACCGCTTACATAGCCGAGGGATACGAGGGCAGCGACCGGCGCGAAAATGGGCTCGTGGTGGCCCAGGACGCGCTCAGCGAAAAGCCAAGCGCCCATAGACGCCGCAACAATCTGCACAGACTGAAAGAAGTCTGCTCGGACTCGGTGAATACCCTCACGGATGAACTGTCGGGTGTTCTGTTCAGTAGTGCGTAGAATGTCTGCGAATCGTGCCATGGGCACCATCATACCGGCGCATATGCGGTGCACAAGGGGGTAGGGGAGTGTTGGGTTGAAGTGTGAGAGACCCCGCGCCCCGGACCCGTTCTGGAGCCGCGTTTTTGCGAAAAAACCTAGCTCCAAAACCGCTGCTCTAGCCCCGTTACGCAGCCTGGCCCCCGTTACGCAACCTAGCCGCGGAGGCGGCGCGCCACCCTCGCCAGCAGGCCCGGCTGGGCGGGTGCCTCAGCAGATGACTCAGGCTCAACGGTGACAGGATGCGTTTCTTCGGCGCCGTGTGGCCCGTGAACACCGCGCGCGCTGTACCCGCCGCCGATTGCGCGGGCACGTTCGAGCTGCCGGCGGTGCTCGGCATCCCAGGAGTGCGCCCGGTCAGACATCGCCCACTCGAACCCCGCGGTGAGGGAGGTTTCGGTAAAAAGATCGCGGGCGGCGCGGACGGTTGCACCCAGCGGCTCGGGGAGAGCCGGGGTTTGCTCCACGGCGGGGAAGGGTGCGGGGGCTTCTGCCTTGCCGTAATTTTCTGCGCCAGAAGCAAGAATCTGCGCGAGCAGGTAGGCGCGCTCAGCACGCAGAACCTCCAGCAGTTCGGTGCGGAGCGCATCCGATGCCACCGCCGCGTGCCGTAGGGCGGCGGCAACCATCAGCTCGGGAACGCCACCGGCGAGCATGCCCAGCGGCAGGGTGAACTTGCCCAGCCCGTACAGGTTCAGGGCGCCGCCCACGCGCATCTGCGTGAAGGCGTCCGGCACGAGGGCGAGCACGGGAATACCCGCCGCTGCAGAGAACACCGCCGGGTGGTAGCGGCTGGTCAGCGTGAACGCCGCGCCACGGTGCACGGTGACGCTCTGGTCGGCGTGCAGAATCGGTAGCAGGGTCGCAGGGGTGGAGGGACTGAGCTGCTCGGCGATGCGCTGGTGCGCCTGAATATCGCCGCTGGTCGGGTCCTGCGGGTCGCCAAAATGGCTCAGGAACACGGGGGCGTAGCCGTGCTCGCGCCACATGCCATCGAGCAGACGCGCGATCTGCTGCGCCTGCTGTTCGGTGCACTCGTTGACGGTCACGCACACGTAGCGTTCGGGCAGCTCATCCAGTGCCTGACCTGCGGAAACGCCTTCCGCATAGTGCAGGGTACGCGCCGGGGAAGCCGCCAGGTAGTCGGTGGCATCGTCCACGCTCAGACGCGCGTCAATACCCCGCTCACGGCACCAGGCGAGGGAGGAGCTTTCGCGCACCGTCACCGAATGGGCGGTGCGCAACATGCGCTCTAGAACCTGCGCGTCTTCGGGGTTGAGGACCGGGCCCAAGGACTGACCGGTCACATACACGGGCACACCCGCATGTTCGGCGGCACGCACCGCGGCGGCGCGTTCGTAGAGCAGCCAACCGTAGCGGGAGTTGAGGTTGCCGCCGCCGGAGACCACGAGCGCGTCCATGGTGGCGATAGCGTCCGCGAACTCCACCATGCGCTCAACGGTCTGCGCCAGCGGATGCAACACCTCCGGTAGCGCCTGCACCTGCGGCAACACCGACAGCTCGGCGGTGGAAGGGTGCTCCCGGTCGGCGTGCAGCTCCGTCAGGACGCATTCGAACGCCGCGAGGGTCAGCTCGCGTTCAGCCGGTGCCCAGGGGAAGAGGAGGAACGGCAGGTACTCGTAGGGTGCGCCCGCCTCATGAGCAGCCGCGCCGATATAGCGCGCCGAATGGCCCACATCGCGGGTCATGAGGGTGACCGCCGCGCCGCCTTCGGCAAACGCCTGGGCGCTCGCGATGGTCATGGCTTCGTCGCCCACGTGGTAGGTGTGCTGGCCGATATCGCCAATGACGAGCACGCGCGGTGCTTCAGTAACGGGCAGTGCTGTAGAAGAATGGTTGTTCTCTGTCATGGCTATGCGCCCTTCTGATCTGCCGACTTAGCCTCAGCACCGCGACGAGCCTGAGAACGCTGATTGAGCGAACGCTGAGCAAAAGAACGTAGCGCACGGCCCGGCGCGCGCAGGTGCTTGAGAACCCGCAGACGCTCCTCAATAGCCTGCTGACGGGCCTCGATACGTTCCAGGCGGCTCTCAATAGAGCGCAGAATATCTAGGGATTCACGGGTCAGATCATGCCCGTCAATCACGCGGCGCTCCAGGTCAGCCGCCAAATGCGCCTGATACAGGTACGCACCCGGTCGGGCACCCGCCTGCAAATCCTCACGGATAGCGCGGGCGCGCACCAGCGAATCGAAGCGGGCATGATCAGCCTGACGCTTCACGCTATTCGCCTCGGCACCTTCTGCGTCGGGGCGTAGCGACCAGTACGCCAGCGGCTCATCCACCAGCAGAATATCCGCAACAGAGGCGGCACGCATGTTGAACTCCCAGTCACCGACCACCGGGAGGGACTCGTCGTAGAAACCGACCAGCTCGTGCAGGCTGCGGTGGTAGAGAATACCGATTGGCACGGCACGGTTCGTGCGGAAGAGGAACTGCAAACCCATGCCGGGCAGGCCGTCGTGGAAAATACGTTCCTCGTACACCTCGAACTCGCCGTCGGAGTTCTCACGTTCGTACCGCTCCACAACGCGGGTGGTGCACATGAGCGCGCCGCTCTCTTCCAGCGCCGCGACGGTGCGCTCCAGGAACTCGGGTGCCCACAGGTCATCGTCATCGTGAATCGCCACGTATTCGGAGGTGGTCGCCGCCAAACCGGCGTTGGATGCCGCCTCCATGTTGCCGCCGGCGGTGGTCAGCAACTGTACGCGGCTGGAATCCTGCGCGTTAGAACCCAGCGGAGAAGCCTCAATGACGGCGCGGGTTGCCTGTTCGTCGCCTCCGTCGTTAATCACGCAGACCGTGTAGTCGGTGAAGGTCTGCTGCGCAATATTCTCCAGCGCGCGGCTCAAGAAGCGGGGGCGGCCCTTCGTGCGGACCAGAATAGCTACGGTAGGGGAAGACATAACCACAATCAGTCGAGGGTGAATGGGCCCGTGCCAGCCCAGGAACTCAACCCATTATGAGGGTGTGCACTGTTCAGACTCAACCCGCCGCCCGTCCACGCCGCAACAGCATGCATACACAGGCATACACCGCCCCTAAAAACTAGCTGATGGACTGTAGCGCCACCATCGCCAGCACACCGAGCACAAAGCACGCCGGAATGGTTACCAGCCACACCAGAAGAATCTGCAGAACAATCCTGGATTTCAACGCGTTAAAACGCTGATTCACGCCCGCGCCGAGCGCCGATGCAGTCGCCAGGTGCGAGGAGGAGAACGGCACCTGCAGCAGGAAGTAGCCGAGCACCTGCACCACCGCGGTCGTGCCCTGAGCGACCGCGCCACGGAACGGGTCCAGGCGCACCATCTTGTAGGCGAAGGTGTAGCCGATGCGGCGGCCACCGGTCAGCGTACCGGCACCCAGGCTGAGGGCAATGATGATGGTGCCCAGTAGCATCCCGCCCCAGGTGAGGGACTGAATCAGCGCCGGATCCATGATGCGTTCGCTCAGCAGCGCCCACAGCAGCAGGTACAGGTAGCCGGTCTGCAGGCCGTGTAGCAGCGAAATCGCGGAGGCAGACACCGCCAGCACCTCGCGGGCATGCTGATTCACCAGGCGCGGGTTGTGGCCGACCACCAGCCGGTAGAACGGCACCACCATCAGCCAGGCCAGCAGAAAAATGAGCGGTGGCAGGTAGAAGAGCGGCAGCAGGGTCGCCCCAAAAATATGTGGCAGGAATGCGAGGGAACCGAAGCCTTCAGCGGCGCTGTCAGCCTTGATCTGGGTCCACCAGCTCACACCGGCGAGGGCACCGACCAGTGCGTGAGTCGAGGAGGAGGGCAACCGCAGAAACCAGGTGAGCACACCCCAAATAGCGCAGACGAGCAGCGCCGCAACGATGCCGTTCAGGCCGGTGGTACCCTCCGGGGCACTCACCCACGAGGCAGAATACTCACCGAGCAGCAGGAACGCACCGACCACACCGAGCACGTTGAAGAGCGCGGCAAGGTAGAGGGCGGAGCGCTCGCCGAGGGCGCGGGTACGCACCGGAACAGCGACGGCGTTTGAGGCGTCGTGCACACCGGTAACGTAGACCGCGGCAATGAAGGCGCAGCAGGCTAGAAGACCCAGGAACATTAGGATTCCTGAACGATAATGCGGCCGATTTCGGCAGACACATCACGCATAGCGTTGGAGGCGGCGGTCAGCTGCGCGAGGAAGGTGGCGTAGCGGCGGTACCGTTCGGGGGTGTAGCGTTCGGCAATGTATGCATCATATTCTTCGGCGGTGCGTAGCGCCTGGCGGGAGATGCGCAGCATGTCCATCCAGTAGTTGTCGAGGCCGCGAATATCGGCGAGTTTGGGGATGACGGCGGCGGTCAGCACCGCCTGACGCTGAATGATGTCCAGGATTGAGGTGATGTGCGTGGCGAAGCCGTCGATGCTGTGCAGGGACAGCACGTGCGCGGCGCTGGTGAGTTTCTCAACGGCGTTGGTGAGCTTGCGTGCCAGCGTGTACAGGTCTTCACGCGGAATCGGCGGGGAGAAGGAGCTGCGCACTTCGGTGAGGGTGCGGAACAGCAGGTTCGTGGAGTCCGCCTCGTGGGTGAGCATGCGTTCGAAGAGTTCGGGGTACTCCGCGACGGGGGAGCCGACCATTTCAGAGAGCAATGCCGCCGCCTCACCGACCTGCGCTGAAATTTCAGCGAGGGAGGCGAGGGATTCGTTGGCGTGGGGGAAAAGTCGGTGCAGCATAGTTCCCAGTCTAACCAGTATTGGGGGCTGCGGGTGCGCATAGCCCGCGCGCATCTCACGAGCGCCCGACCTGCAAACGTCACTGCAACGACCAGTAAATGTTATAGCGCCGCCCTGTTCGCGGTTACGCATGGGGGGTTTAAACATAAAACGGTGGGGGTCGATTTCTCGACCCCCACCGGAACGTTTAGGGATGTCGGGTTGGGAGCGCCTCTCGGCGGAAGGCCGCTCGAAGCGGCTAAAGATTTGGAGCCCGGGGCTACCTATTAGCAACCCGACATCTTGTAATTATTATACACCCGCACCCGGTGCAGAGCCAATTAGAAACAGGCTTATCACGCCTTTGCGGCCCAATGTGGAACCTGTGCCAATTCGCGGCACGAACCCGCATTTTTAGGCGCCTAAACGCTGCAGAAGACTAGAATGCTTCGAGGTTGGTCTGCGATTTTCCCTGCGCAGAATCAGCCTCCGAAGCCCAGGTAGCCTGCTGACCAGCCTCAACGGCGCGAAGCTGGGCGGCGACCGCCTCCAAATCGTGCGCAATCTGCTCCATCTGCTGAGCCTGACGCGGCAGGCGAGCACGACGCTCCACCGCCTCACGCTTCACCTCGTGGCTGCCCGGAACCGCACCATCCTGCCCGGCAGAGCGCGCATAATCGGTGCGAATACCCAACGCCACCACGTGCGCAAACGCCGCACAACGTTCCATCGCAATATCCGTATCGCCGGTGTACAGGCCTGCCAGAATCTCATCAATCGTGCGGACCACCTCCTCGGCACTCGGCGGGTCGGGAACACCCGCCACCACGTGCGAACGGTAATCCTCCGCCATGCCCAGCTCAAAAGCACGGCTCACCCCGCGTGGTGAACGATGCACCACGTCCCGCAGCCAGTACATACGCCACAGCGCACCCGGCAGGGAGTGGGCGCTTGCGTGCGACCAGAGTTCGGCGAGCATTTCAATACCGTAGTCGTCGGTGAAGCTGACAAGTCGCTCGGTTATCTGCTCGTCGGTGCCGCGTCCACGCATCAGTAGGATGCGTGCGGAGGCGTGCGCCGCCTCTTCGCGTGCGGCGGGGTCCATGCCGCCTTCGTGGCGTTCAAATTTCTCGGCGGAGTAGAAGACGGGGCGGTGGTGAGTGCGGTGACGTGAGCGCCAGGAGGCGCCGGTTGATGATACGAGTGTAGACATAGGATTTCCCAGTGTACCGTTCATTGGCTGGGAGTCGGTAGTGTATAGTATTTCTATCTGCACACTTTCAGCTTTGTGCGGATAGGAGCGCCTTTAGCTCAGTCGGTAGAGCTACGGACTTTTAATCCGCAGGTCGTGGGTTCGAGCCCCACAGGGCGCACTAGCCGACCCGTCGCCTCCCGCTTTGCGGGGGTCGGCGGGTTTTTGCGTCTTCACCCTCATGCGCGCGGTCTTACCTCGTGCCTATCCCGTGTGGTGGGGCGTATCCTGCCGGGTTGGCCTGGCAGTTTTTGATTTGTGTACGTTGACCCGAAAAGATGAGGAAACCCGTGAGCGTCACCATTAAGAACCCCGAAGAAATCACGATTCTTGCCACTGGCGGCACGATTGATAAGTTCTATTCGGTGGCGGGCACCATGGATATTGGTGAGCCTGCCGCTAAGGATCTGCTGGACCGTGTGATTACCGATATCCGTTTTGATATTCGCCCGCTGATTGGCAAGGACAGCCTGGACATGACCGATGAGGATCGTGCCGAGCTGACCGAGGCGCTGAACGCTGTCACTAACGACCAGGTGCTCATCACTCACGGTACTGACACCATGCCGGAGACTGCCCGCTACCTGGTGGAGCACGCCGACCTGGGCGATAAGGTTGTGGTGCTGACCGGTGCGATGCAGCCCGCCGTGATGGCTCGTTCGGATGCCGGCTTCAACCTGGGTGCCGCTATTGCCGCCCTGAACCTGCTGGATCCGGGCGTGTACATCAGCATGAGCGGTCGTATTTTCCCTGCTGAGAGCGTGCGTAAGGACCGTTCCCGCGGCATTTTTGAGGGCTAAGATGGCTGATTCTTCTGCTTGTATGCTGCGGGGTGAACCGGTTTCTGCCGCCGAGCTTGCGCCGGTGGAGGGCTCCTCGGATCTTGTGCCGCAGGAGCATATGTCCCAGGGGCATATGTCACAAGCGCAGCTGATGCAGTTGCAGGCGATGGAGGAGCTGGAGCAGCAGGCTGACGAGTTCTGGAATGTCACCAGTGATTACCCGCTGCCGGCTAAGAACCTGTACCTGGTGCGTGTGCTGCTGCTGGTCGTACCCTCGCTGATTACTGTTTATTACTTTATCCGCGTCACGCTTTTCCCGATTGGTGCGGTGCCGCTGGTCTATCTGGTGATGCACATGTGGGTTGCCATGATTTACCGGGCGAACCGTTCGGTGAAGTTGGTGTTGCTGGCGAATGCGGCATCCGGGGTCGCGGCGGCCATTATGACGGCGTTCTTTGCCTATGCGCTTGTGACGGTGCAGGGCCCACAGACGCTGCTAGACCGTGTGGGCGTGTTCTATACGGTGAGCCTGCTGACGGTCATGGCGTCGTTTGCGTTGGAGGTTCTGTTCTCGCTGTTCTATAGTTTGGCGGTTCGTAGGAGCTTGCGTCTGACGCAGAAGAAGCAAGAGGAAGAACAGCGGAACGCAGAACAGCAGCATGCAGAGGACCCGAACGCGGAGGCTTCGCGTGTAGCGGAGCAGAGCTAACGCACACCGACGGGCGGGCGAATCCCCGCGCATCCGCGCCTCTGCCGGGTGATGCCTGAGGGGTGTTGATGGGGTGATAAGTGGCGGTGTGACACGCTCTCAACGATGCCCAGCCACTGCTCAGATTCCCTTAAAGTACGCGTGATACGGTAGAGACAGAAACACGACCCGCACCTGCCAGGAGGCCACTCATGGGCGCTACACACCTGAACACAGATGCCGCTTCATCCGCAGAACACCCGGATGAAGATATCAGTATGCAGACCCGCTTTCAGGCGCCTATCCGTCACGTGACTCCTGCCACGCCGGAGGTGTCCGTTCCGCTGAACGCGCCGCCTGTGGTGACGGGCTCGCATCCGGTTATTTCGGCGACTTCTACCGTCATCATTCAGGATGGTACGAACCCGCCGATTGTGGTGCGTACGCATCCGACGGGTCCTCTACCGCCGTTCCCGGGGCAGGGGCAGCTGCCCGCTTTTCTGCGCACCTACACCGCTGATGAGGTGAAGGAACGCAAACAGAAGCTCAAGAAGAACCTGCTGGTCCGCGCCGTTATTCTGTGCATTTTGAGCATCGTTGAAGGCCTCATTATCTCCCAGTACACGCAGCCGTTGGCGATTTGCTTTGGTTTTGTGGCGGCGCTTTACCTGGTGGTTCAGATGTGGCCGCTGATGCGCCCTCCGCGTGATTCGGCGGACGCCTCCGTGTATAGCGTTTGGGCTATCTGCTCCCTGATTGGGTTTGTTGCGGTGGGGCTGGTGCTTTCACCGATTACGTTCCTGCTGCTGATGCTCGACTGGGCTGGGGTTTCGATGGGGCTTGACCCCCTGCTGATACTTGTTGTCTTGGGCTTGGTCTGGTTGAGCGAGGTCGGTTTATCGTTGCTGACCATTTACCGCTTCAACAACTTGCGAATTGCGATGGCGAACCGGGCAGATTCTCCGTTGCTACCTGAAAGTATTTCTGCGACGGTTGACCCGTCCACTTCTGCCTAAAGTTTTTTGAGGCGGCGCGGTAGATGAACGCCGCGCCGCCACCCACACACCACACACTCGCTCATACATCTTCCACACACACTATCAGCCGACATTCGAAAGATTCAGCTATGTCCGCCGTCGAGTCCTCTCCGCCATCCGCTCCGAACACCACGCATCCTACGAAGCCTGCCACCCCCACTCTCGTGTCTGTGGCGGGTTGGGTTCTGCTCGCTATTGCCGTGGGTTGGCTGGTGCTGATTGGGTACACGGGTGTCACGTATGCGACGACGCAGCTGTCGCATTTTTCGACTTGGCGCGCCCAGTCGCTGGTGGAGGCGCAGGCGTACTATCCGGTGATGTTTTTGCTGGTCAGCGCCTTCGGTAACGTGACGTTGCACGGTTTCTGCACTGTGGCGTACCTGCGTGGTTACCGTTGGGCGGCGCTGGTGCTGTCGGTGGCGTTGGCGCTGGGTGTGTTGGCATCCCTGCTGATTATGCTGGCAGTCGCGGCTCTTCTGGGTACGTTGAATGGTGCGCCGAGCCAGGATGTTGAGCTACTGCTCAGTAGCGCCTCCCCGCTGTACACGCCGGTATATATTGCTGCACCGTACATGCTGGTGTGTGTGGTCGCGTTGGCGTTGGTGTGGTCGCGTCAGTCGCGTTCGTACATGGAAGCGCGCCGTGATTGGCGCCTGCGCCGCAGCGAGGACTACCTGATTTAGCCTCATTTCTGGCCGCGGGCACTGTGAGACACAGGTCAGCGGCTCACCGATAATTTTATTCACCCAACCACAGTTAGGATGACTCGTGCACCCTACTTCCGAACCTGCGCACGAATCCTCATCGCAGACTAGCCCCGGCGCCGCCAAGCGCACATATGATGAGCGGGCGGCGTTTGAAGAGGCGAAAAGAAACCTTGGCATAGTTGGCGATAGGGAACAGGAATTTAACCGGGGACTGGAGCTTCTTGGTAAAGCCTATTCCATCGGTATGACTCTCATTCTGGTGTATTTCCTCCTGGATGCGTACCAGATTCTCGTTACCACGGGTCGTAGTGTGAACATCGGCTCGTTCCTTAGCTATGCCCTGCCGAAGGTTCTGCCTGACGCCATCTTGGTGGTGCCGTTCCTCTGGATCGTTCTGGATTGGGTCAAGGATGGGTACATTAATCCGCGCCGTCTGATGATGCTGTACCTGCTACTGTGCTGTGTGAGCGGTGTGCTTTCTTTCGCCGGTGTTTTTGGTCTGGCTCAGGTGCTTTTCCCTGCGTTTACCGCACTGGATCCGGTGTCGCATCCTGCCGCTGCTTCGTCTATGGTGTCGCAGGCTCTGGTCGGGGTGATTACGGCGGGTAGTGCTGTTCTCCTGTTTCTGCTGACTCGCCCGGCTGTGGGTGTGGTTCCGAGCCCTGCGGCGATTCGGAAGCAGATGCAGATCATCAAGGACAGCATGGCGGATGATGAGGAAGAGCCGACCCGTGAGGATGTTCTTCGTCAGCTTGAGAAGGAAGAAGGCCCGGTCAAGGACTCTACCGAGCAGCTGTTGCGTGAGCTTTCTGCCGATTATGCGCTCTCGAATGATCCGGTGGAGAAGAACCGCCTGCTGGCTGAGATACAGCAGATTCAGCGCGCCCAGAAGACGGGTGTAAAGCCTAACTTCGGAGGCACGTCTGGCGGGTCGGCTAAGCCCCAACAGGAAGCGCACGAGGGTGCGGAGGCGACCGCCGCCTCCACCGCGCCTGCCGCCCCTCAGGTGGTGCTCCCGCCCCGCCCGAAGTCGCTGCGTATCGTCATGCGCTGCTTTGTCGCCTTGATGGTTGTGGAAGCAACTCATGGCATCTTCCAAACCATGATTTATGAGCGCTCGCTTGACGACGTTGGTGTATGGGCTGGATATATTCTCTCTGAGACGTTGTTCATTCTCGTTGTCCATGCCATACCGATGTTTGTCCTTTGGCGACTGTGGAGGGGCCGATTCTGGGCATATGTCGTCATCTTTATTAGCTTCGCTTTTATAGCTATCAAGGGTCTGATAGATTTTGTGGATACTTTCCTGACGACGGGTTATCTTTCCCGGTTGCTGGACGGCACGCAGATGTGGAGTTCTCAGCAATACGCTGCATACGTGCTGTCTAGAAATGTTGCTGACACCTTGATTACGCTCCTCTCCACCCTGATTGTTGTGTTGCTCTTGAGCCGTTCCACCAGGTCGTATATGGCTGCTACGCGGTTGGCGCGCCTGAACGCACGCGAACAGGTGAACGCCGGCGATGGTCGGGTCGTTAGGCATCAGGACGCAGAAATGCGTGCTCACCTGGAAGAAGAGCAGACACGTCGGGAAGAGAAGGAAGCTAACCGACGGGCTGAAGAAGCGGTCGCGCAGCAGTACAAGACGACCCGCCGCACGGATGCACGGAGGAACTCCCGCAACGAACAGCGCGGCTACAAGGATACTTCCGTGTACACCGAGGAAGGCTACCGCCTCAACTAGGGTGGGATGCCCCTCCCCATGGGGAAACTCTTCTGCACCCGCCCTGCGCTATAGCGTGCGGGGCGGGGCGCGAAGAGAAGAAAGGAACAAAGATGTCAGAACGCACCCCAAAGCAACCGCTAAACGATCCGGAGTACACGGTTCCCGAATACAGCGTGCTGCTACCCTCCTCCGAGGCTGAAAATAGCACGGCAGGAGGCGATGCCGCCTTCAATAACGTAACTTCCGGTAGCGCCGCAGATAACAGCGCGGCGGAGGGCAACGCACCCGGCGGCAGCGCCTCCGAGCACGCCAGCATCCCCGAGCAAACCACTCCCGGCTACCGGGAGGCGACCGCTGGCTACACTGTGTACCCCGCCTCTGAGCAGATAATTCCGGAGCGCCCGAAGGCTATGCGCAGCGTTATGTGGTGCGCTGCCGCCATTATCGTGCTGGGGCCCCTGAGTAATTTTCTGCCGATTCTAAGCTGGTCGTATATCGATTTTGAGATGGTGGTGAGTGTTTTCTTCTCTGCCCTGGTGGTTACCCTCATCATCTCCGCCATCCCAATTTTTATTCTCTGGAAGATCTGGGATGGCCGCGAGTGGGCGCGCATTCTTACCATCATCTACTGCGCTCTCGCGGCTGCTAGCGGTGTGCTTATTCTTGCGGATAATTTCTCGGGGTTAAGCTCTAGAGCGGCTGCGGCGTCCAGCCTGGTGCGTATCCTGAGCGGCGTTTTTACGCTCGTTCTCTACCTCCTGATGATTGTGCTGCTGACTCGTGCTCCTATTAGGGCGTACACCCAAATCGTTAGCGGGGCACGTGCACTAGAACACCAGCAGATGATGTCTGAGACGAGACAGGCTGCCGGTCAGGTACCGGCGGAACTTCGAGAGCTTTTCGCTGATGATGAGGACGGCGAACGCACCTCATCAGGGGAGAACACCCCTCGACCCCCGCACCGTAGCGCGGGATGGGGAACATAGAAAGGAACATCAACGTCAGGAGTTCCGGGGCTAGCCCTCGGAATGGTGCACGTGGTTACTCGGATACCTCTGAATACGCTGAGAAAGGGTACTGCTTTCCTAGGGTGCGGCGCGCCTCTTTATATCCTTAAGGTAAGACTCTTTAACGCCCGCTCCGTGCACTGTAGCGCGGGGTGGGTGCCAGGGGAGAAAGGAACGACTATGTCAGAACGTACCCCGAAGCAGCCCTTGAATAATCCGGAGTACACGGTTCCCGAGTACAGTGTTTTGCTACCGTCCAATGAGCCTGAAAGTAGCACGGTAGAGGGTGACGGCACATCCAACAACACCGCCACCAACAACGCCGCCCCCACCGGTGCGGTAGACAATAACGCGGCAGAGGATAACGCACCCAGCAACGGCGCTCCCGAGCATGCCACTACCGGCTACCGGGACGCGACCGCCGGTTACGTTGCCGCCTCCGAACATGCGGGGCGGGTACGCCCGAAGGCTCTGCACAGTGCTAAGTGGTGCACCGCCGCGATTATTATTCTGTCGCTTTTCAGTACTATCCAATTCTTCCTGCTCTACGGTAAACCAATCGCCGGTGTGGTGACGCTACCTGAGCTTATCGTGCGTATGCTGGGGTACCCTCTCATCTTTGTTCTTATCCAGATTTTCCTCTTCTGGATGACCTGGAAAGGACACAGATGGGCGCACATACTTACCCTCATGTACAGCGCCTACGAGGTCTTGAGCCGCATGTTTGTGTATGTGGAAGATTTCCTCATAGACTCCAGCTATCTCGCCTTGTTGATGGACGAGTTGCAGTCCCGCGACTCTGCAGATTTTGCGGTCACTCTTCTCATAGATACTGCGATTGGTGTCTTCATTACTGTCCTCTACATCCGGAATATTGTGTTGCTGACCCGTCCATCTGTGTGGGCGTACACGGCTACCGGCAGAACGTCGCATAGTCAGGTGGTTGATCAGAATCCACAGGCACCTAACACGAACTTCAATGAAGGCGGGAACCGCCTCAACTAGGATGTTTGCCTCAAACGGCGCCACTATCACCAAAAGGCTCAGAGCGTGAAAAGGGTGGGGATACCAAACGGTATCCCCACCCTTTCTCATCCCCGGCTCAGCAGCCGAGAAGGACTCACGTATTACTCAGCAGATTCCTGCTTCGCCTTCGAACGGCCACGCAGGTACTCGATAATAACCGGCACCACAGAAACCGCCACAATAATCACAGCAATGTACTCAATGTTGTTGTGCACGAACGGAATACCGCCCAGCAGCACACCCGCCAGACCAATCGAACCAATCCACGCAACCGCGCCAACAACATTCCACAGGTGGAACTTCTTACGGTCGTACGAAGAAATACCAGCCGCAAGAGACACAAAAGTACGAACAATCGGCACGAAACGACCCAGAACCAGAGCCAAGCTACCGCGCTTCTGGAAGAATTCCTCAGTAGTGTGCAGGTTCTTAGTGCTCAGAATCTTCGCGTCATCCTTGAAGATCTTACGGCCGTAACGGGCACCAATCTGGTAGCCAACCTCAGCGCCAGCAATAGCAACCAGCACCAGGACCGGGAAAGCAACCCACAGGGACAGGCCCATCTGCTCATGAAGCATACCCAGAGCAAAAATCAGGGAGTCACCCGGAAGAACCGGGAAAAGAACACCGGACTCAATAAATACGATAATTGCCGAAACAACCAGAACCCAGGGGCCGGTATCGAGCAGGAACTGCTCAAGGTCGAGGCCCAAGAGCGCAACCGGAAGATGCGCCAAAGCGATGGCAAGAAAAGTCATGAAAAATCCTGAACTGTGAGTGGACCGCACGCACGGATCGGCGGCGGAATAACACCAGCATAGAAAGTGTACCTATGGTGAACATTGTGCAAAACTATGCGGAGGCTGTGTATTACTGGCACAATTCTACCGGCATTTACGCCGGACGCACGGGTGAGCGAGGCGTAAATCTCCCCACCATCGCGGCTAAACAGCCGGAGGTGACGCGGCGCTCGCACGCTTCCTCAAGAAATGACTATCCGCAGAGCCGGGCGATACCGGGGTGTGACATGATGGAAAGAGAGCACGGCGCGTCGCGGCGTAGCGATTGACCCAACCATCCACCGTTGGAGAGAACCATGAACCCCGAACAGCCAGCGTCCAGCCCCGCCGATCTCCTGCATGCTGAAGCCCGTGAAGTGTTGCGCTGCCTCACCGGCGTCACTAATGCCGAGTTCCACGACGGCCAGTATGAGGCGATTCGCGCCCTCGTAGCCGACCGCGCCCGCACCCTCGTCGTGCAGCGTACCGGCTGGGGTAAGTCTGCGGTCTACTTTATTTCTTCCCTGCTGTTGCGTGCCCGCGGTATGGGCCCGGCTCTTATCGTCTCCCCGCTGCTTTCCCTCATGCGTGATCAGGTTGAGGCGGCATCCCGCGCGGGAGTGCGTGCCGCCATGGTGAACTCCGCGAACGTCACCGAATGGGATGAAATCCGTACCCGCCTCGAAGCTGACGAGCTTGATGTGCTCCTGGTGGGCCCCGAACGCCTCAATAACCCGGCGTTCCGTGAGCAGTGGCTGCCGTACCTGCTGCCGCGCCTGGGTCTGCTCGTCATTGATGAGGCGCACTGTATTTCTGACTGGGGCCATGACTTCCGCCCCGACTACCGCCGTATTGGTTCGCTCATTAGATCTCTGCCGGTGGGTGTGCCGGTGCTGGCGACTACCGCAACCGCGAATGACCGCGTTAGCCGCGATATCGCCGAACAGCTCAGCACCGATACCACCGCACCCGTGCATGTGCTGCGTGGTCCGCTGTCCCGCGAGTCCCTGCGCCTGGGCGTTCTGACCCTGCCCCATGAGGCGCAACGCATCGGTTGGCTGCTCACGCACCTGAACAGCCTACCCGGTTCGGGCATTATCTACACGTTGACTGTCTCTGCGGCAGAAGATACCACAAATGCTCTGCGTGCCAGCGGCTACAAAGTGCTCGCCTACACCGGCAAAACTGACCCGGATGAGAGGCTGGTTGCAGAGCAGGCACTCAAGGAAAACCGGGTGAAGGCTCTTGTCGCGACAAGTGCCCTCGGTATGGGTTTTGATAAGCCTGATTTGGGTTTTGTCGTGCACCTGGGCGCGCCGTCGTCTGCGGTGAGCTACTACCAGCAGATTGGCCGCGCCGGACGAGGCGCCGTCAACGCTGATGTTCTGCTCCTGCCCGGTCGTGAAGACCGCGCCATTTGGGAGTATTTTGCGACAGCCTCCATGCCTAACGAGGAGCAGGCGTTGGCGGTGCTGGATACCCTCGCCCAGTCCCCGGAGGGGTTGAGCATTACCGCGTTGGAGGCGCGCGTTCAGTTGCGCCGCTCCACCCTGGAGCTTCTGCTGAAGGTGCTGGATGTTGAGGGTGCCGCCGTGAAGGAAGGCAACTATTGGCGTCGAACCTCTTCGCCGTGGCAGTACGATAGTGCCCGTTACGCGGCGGTGGCGCAGGCGCGTGTGCTGGAGCAGAACGCTATGCTCGAGTATGAACGCACTAGTCAGTGTCGTATGCTTTTCCTGGCTCAGCAGCTTGATGATGCTTCCGCGACTGCTTGTGGTCGTTGCGATGTGTGTGCGGGTCCCTGGTACCCGGTTGAAGTTCCTGCTGAGGCGCAGCAGGCGGCGCAGAGTAGCTTCAATACGGTGGGTGTGCCCCTGCAACCGCGCCGTATGTGGCCGAGCGGGCTGGATCAGCTGATGGGTGCGGATGCGCCGCGCGGTCGTTTGTCTAAGGATGAGCAGGCTGAATCCGGTTACGCTTTGGCGCGTCTGAGCGACATGGGGTACGGTACTCGTCTGCGTGAGTTTCTGGCGACGAATGAGCTGGGTGAGCCGGTTGATTCTGAGGTCCCTGCCGAGCTGGGTCGTGCTTGCGTGAAGGTGCTTGCCGCTTGGGAGTGGTCTGAGGCGGGTCGTCCGGTGGCGGTGTTGACTCTGCCTTCGCCGGTGCGTCCTCGTTTGGCTCAGTCCCTGGGTAGGGGATTGGCGTCGGTGGGTCGTCTGGTGGATTTGGGCTGGGTGTCTCTGGTGGGGGAGCCGCGTTTCTTTGGCGGTAATAGCGCGTTCCGTTGTGCGGATGTGCTGCGCTCGTACCGGGTGCCTGCAGAGGTTCTGGACTATGTGCGTGAGCATCGGTGCCCTGTTCTGCTGGTTTCTGATGTGGTGGATTCGCGGTGGGCGTTTACGGTTGTGGCGCGTGAGCTGCGGCTGGCAGGTGCTTCTGCGGTGTATCCTTTCTCTTTGGCTGCCACCCACTAGTTGCGCCCATTAGTGTTTATTTATTCCCCTGACGAGGTTGTATGTCATATTCGGAATATTCAAAATTGACGGTCACAGACGGTTCTTCCGCTGTGCTCAGCGATATTCCCGCTCGCCCCGAACACGGCGAGTGGATGGTCCGCGCCCTCGCCGAGGGTGCCGCCGCGGGTGAGCGTGGCGAGATCCCTATCGGTGCTGTGGTGGTGGATGAGCAGGGCGTCATTATTGGTTCGGCGGGCAATACCCGCGAGCGGGAGCATGACCCCAGTGCCCATGCGGAGGTGAATGCGATTCGTCAGGCGGCGGCGCATCGTGGTCAGTGGCGCCTGGACGGGTGCACGCTCGTGGTGACGGTTGAGCCGTGCCTGATGTGCGCCGGCACGATCCTGGCGTCGCGCGTTTCGACGGTGGTTTTTGGAGCCTGGGAGGAGAAGACGGGGGCTGCTGGCAGTCGTTACGATGTGCTGCGTGACGGCAGGGTTGCTCCGGCTCCCGAGGTGTATGCGGGTGTGTGTGCTGATGAGTGTGCGCAGCTGATGGTGGACTTCTTTAAGGAACGCCGCCCCTGATCGCCCCTAGGCCTCACCCCTAAAAGATGGTTCGTAAAACGCGAAAAGCCGTGCAGAGATTACGTGGCTTTTCGCGTTATTTGTACGAAAAACCCGATTTATTTGAAAAATACTTCAAAAATTTCAAAAATGACCCCTGAATTTCAAGAAAAGCCCACCACATCACACATAACCGGGTCTACCATATATAGGCATTGGAGCCTCCGCCTGCCCGCGCTTGACGTTTAATACCCCGCGCGGTGCCCGCGGATGACTCCCAGAAACTCACCCGAACCATCCATTCTCTGAGGGGATCTAACCGTGTTAAGCGTTGACAATATTTGGGCGAAAGGGCGCCACACTCCGCTTTTTGACCGCACCACCTTCTCAGTGGGTGAGGGTGAAGTCATTATTGTTCAGGCGGATAGCCAGTTGGAGCGTACCTCTCTCGCGTTGGCGCTGACTGGTCGCCTTCCCCTGTCCGGCGGCACGATTAGCTGGAGCGAAGGCGATGATGAGCCTCGCCCTATTTCGATGAAGCGTCTGCGTGCTCTCAGCAGCGTGGTGGACTCTCCTGATGTGACCGCTCCTGAGCAGCATATGCGCGTGCACGATTACGTGTCGGAGATGCTCTCCTATAACCTGCCGATTTTTGGTCGTTCCCGCGCGAGCCGCTGGCTGGCCGAGCGCGGTCTTGAGGACCTGGACGGCTTGTGGATGGACGAGATTAGCGGCGAGATGAACATTGAGCTGATGGCTGCTTTGGCGCAGCATAGCCCCTCTGACTTGCTGGTTTTTGATACTCCTTCCCGCCACCTGAACCATACGTACATGTGGCTTCCGTACCTGGAGGAGCTTGCCGCCGATGAGGACCACCCGCGCACGGTGGTGGCGATTGTGCCTCATATTTCTGAGTCTTGGCATGGTGCGCGTGCTGTGGTCGGTCGTGCCCCTGAGGAACAAGCCTCTGAGGAAAACGTGTCGGCTCCTGTTGAGGGCGAGATTGAACCCTCCAATGATTCCCCCGAACATGGCGAAAACGCTGAGAAGGAGTAAGAATGACTGTTCTGCGTGTTGCACTCGTTGAGCTGAAGCGCCTGACCAGCGGTGTTCTGCCGGTTCTGGTGCTGCTTGCGATGTCCTGCATTCCTCTGCTGTACGGCGCCCTGTACCTGTACGGTAACTGGGATGCTTACGGCCATGTGAATGGCATTGTGGGTGCCCTGGTGGTTGAGGATGAGGGCGCGGAGGATTCTGAAGGTAAGCAGGTGAACACCGGTGCTGATGTGCGCCAGTCCCTGCTGGATGCTGGCACGTTTGATTGGCGTCAGGTGCAGACTCGCACTGAGGCTGTTGAGGGCGTGGAGAACGGCACCTATGACTTTGCGATGGTGATTCCGAAGGACTTCTCCCGTAATTTGCAGAGTGCCGGTTCGTTCAAGCCTGATGCTGACGGTAAGACGGGCACTATTGATGCGCGTTCGGCGGGCATTGAGGTCATTACGAATGATGCCAATAACTATGTGCTGACGAATATTGTCACGAAGGCGGGCACTGCGGTGCGTGATTCGGTGGCGGAGAAGGTCGGTAATTCTACGGCGAATTCGCTGTTGGCTAGCTTCACGACGATTCATTCGAAGATGGGTGAGGCTGCTGATGGTGCGTCGAAGGTGAATAACGGCACGGTGAAGCTGGCGGACGCTATCACTCAGCTGAAGGACGGCACTGCCACGGTGAATGATGGTGCCGTGAAGCTGAAGGATGGTACTTCTTCTCTGGCTGATGGTCAGTCCCAGTTGTTGGATGGTCAGAAGCAGTTGGCGGAGGGCGCCGCGAAGCTTGCTGATGGCGTTTCGACTTTGGATTCTGGTGCCGAGAAGCTGGATTCTGGTGCTGCGAAGCTTGCCGATGGTGCTTCGAGTTTGAAGGATGGTTCGTCGACTTTGGCTTCGGCTGCGGCGTCTGCTTCTGATGGTGCGTCGAAGCTGAAGGATGGTTCGGCGACTCTGGCTGAGGGTACTGCGAGCTTGAAGAGTGGTTCGGCTTCGGTGGCGAAGGGTGCTAATGATTTGGCGTCTGGTATCCATCAGTTGCGTGAAGGTATGGATCAGGCGGGTATTCGTGAGTTGCCGGCCGAGTTGAACGCGATGTGCATGCGCCTGCATGAGACGGATACGTCTGCCGGTAGTGGCGATTTTGGTCGTGATCTGTCGAATACCGTGGTGTCTGCGACTGCGCAGAAGGTGCGTGCTCAGGTGACTCCTCTGGTTGAGGCGGGTACGTTGACTCAGGAGCAGGCTGATCAGCTGGTGGCTGCTGTTGATTCTGAGGAGACGAAGAATGAGGTTGCTGAGCTGAATCAGAAGGCTCTGCAGTCGCACCTGGCTACTCGTGATGCTGCCGCTGCTGATGCCCTGTCGAAGCTGAGCGCATTGAAGTCGAGCCATTGTATTTCTGATGGTTCGTCGTCGACTGCGGTGAAGATTCAGACTTTGGTTGCTGGCGTGGATTCGCTGGATTCCGGTGCGTCTTCGCTTGCCAAGGGCGCTTCGTCGGTAGCTGATGGCGCCGCTCGTGTGGATGCTGGCGCGTCCTCGTTGGCGTCAGGTTCGGCGAGCCTGGCTGATGGTAATTCTAAGATTGCTTCGGGTGCTTCGAGCCTTGCGAGTGGTTCTGCGACTTTGTCTGGTGGTGCTTCTGAGCTGAAGGAGGGTACTGATTCTTTGAAGAGCGGTACTGCCGAGCTGAAGGATGGTAGCGGTACTTTGGCGCAGAAGGAGCAGTCTGCGGTTGAGGGTCAGCAGAAGTTGGCTGATGGCGCGAATGAGCTGAAGGATGGTGCGTCGCAGCTTTCTGACGGTACGGCGAAGCTGTCTGATGGTTCTGCTCAGCTGAATGATGGTGCTTCCGAGTTGAAGGATGGTACTTCGTCGCTGGAGAGCGGCCTGGCTTCTGGTGTTAAGCAGGTTCCGAGTCTTGCGCCGACTGATCAGGCGAAGGTTGCGGATACGATGTCGAACCCGGTGACTTTGTCGCATGATTCCTTGGCGTCGGCTCGTAACTATGGTGAGGGCATGGGTCCGTTCTTCATGTGCTTGGCGTTGTGGATTGGCGGCTTGATGCTGGTTCAGACGCTGCGCGTGATGAATAACCGTGCGTTGGCGTCGCATGCTCCGTCGATTCGTGTGATGCTCGGTAGCTGGATGCCGTTCGGCCTGGTGGGTATTGCTCAGGCGACTCTGATGTTTGCCGCGATTAAGTTTGGTTTGGGCTTTGAGATGGCTCATCCGTGGCTGGTGTGGCTGTTCCTCTGCTATGTGGCTTTGGTCTTTACCGGTTTCATTCATGGTTTGACGGTGATTTTGGGTGCGCCGGGCAAGCTTGTTGCTTTGGTCATTCTGATTCTGCAGTTGATTACTGCGGGCGGCACGATGCCGTATGAGACTTTGCCTGAGTCGATTCGTTGGATGCATGATTTCTTCCCGATGGGCTATGCGGTGGCGGGTACGCGTCGTTTGGCGTATGGCATTAATGAGTCGAGCCTGTGGGGCATCATGCTGGTTTTGACTCTGTGGGGTCTGGCTGGTCTGGTGTTGGGTTACATTGGCACGCGTCGTGATCGTACGTGGTCCCTGAAGAAGCTTGCGCCGGAGATTACTGTGTAACGAACCCTATTTGGTCGCACCGGGGGAAAACTGTCTAATAAAATAGAGATATATCTGCAAAAAGGGAGGGAGGACTGCTGATGTTGCAGCGCCCAGTCGCTGAAGCTTCAAGTCGTCGTCCCGGCCGTACAGGTAGAACTCAGTTGAAGTTGTTCAACGCTGCTATGGAAATCATGACCCAAAAGGGGCTTGAGTACGCCACTGTTGAAGAGGTGGCTGCCCGGGCGGGTGTTTCTAAGGGAACCGTGTATTACAACTTCGGTTCTAAGAAGACCATGGTGGATCAGCTGGTTCAGTACGGCACGCAGTTGCTGCTGAGCGATGCGCGTCGCGCGGCGTCGGTTCATTCTGATCCGCGTGAGGCGTTGCGGAGCGCTGTTCGCGCCGCGTTCCAGTATCTTGAGGACCGTCCGGGTTTTACTCGGATGTGGCTTGCGGAGACGTGGAAGGGCGCGGATGGTTGGACCGAGGCGATGAGCGATAACCGTCTGAATCTTCTGGATTATTTGCAGGAGATGACGGAGGCTGTGGCTCGCCGCTATACGGTTGATACCGCTCAGAATCCGCGTGCGATTGCGATCTCTATGTTCGGAGCGATTTATATGCTTGCTATGGATCGTGAAGTGCATCAGGCGGAGCGCAATGCTGAGGATGCAACGCGTGCTGTCATGCTGGTTGTAGATGGGTATATCCGTCATTAGGCGGACCTGTTGGGTCTGTAGACCTAGCCGGGACTTCGGTGTCGGGTGTCGAAAAGGGCACGGTGAAAAGGGGCCGTGAAGAGGGCGACACCCGGCTGCCGCACGTGGTTTTTCTTGCTCTCCTGTTGGGGGTGTGCTATAGTTTTCCACTGTTGGTGGTGTGTCCGAGCGGCCGAAGGTGCATCACTCGAAATGATGTTTGGTGTAAAAGCCAACGGGGGTTCAAATCCCTCCACCACCGCACCAACGAAAACCCGTCGAGATTCGTCTCGGCGGGTTTTCGCATGCCTGGATTGTTCTGGGGTGGTGTTGGCGGGTGCGTTGGTGGGTGTTTGTGCGGGGGTACTTCGCCTCGTTTTATAGGTTGTGTGCCACTTCCGGGGCTTTGCCGGTGCTTGCTGATTCGGGGGTGGGTAAAATCGTATTATGCGTATTAAGATTCTTGACCACCCGCTGGTCTCTCACAAGATTAGTGTTCTGCGTGATAAGAACACCCCGTCCCCGATTTTCCGTCAGCTGGTTGATGAGCTGGTGACCCTTCTTGCCTATGAGGCGACTCGCGAGATTCGTGTGGAAGAGGTTGAGGTTGTGACTCCGGTGGCGACTACTACCGGTGTCCGTATTGCTGATCCTAAGCCGCTGGTTGTTCCGATTCTGCGTGCTGGTCTGGGCATGCTTGAGGGTATGACTCGCATGGTGCCGACCGCTGAGGTGGGCTTCCTGGGTATGGCTCGCAACGAGGAAACGCTGGATATTGTGACTTATGCTGAGCGTCTGCCGGAGGACCTGACTGGTCGTCAGGTGTACCTGCTGGACCCGATGCTGGCTACCGGCGGTACCCTGATCGAGGCAATTAAGTTCCTGCGTGAGCGTGGTGCTGAGTCTGTGACTTGCGTGTGCCTGATTGCTGCTCCTGAGGGCATTGCTGCTCTGGAGAAGGGCATTGAGGGTATGGAGAATGTTGACCTGTTCCTGGCTGCTCGTGATGAGCGTCTGAACGAGAAGGCGTACATTATTCCGGGTCTAGGCGATGCTGGTGACCGCCTGTACGGTCTGGCTGAGTAGTTTTTCAGCGTTATTCACGTGATGTGAGTGGGGCGCCTCTGCATATGTATGTGTGGAGGTGCTTCGCTATGTCTTGTGGGTATTCGGTGGGTTGTGCGCCGCAGTGTGGCGGCGCGTGTCTAATGTGTCCGGGGCTTGGGCGGTGATGGTGCTGCTGGGTGTTGGTGTAGGCTTTTACACCACTCTTCCTATATGTGACTAGGAACACATTAAAGTATTTGAGGGCGTTTCAAAACTTCAAGCATATTCACAGCCTCACATGAAAATGCAGGGTATGACCCATACATAACAAAAGCCGTGAATATTTATGTGAGAAAAAAGCTGAAAGCCTCAGGTTCCGCATGAAACCTCCCAAAATAGGGGAGGGGCATTGTACTCCTCTCGCCCTTAAAGATGAATCCACTATGCTGAATCCGCTTGATTTATCCGTCAAATAGGAGAAATATTAAGTAAGAGGATTGAAGCTCGAACAGGTATTGGGGACTGTTTGACTCGGCGTCACTTCCGGCGCACCCCACACTACGTACGACAGGGATCCCGTACACAGACTTTGAGAGAAGGTTGAACCATGTCAGGCGCTGTACCTGGATATGTCCACATCTCCCAGCGCGGCCGCGCCGCTAAGCGCCAGGTCGTGCAGCCTCAGCGTCCCGCTGCGCAGGCCGCAACGTTGCGTCCGATGACTTTCTCAGCCGGTGACTCTGCCCATAAGCAGGCTCAGGAAAATGAAGCACGCGGCTTCGTGCTCTATGTTGGTTTGAACGAGGAACTTGCTGCAGCGAACGGCACCTCCCTGGTGCGTATCGTTCAGGATCTGCGCACTTATGCACACCACCTGGCTCCCGAGTCGGAGTCGTACGCCGCTGTGGCGTTGGCTCCAGTGAATGCTGAGGGTAGCGACCTTGAGGTGGTACGTAATGCGCTCGGCGACCCGACCGCAATGTACATGCACCCGGAGGCGCATGTCGCCCGCGAAGCAGAGACCGCGAATAGCCACTCTTCGGGTGTGCTGATTGATTTGGCACGCCGCGAGGTGTTCCTGGATGGTGAGCCGCTCATGCTGACCTTTAAGGAATTCGAGCTGCTGGCGCACCTGGTGGAGAATGCATCCCGCACTGTGGGTCGTGAGGAGCTGCTGAAGGCGCTGTGGAGCTCCGGTGACGAGCATCCGCATGAGCGTACAATTGACGTGCATATTCGTCGTCTGCGTTCGAAGCTGGGTCGCCTGTCGGGTACCGTGCGTACGGTGCGCGGTCAGGGTTACCGCTTCTTTGAGCACCCCGAGGTTGTTGTCTGGGCTGCTCCGGAATACTCGATTTAGCGTGTACAGAATTTAGCTTCTGTAGAGTGCACCCCGGTGTGCTGGCGTGATGCCGGTGCGCCGGGGTTTACTTGTGCCCGCCTGGGGGTGTTAGTGTGCGTGCTGTGGCGGCGTGCGGCACGTTCCGGCGCCCTCTAGATAGAATGGGTGTATGGCTGAAAATTCTTCCAACACTGCATCTGGCTCGCACCGCAGCGGGGTCAAGCGTCTGATTATTATGCGCCATGCGGAGGCTGATTGGGGTCTGAATGATTTTGATCGTCCGCTGACGAAGCGTGGCCATGAGCAGGCTGCCGCTGCTGGCGCCTGGCTGGCGGCTCGCGGTTATATTCCGGAGCAGATTATGTCGTCGTCGGCTTTGCGTACTCGTCAGACGACGACTTGGGTTTCGGATGGTTTGGGGGCGAAGGCGCCTACTGCTCATCTGGATGAGGGGCTGTATGAGGTGTCTGCGTCCCGCATTATTGCGCGCATCAACAGTGTTTCGGAGAATGTTCATTCTTTGATGGTGGTGTCGCATCTGCCCGGCGTGCAGGATGCCGCGCAGCGCCTGATGAGCCCGGATTCTGACCCGAACGCGTCCATGGATGTGTATTACGGTTTCCCGCCCTCTTCTATTGCGGTGTTTGAGGTGCCGGGGGAGTGGGCTCTGCTGGATGGTGCGGATGCGCGCCTCGTGGACTTCAAGAGCTTCTAGACCAGAAGTTTCTAAACCAGGAGTTTCTAGGCTTTGTGCCTGAATGAAATGGGTAAAGCAAAAGCCCCGTACCAGCCGGTACGGGGCTTTTTGTGGCGGAGACGGGGGGATTTGAACCCCCGGTCGAGTTTAACCCCGACCCTTCATTAGCAGTGAAGTCCATTCGGCCGCTCTGGCACGTCTCCACGGTGCGCTCGTGAGCGCATCCCTATAAGAATATAGGCTGTTTTGCGCTTGGTCAATTCGGCCCATGCTTTGGGGGATATCTCTGAGTATGTGTTGCTTTATAGGGTGGACTATGGATTGTGCGCTTTGAGGCTCATACACATTTTCGATAGACTGCTTACTGTCCGACCGATAAATAGAGGGCGTCTCTGGCGTGTGATTTTTTCATGCAACGTTGCCAGAGTTGTCTTATTTACTCAACGAAATGAGAAATCATGTCTGAAAACCCCAACAACCCCCAGCCCCAGTTCAACCAGGACCCCCAGTTTAGCCAGCAGGCACCCCAGTTCAATCAGCAGGCTCCTTACGGTGTGCCCGTTCAGACCCCTGAGCAGCAGGCTCAGGCGAAGAAGGCAAAGACCCTGTCGATTGTCTCTCTGGTGAGCGGTATTGTGAGCTTCTTTGTCCTCGGTTTCATCCTTGGTGCTGTAGCTATTGCGACCGGCCGCCTGGCTATGAATAACCCCGAGCTGAAGAACCGCGGTATGGCTATTGCCGGTACTGTTCTGGGTGTCGTCAGTATTATTTTGCTGGTCGCTCTGAAGATTTTTGTAAAGCAGTAAGATTGAAGCTACCTGCAGTAGCCTCATGATTTGAGGAAGCCCGCGTGTACTCCGTGTGCACGCGGGCTTTTGCGTGCCTAATTAGTTTTCTAATTAGTGCATATATGGTGCGTATAGCTCCAGAATGACGAATCCGTTTGTGCCCACCTCAGCGATAGGTTAGGGTGAGTAAGGTTCAATACACACCATTCACACGAAAGAGGGACCACATGTCTCAGAACCCGCAGGACTCTAACTCCTACGACTACAACCCGGAATACGGCAACCTGAACGAGCAGAACGCTCAGAACGGTCAGCAGCAGTACCAGCAGCCTGGTCAGTACGGTCAGCCCATGATGGTGCCCGTCGGCATTGTTCAGAAGACCCCCGAGCAGCTTGCTGGCGAGAAGGCTGGTCAGACCTCCATGGTGCTCGGCATTATTGGTCTGATCTGCAACTTCTTTGTTAGCTGGTGGCTGTTCGGTCTGCCCTCGCTGATCATGGGTGTTATCGGCATTATGAAGGCTAATGAGGCTGAGCGTTTTGGCACTGCAGCTTCGGGTGGTCGCATCATGGGCTGGATTAACGCAGCTTTTGGTGGCCTATTCTTGGTTGTAATCGGTGGTTTCCTGCTGCTGGGTCTTATCGGCGCGGCAGGTGCTGCTTCTTCCTCTTCCAACCACTTTACTGAGCTGGTCAGCACCCTGGCACTCTTCTAAAAGGTCTCGCCCTCCTAGAGGGTACATAAAAGCCCCGTTTCTCGTATTGAGGAGCGGGGCTTTCGCGTACCAGCTGGCACTCTACTGCCCTCTTAAAATGTATTGCGCGGGTTTGTGCGACAGATGTAGTTGTACCCGTTTCGGTGATAGGTTAGGGTGAATACTGTTTAACACACACCAGCCGTACGAAAGTGAGATGCCATGTCTCAGAATCCTCGGGGTTCAGACCCCTACGACTACAACCCGGACTACAACCGTCTGAACGAGCAGTACAACCAGAACGGCCAGTACGGGCAGAACACTCAGTACGGTCAGTATGGCCAATACGGTCAGGGTTCTTACGGCCAGTACGGGCAGAGCTCCTACGATCAGTATTCTTATGACCAGTACGGTCAGAATTCGTACGGTCAAGACTCGTATGGTCAGAATCAGTACGACCCGTACGGTCACCAGTACCAGCAGCCCGGCCAGTACGGTCAGCCCATGATGGTTCCTATTGGCATTGTTCAGAAGACCCCCGAGCAGCTTGCCGGTGAGAAGGCTGCTCAGACTTCCACGGTGCTGGGTATTATCAGCTTGGCGTGTATAGTGACTCTCAGCTGGTGGCTGTTTGGTCTGCCTTCCCTGATTCTGGGTGTTATCGGTATTTTCAAGGCGAACGAGGCAGAGCGTTATGGCGCGGCTGCTTCGGCTGGGCGTATCTTGAACTGGATTAGCGTAGTCATTGGTGGCATGTTCCTGGTGCTTTTTGGCGGCGGTATGCTGCTGGCGATTATGCTGGCTCTTTCTGATTCTGCCGCAAATTCTAGGCTCGTGGAGACTGCGCAGATGCTGGTACTTTTCTAAACACTTTCACCCTCATTGGAGGGTACGCAAAAGCCCCGTTCCTCACGTT
>ERZ1674297.46-NODE-46-length-41650-cov-14.007453_pt1 | contig 41650 bp, 26 predicted proteins | sample MGYA00581112_ERZ1674297 | MGnify/ENA primary metagenome ERZ1674297 (study PRJEB41354, sample SAMEA4873322) | human saliva metagenome | biome: human-associated habitat [ENVO:00009003]; feature: mouth environment [ENVO:08000002]; material: saliva material...
CTTGGTGTAAGTTATAATAATGATTTGAGTTTAGTCTCTACAGATAATGTATATAACTATATGGATGTTATTGAACAGTTTTACCAGGCTGGGGATATACTTTACGCTGTAACTGTAATCAATAACATTATAGAAAGAATTAACAATCTTGGGACTCCTTTACTAAAGGCGTTAAATGACCAACGTTCTGCATTAAAGAAGCTAAGGGTGTTCTTACATTCTATAAAAAATAATGTAGTGGATAGAACTTACCTTTCTAAGAAGAATATTAATAACCCTACTTCCTCAACGCTGGATGATATTAGAGACTCTTTCTCTAAAGGTTCCTTGGATAAGATAGATGGTGTTAGAGTATTAATTGATATTTTAGGAGAAGAAACATTTATAAAATTAGTTATTGAAAATTCTTATTTCTTCGATAAAAAAATAGTTGATGATCAACGTAATGATATTTTTAAAAAACTTGGAAAACAACCAATTCCTGCAAGAAAAACAACTAAAACGCAAAGTGGAAATCCAGGGGTAGGAGTAAACACTAAAATTGGCAACCTTGATATATATCAGATTAACGGCTGCAATATACCAGTCAAGTTAGATGGAGATGGTAATGAGCAAGTTCGCAAACTAATTAAATCAAAGACAGGGTATACAATCTCCGAAGGTAATTGTATATTCAAAAATTACATTATCTCACATATTTGGGGGAAGGCTTATGATCCAAGATACTTCACAAATTTTTGGAATATAGTAATTGTACCAGCTTGGGCAAACAGCTTATTGGATAAAAATTCTGATGATGAGGATTCTATAGAGTATAAGCTTAAAGAAACGTTTAAGAAAATATGTGTTAAGCTTTATGGTCTTGACAATCCTCAATTCAGTGAAGAATGGGATGATATGGCAAGTAGAATGGGGGCGACTTCTAACGAAAAAATCACTTCTAATATAAGTAAGCACCCTACTTATCAGATTAGTGTAATTCACGAAAAGAACAACGGAGCAGGGCTTTGGTATGGATCCAGCCAGGTTGGAAGAATAATCCTTCAAAATATTTAGGCTATCGTTAGTCTAATTATCAAAAAGGATATAGAAAACAAGATATGCCTGTGAGTATTTTTTTTCTGATGATATAACTATTTCTTGACACGGTTGAAAGAGGTGAATTGATAAATAAAATAAGAAAGCTATTATAGAATTTCAATTATGGATATAGGAAAAAGATTAGCTGAGATTTGGAATGAGGAATACATTGCATCACTTCCCAATGAGATTATTAGCAGAGGTTATACTTATGCAGACAATGTTCAAAGTGAGATTTTAGTAACAGGAATTAATCCATCGTTTCGCAATAATGAAGATAGTGGGATTATTCATGGACCAATAAAAGAAATCTGGTATGGGCAACAATATGATAATTATTGGAGTCCAGTAAAGAAGATGCTTTTTGACGAAGATATAGATTTAAGAGATAAGTCTGATTATCTTGATATTTTCTATTTTAAGGAGAGAGAGCAGAATATTTTGAAAACCCAAATATTAAAGACATCTGATGGTATAAAATTCATTGTTGACCAATTAAATCTTACGATGCACATTATTGAGGAAGTTGTAAAACCTAAACTGCTTGTCGTGAAGAATAAGGAGTCACAAGCTTATTTTGGGAAACTCTTTGATGAGAAAGGATGGGTATGGATGGGTTATGAATTTGAGCATATTCTGGATATGGAATGTGGAGAACTTTGTCGTATTATTGGCTTAAGAGAGTGTGAAGGACGCATAGCCCCAGAATTTAAAGATACGCAATTGGAAGGGACCTTCGTTCTATTTACAAAGCATATAAATCAATATACGCCAATTGCAGAACGTCCTACCTCAAGGATTCTTAAACTCATCTTAGATTGGTATGATTCTGAGAGGAGCGTTAGAGAGTTTGCAATAAAATAGCTTTATATTGGTCTTAGAATGACATTCTTTGGATGGTTCTATATAGAAAAACAGAGAACAAGTTAATTAATACAAGGTGTACTTAAAGTGAGAAAATAGTACACCTTTTCATGTTTCTTGGAATAAAACGAATATTCAAGTTATATTTTGCACTCGTGATTGCAAAATTGTAATCTCTTAGTTTACCTTGTCAGACTAAGTCTTAGGCTCACACCAAAGTCGTGGGTGGTTGTAGGGTAACTGCCTGATGAGAGGAGTGGAGTATTGATCTGTAAGTCGTAGTAGAGACTGGCAGTAACTAAGCGGCTCAAGGTGTAGTCGCTCAAGAAAGAGAATTTGAAAGCAGTATTACCACTTGAAGCTGCTGACGTAAGCGAAGCAATGTCACGTGTGAGTGAGGCTTGCTGGCGATAGCTCATGTCAAGACGTAGGTTGAGGTCACGGTTCAGTCCGCTGCTTTGACGAGACGAACTGTTGTCTTGCTGTGAGGAGTCTGATGTCTTTTTCTTCTTACCCTTTGCTACACGTCGTGTACCATTGTTGAAAAGATTGAAGTCGTTGATTCTATAACCAATACCGACAACCCAGTCTTTTGATGAGGCTTCATTCAACTGTACACTGGTCATAGAGAGTGATAATACACGTGTCTGGCGATACTCCAAGCGTGCTGTTAGGTTGTTCTGAAGAGTTACATCAACACCTAACAAAGGAGAGAATGCTTCGTTGATACTCACCTGCGAAATGTTATACATCGAACTTGGGATAGGGTTACCCGTTGTTGCATCAGTAATGAAACCGAGTCCGTTCATGTATTCCTGCCATGTACTATAGCTCTGATAAGAACCGATAGCAAAGATACTGCGGTAAGCATGATTGATGTTAACACTCTTGAAGAACTGTTCAAAGAATGGCAAGCGTGAAAGACCACTGTAACGGATAGACCAGTTAGGTAATAAACTGCGCAGAGAAGGGAAGATGTTGAGTCCGTTTCCACTCATGCTGGTGTAGGCATTGAGGAAAGCAGGAACCATAACATCTGCACTATATTTATTAACAGAACCTACTGCAGGCGTGAAGTGTCCGCCACCAAACGAAGCAGGGTAGGTTGCATTGTTATATTGTGCCTCGACACGATTGCGATAACTATCAAGTGACTGCACGAAACGATTAAACGTTGGACTATGATAGCCATTGTTGGCATTGCCCTGACTTTCGAATGCAGTACCTAATGATAGGGTTGTCATGGTAAGTGAACCGCTCTGTGTTGTAGGCGTACCCGTGTACATATATTGGATGCTTCGTGAGGTAGTCTGCATACGACTGGCAGTAAGGTCAATCTTAAAGTCCTTGAATGGTTCAAGTGTCATACGAATCTGCAAGTCTTCGGTGCGATTCGTTACAGCAGGTGTAGCCACACTGTCGTTCATAAGCAACCAATGGTTGTCACGTGCCTTACCGATATAGTCGTCATCAATAAGACCGAAAGCGAAGTCAAGACCTGGTGATAAGGCTCCTGTACCACGTGTCTGTCCAAAGGCATCACCCACCGTTGGCATAAATCCAGGCAGTGCCATTGCATATTGGTCACGATAAGAAATACTTGCCGAACGTACCATCATCAGCGCACGTGCTACACATTGTGCTGTCTTATACCAACCCTTATTATCGAGTGGTTCTTTAGGCGTTACGGTAAGCTTCATGCGGATAGCAGAGTCTGTACGATTAAAGACTTTCAACTGCGTATCACCTACCTTACGATATTTAATCTTGATAGCCTTTCCTCTCTCGTCTTTAGCTGAGATGATAAGGCGTTTTGTATTCTTGCCATGTGAAACAAGGATAGCAGAATCGGCATTGATAACTATTTCCTTTTCAAAGCTCTTCTGGTTCTTTGGCAGTGCTTTCTTCTTGTCATCATCTTTGCCTTTCTCCTTCCTTTCTTTTTCTTTCTTTTCTCTCTCAACCTTCTTCTGTTCTGCTGTCAGCTTAGGACGAGTTGGGCGGGTGCGGTTGAAGCGTTCGTTCGTTTTCTTTAAGAAAGGAATATGGTTATAGAGGCGTTCAAAGTTAAAGGTACTATTGATGTTCAATGCACGATTACTTGTGATGGTATTACCGAGCGAAGTACCATTATCAAGACTTGTTCCACGCACCCAAGTATAAGATGCAGTATAATTCGCATCAGCATTTACCCAGTCAAAGATAGGTAGCAGATTGAGTGGAAGCTGATAAGAAAGCGTAAAATTCTGTTGGTAATCGAGTGGAGTACCGAAGTGTTTAATGCTTGTCCACACCGAGTCTTTCCATGCCTGATAACGATCAGCATAGAGGTCTTTATTGATTGGAGTGTAAGGTTCTTCAATCTCAGCATGTGTCGCACTTTGGAAGTTCATGTGGAGATTGCGTGTCAAGTCCCAACGTAGAGCGAAGTCACGATTCCAAAGGAACTGCTCGCTGAAGGTAAGAGGCAACAGACTGTTCTCTGTTGATTCCATATCACGCTCCTGCAACTCGTAGTAGTTGCGCACCATTTCAGTGTTGAAGGTTACGTTCTGTGGAAGCCAGTTTAGTCCGAAGCGTTTGAGGATTTCAAACCATTTCGACCTACTCTTGATAAGACGCTTGAAAGGTTCCCAAGACTTATATACTGGTGTCCAGTTATAGTTCAATGCTCCACGCCAGTTGTCTTCATTCTCATAGACCGTTGTCTCACCTGATGTATGAGAATGAGAATGGCTATAAGAGAATGAGAAGTTGGCAGGGTCGTATGGCATAGGGTGGTTCTTCGTCTGAATACCAACACGTACATTAGACAAAGAGAAGTTCGTTGTCAGTCGTTTCGTAACGGCAATAGACTCGATGGAGTCACGCTCTTGGCGGTTAGCAGTACCATCAAGAGCATCCTTCAATTCCATATCCGTGTCGAGAGGGTTGTATTTAGGACGACTCTCGCTCTTGGTGATACTGTAATATAATGGTGCTGAGACTTTAGCCTTGTCAGGGAAGAATTTTCCTAACTCAAGACTTGTGGTAACAGAAACATCCGTCTTAGACTCCTGCTGTCGCTCGTTAACACCCTGCTCCAAACCACCAAAGCCATCAGTGCTATGGCTGGCATTAACATCCACAGTACCGAAGTCAGATAGTTGTAGGTTGAGCTGACCTCTTGCTGCCCATCCACCTTCGTTGTTAAACTCTCGTAGACGTAACTCATTCACCCATACCTCTCCACTCTTCTGACTGCTGGAAAGGTTGCGAACACCAATAATCATCGTCTTTACTTCACCAAGGGTTGGGTTACCCATCACCGTTACTTTGTTAGCAGGATGATCGGTGTCGTATACAGAGAAAGCACGGTTATAGCTTGCTGTTCCTGAACCACGTGCCTGATTACGTTGCTTCTTCACGGAGGTGAGGAGCTTCAATGGTATGTCGAGCATGTTCTCCTCTGGCCATACAATACGTCTATCCTGACCAGTGTACATGTCATAATGGCCTGGAGCTGACAGCTTCAAAGGAATTTCATACTCGTAGTAGTTGTTCTTATAGTCAGAACCCAAACGGATGAACACAGCCAACTGGTTATCCGTAAGATTAGTCGTATTCTGTTCAAAGGCATTCGCATGTACGAACATCTGCAGACGCTTGTACTGACGTAGATCGAGGGTTGTATTCTTATAGACAGCCTTTGACTCGCCTGTTCCAAGATTGTTGACAACCATAGAGAGTGCCTGCTCATTCTCCTCGACCAATTGTGGCTGATTAGGGTCTTGTCCACGACGAATACCAGGGGGTAATACATAGTTCACAGGAACCTTGTCATTATTCTCTTCAAGGCTCACAGCACTCACTGACATTGTACCCGAGTTGCTTGCAGAGTTGGTAAGGTTCTGCTGATACTGACGCCACTTACCACTTACAAGGTCGAAGGTTCCAAAGCGGAGTACAATAGGCTTTGCAAAACCAGTGAGGAACATACGCATAAAGCGGATGCTGGTAAAATCGCTGATATTACCCACACGCTTCTGGAACTCCTCTAAAGGAATACGGAACTGATACCATGTGACAGGTTCAGAGCCACCTTTACGCAGTGAGGCTGAGGCTACACGCTTGTCAACAATGAAATTCTGGCCTACGACAAGGTCTTGTGGACGAATACTAATATGATACTGGTAGTATTTCTCGTATTCGTTCAGCGTATAGTCTTGATTGATATCCTCAACATCTGGAGTTGTCTTGTATGAGGTGTCATAACGCTCGTTATTGTTATCATTGTCTGGTGAGTTACCCTGTGGGTTGTTGATACGCTTATATCGTTCAAGGATAGAAGCCTGCTTAGCATCCCAATCAGAACCACGGAAGTAGTGGTAGTCATCATTGGCAGGGTCTGCCCATATCGAATCGAAGATAGCCTGATTGGTATTAGCACGAGCTGCTGTAAGGAAGTTCTGATAAGAAGCAAACTGCTGTTCTTCCTCATCAGTCAATCCATTAAAGCCGACATCTTGTTTAGCACGACTACCCTTTGAGGTTGCGAAGGCGTAAGTAATCGTACTTTGTGTTGGTATTTTACCCCATTGCGTAGTTGTCCATGAGTGACTACCGTCTACAGGCATACCACTCTCATAGAACTTCTTACCATCTTTCAGTACGTCTTCAGACACCTCTCCAAGGTTGATATAGAAGTCACCACCATACTGGTTTGCATTTGGTAGTCGGTTGGAGTAGATGAATGGGTCGAGCATCCAGAACTCTATATATTCGATGTTAGCAGTTTGGAAGTCGTTAGTATCCAACTTACGCATCATACCTCCCCATGTTCCAGTAGGATTCGTGAGGTGTCCGTTGATATCTATATTCGGATTGAAGTTATATGGTCCACGCTCAGAAGGATAGTAAGCGAGGTTCAGAATATTCAATGTTGAGATAGAACCGCTGTAGTTACGGTCACGATTTGGGAACAATTCGGTAACAGGAATCTCACGTACATAGTGATTAGAGAGCTGTTCGAGGTCACTCTTGATGTGTCCTGGAGTCAGCGAACTACTACGACGAGTGAAGAGTGGGTCGATAGTGTACCATGCCAAAAGACTTCGGTTGAAGCCACTACGAAGGGTTGTCTTATCTGAATATTCAGGGAAGTCTGATGGTACACTGGAGATAATCCAAGAGGTAGGCTGACTTACGTCGATAGTTGTCTTTGCTCCCTCAAAGTCATCAAGATAAGAAGCATTGTCCTGTGTTCCCTTGCTCTGGCCTGCTAACAACTGTGCGAACTCAGCAGAGAAAGTGATATAAGAAGGCTGTGTTACGTGTAGGAATGGAATCTTATTGAGCATATTTGTAAGCCACTGACTCTCTTTCTTCCAATTGATATTCAGTCCCCAAATGGTATTGTTGAGTGGTTCAGAACCCATATTGACCTTTGTTGTCAACGGTTGTTCAGAGAGGTGCATGAAGGTACCACCAATCTGGAAGTCCTTTGAGAAGTCGTACTCCCAGTTTACACCAATCATCGTCTTACGCTCCTGTTGATAAGCGCTCTGGCTTTCCAGCGATACATTGACTGCTGTACCTGCATCGATAATACTCTGATTAAGGATTGTCACCTCACCAGCACTGTAATCAACGCTATAGTCAGAACCCTCATTCAAGGTCACACCGCCCGCAGTTACTATTACTGAACCCTGTGGAACGTTATAGGCTCCAAGGGAGATAACATTTGCTGCTGAGCCACGATACTGGCCAACGAGTATGAACTTATCCTTCTCGGCAATCTGTTTAGCGATAGTCTTCGTTGAATCGTAAAGTTGTTCGAAAACGTACTTATTCGCAATGGCGGTAGTAACTCCTTTATCTGTCAATGCTTTCCGAAGTCCATTACCGAAAGGTTCAGCCATAGGGAAGAATACACGTCCGTTGCTGATGGTATAGCCTTCAACGTAATCAAAATAACCATTGGAATGTGGATTGTTATTGTTATCCAATCGGTCAGCATTGAGAAGTTTGATGAGCGTTTGGTTCTTTACTTGCGGTTCTGGAATGTATGACAGATAGACACCTGTCGTATCACTCTGATACTTCACGTCAAGGCGGAACTTATCGCGCTCAATGTTGGAAGCGAGATAATACACGTTTTTCATCATCAAGTCCCAGTTTCCTTGCTTAGGATTATTGCTGGTGTTCTTCAATGACTTGACGAAGAGAGCCTCATTGATATTGGTACGGTCGCTGGCAAACTCACCCACCTGATAGGTAACGCCACCATAGGTATATTCGTAGGCAATCGCCAATACTTGGTCAGTCTGTAGACCGCTTTTCAGTGAGATATAACCCAAGGCATTGTTGATCGTGTATTCAGAACTATTGAGCAGTCGGGCATTTGCCAACTTTTCATAGTCGTTACCACCCACAAGACCTGCACCATCAAGAATACTCGTCACTTGGTCTATATTACGAGCAGCAGGGTAGGTCTGTGTAATAGTGGTGTATTCTGTATTGGCATTGTTTGTTGGTACGGGTCCGTTACCAGTTCCCCACAGATCAGTACGGCTAATCTTCTTATTCTCACCAAGGTCGGTAAGTGCAACAATGTTACGTGTGTTACTCGTTGTTCCAGTCTTATTTGTCACCCACACCTCCACACGATTGATTGTTACACCCGTCTTGAGGTTAGGCAATGACTTCATTGCTGCGTCATAGTTGTCGCGGAAATATTGTGAAAGGAAGAAGTGGTGGTTCTCTTCATAGTCGGCAGCATCAATCTCAAATGGTGTAAGCTGTTTGCCACCACGTGAACTAACGCTCTTGTTAGAACTCTTCTTTTGTGATAATACGGTCTGTAACTTCAGTTTACCAAACTGCATATCGGTACGAATACCGAAGAGGGCTGATGCTCCCTGTACGAGAGAGTTGTTAGAAGGGAAGGTAACATTACCGCCCTCAACGAGTTTGATGATCTCGTCTTCCTTACCTTCATATCTTAGTTTGAAGTTCTGTGTGTCAAAGTCGAAGGTAGCATCGGTATTGTAGTTAAGGTTCATGTTCACCTTGTCACCCACCTTACCATTCACGTTGACATTGATTTTCTCATCAAAGTCCATTGCCGTTGTCTTACGATTACGGATAGGCAGTGATGGGTTATCAATGTTCTTGATGTTTGCACCGAACTTCAATTCAGCCGAACCCTGTGTCTTAATACGTACACCACCAGGGCCGAATATCTTTTCAGCAGGACCCAATGAGAAGTGCATATCAGTAAAGTCGAACTTATCCTTACCTTTCTCCTTTAGTATCTCTTGGTTCTTTGAACGGTAGTAATCTGTAAAGCTACGCTTCTCCGTCCACTTCCGATACTCCTCTGGCGTCATCATGATTGGAGCCATCACGTAGGTCTTACCAATCTTATAACCAATGATATAGCGGTCGAGCGAGTCATTATACTCCACAGTCTGTCGCATATTCTCGGGTCGGATAAGGTCGGTAGAGTTCTCCTTGAGGTCGTCATATGTAATCGGGGTAGTGCGCTGCACCTTCCAACGAGGGTGTAGCAAAGAGTCAGGAATAGTCTCCTCATCAATCTCCACTTCAATAGGCTTCGCTTTCTTAACCGTATCTGGTGGTGCCACCATATAGACGAGTTTAGCAATCGGTGCAAAACTAAGTGCCGAGCGTCCCCAGCTCAACAGTCCGATACTGCCGAGAAGTGTGATAATAAGGATGGATATGTAATACTTTCTTTTCAAGAAGATAAGTGGTTCTATACCTCCCCAAGCTCCTCCAAAGGAGGGGATTTGTTGGAGTAGGTGGATAGTTCTAACCAATGGTAAGCCTTAACATACAGCAAGATGCAGTTGTAGGCGGTAATTACGCCCCTCCCTTTACTTCCCTGCGGTCAGTGACCGTTGGTTGGGGGAGGGGATGGGGGAGGGGCCAGTTGTGGGGCAGTTGGTTGGTTCGCTTTTTACTTAATCATCTTCAACGCTAACTTAACAACCTGTTCCACTGGTAGGTCTGGCTGTTCAGCGAGGATACTCACAACAACCTTTGCAGATGGGGCAGGGGAGAAGCCTAACATCGTCAATGCACTGACGGCTTCGTCCTTGATAGCAGCGTTGACAGCTGGTGTGTTAGGCTGACTGCTAACATGTAATTCGTCAGCAATACCGCTCTGCATAATCTTGTCCTTCAAGTCAACGATGATACGTTGTGCTGTACGGAGTCCGATTCCCTTTACCGTCTTCAACATCTTCTCGTCACCATTGGCAATGACATTGCAAAGTTCTGCAGGTGTCAGTGATGAGAGAATCATACGAGCGGTATTAGCACCGACCCCCGAAACGGTAATCAATAGTCGATAGAGCGAGCGTTCCTGCTTATTGGCAAAGCCATAGAGCGTATAGTTATCGTCGCGTCCACCTGTCATAATAGCCTCGTGCACATAGAGTTTCACAGCTGTCTTACCCTGTATGACACTATAAGTATTGAGCGAAATGTTCAGTGCATAACCCACACCATGTGCCTCGACAACAGCCAAAGCAGGTGTCAGGTCAGCTAATTCGCCCCTGATGTATTCAATCATAATCTAATAAAATAATCCTTACCGTGGTAAGGGGTTTTGTATATACAGAATTAATAACGTAATAGAATAATAAAATATTGTATTACAAAAGGTATAAATAAAAAAAGAAGGCACAACCGGCCACCATCAACTGGCCACCAACTGGCCCCTCCCCCTTACCCCTCCCCCAAAGGGAGGGGCGTGAAATGTACCGTATGCTTATAGATTGCTTGCAAGAAAAGAGTCAACTCCCAAATAGAATAACTTGTTTACACATAAACTTGTCTACCTGTAAACTCGTGTACTAACCACAAGGGGTATCTCGGTAATTACGCCCCTCCCTTTGGGGGAGGGGTAAGGGGGGAGGGGCCAGTTGGTGGTGGCCAGTTGTAGGCTCGAGTGGTTGTCGGTTCTTTTTAATTACATAATTATGTTAAAACCCTTTTTGTGTTATACTTTCTTTAAATAAAACGTTACTTTTGCAGGAGATAACGAGAACTAAACTGTTAAAGGTAAAGAATATGAAAAAGATTAGAGCAGCCGTCGTAGGCTATGGTAACATTGGTGTTTACAGTGTTCAGGCACTTGAAGCAGCAAAGGATTTTGAGATTGCAGGTATCGTTCGCCGTCAGGGTGACAAGGATAAACCATTGGAACTGACCCCATACGAGGTTGTTGATGATATAACAAAGTTGAAAGATGTTGATGTGGCTATCCTCGCTGCACCAACTCGTAGCTGTCCAGAATATGCTGAGAAGATTTCTGCATTGGGTATCAATACTGTAGATTCTTTTGATATTCACGGTTCAATCCTTGACTATCGTACTAAGCAGATGGAGAACAACAAGCGTACTAACACCGTTAGTGTTATTGCTGCTGGTTGGGATCCAGGATCTGATTCAGTTGTTCGTATCTTGTTAGAGAGCCTCGCACCAGAAGGTCTTTCTTATACCAACTTCGGTCCAGGTCGTTCAATGGGTCACTCTGTAGTGGCTCGTAGCAAGAAGGGCGTTAAGGAAGCTTTGTCAATGACTATTCCTCTCGGTGAGGGAATTCATCGCCGTATGGTTTATGTTGAGTTAGAAGAGGGTGCCAACCTTGAGGATGTAACAAAGGAACTTAAGGCTGATGACTACTTTGCACACGATGAGCTACACGTATTTGCCGTACCAAGCGTTGCTGCTTTGAACGATGTTGGTCATGGCGTTCACATGACTCGTAAGGGTGTGAGTGGTAAGACCCACAACCAGCACTTCTCTTTCGATATGTCTATCAATAACCCTGCGCTCACAGCACAGGTACTTGTTAACGTGGCACGTGCAAGTATGCGCCTTGCTCCAGGTTGCTATACAATGCCTGAGATTCCAGTCATTGACATGCTCCCAGGTAACCGCGAGGATATTATTGCAACTTTGGTTTAAGGCTATTAGTCTTATTAGCCTTATTAGCCCAATTAGGCTATAAGCCCAATACCCTCCCCTTAATAATGGCAACCACTCGTTGGTTGCCATTATCTTTTTATGTAATATATTGACGTACAAAGGCTTTTTTTTTGTACTTTTGCAGTTAATATGAGAACTTTCCAACATAAAGTGACGATAAATGACATGGGAGCCATCGTGGTTTTTGCCCTTGCTGCCTTCTTCTGTCTTTGGCATCGTACGAATAGTCTGATGGTTGTATTAGGCTTCTTGCTTATTGTTGTGACGATAAGAGCCGTTGATCGTGCCATTCATACTAAATATGTATTGACCGATGATGGTGTTCTGTTGGTGAAGACAGGAAGAGTTGGACTGACAAAGCGTGTTTTGCTCAGTGATGTGAAGACTATTGAGAAACGGCCGTTTGCCTTTCGTCTCGGTTATTATGCATTGTTAGAGATGATGAATGGCAGTGTTGTCAGCGTACAGCCTGATAATGTTGATAACTTTTTATCAGCACTGAAAAAACGATTAGAAAAGAAAGATAACGAGGTATGAAATTAAAATACTTATCGGCACTAATCTTCGGTGTCGTATTGAGTTTGCCTGTACAAGCGCAGGTATATTTAGATAGTACGGAGGTTGCGAATATACTTCATCCGAAAGCAGTTACAGCTGTTCAACCTAAGGTGACTTCTACTGCTAATGATGTTAGTGAGGAAGAGGAAGATACCGATAGTATCATCCCTGCTTTTACCACGGATAGCCATCTTAGTTGGAAGGAGAATATCACTGCCCGATTGGATGGTATACTCCGAAGTCCGCTTTTAGAGACCGTACAAACAAGTGTGATGGTATGGGATTTAACGGATGATGTACCTGTCTATCAGTTCCGTGAACGTCTGCACATGCGCCCTGCTTCTACGATGAAGTGTGTTACTGCTATTGCAACATTGGATAAACTTGGGGCTGATTATGACTTTAAGACAAACCTTTACTATACGGGTGTGATTGACGACTCTACGCAAGTATTGCGTGGCGACCTCTATTGTGTTGGCGGTATGGACCCAATGCTCTCTTCTTCGGATTTGACAGAGATGGCACGTGCCGTACGTGACTTAGGTATCAAGACGATAGAAGGCAGTGTCTATACCGACCTCTCTTTTAAGGATCGCGACCGTTTGGGCGAGGGTTGGTGTTGGGATGATAAGAATCCTAATCTCTCTCCTTTGTTGGTTGATGGTAAGGACGAATTCACCTATCGCCTCTCCCGTAAGTTAGAAGATATGGGTGTGTCAGTGAATGGCTCTACTGGCGAACGTCAGCTACCAACTGATGCACAGTTGCTAACGACACGTACACATTCTATTCGCCAGGTTCTCCATCGTATGATGAAGGTGAGCGACAATCTCTATGCTGAGTCTATGTTCTATCAGTTGGCTGCTAATGGTGGCACACGATGGGCAGGTGCAAAGACCGCACGCCAGTATGAGAACGCACTCTTCAGCCGTATCGGACTGAATCCTCGTGATTATAATGTTGCTGATGGTTCTGGCTTATCTCTGTATAACTATGTAAGTACCGAACTTGAAACAAAGCTCTTGCGCTATGCTTATCAGCGTTCAGACATCTATGGTGCCTATCTTGAAGCACAGCCGATAGCTGGCGTAGACGGAACTTTGAAGAGCCGAATGCGTGGTACGGCGGCAGCTGGCAACGTACGTGCGAAGACTGGTACGGTGAAGGGTGTTAGCTCACTTGCGGGTTATCTCACTGCTTCTAATGGTCATCTGCTTTGTTTCTCTATTATTAATAATGGTGGACTCAGCAATGGACCTATGCGTAATCTCCAAAACAAGATTTGTGTGGCGTTGTGCCAATAGGGCTTATTAGGCTAATTAGCCTAATTTGCCCAATTAGCCTTATTAGCCCAATAAGCCCAATAACCCTTTAAAAAGAAAAGAAATTATGATACCAAAGCTTCCCCATCATCTCCTTGAAGATGTCCTTGAAGAGATAAGAATCTTCGTCGAGAATATCATTGAGTCAGTCGGTGTACATGGACATACTGTTCCTGTAATACGTCATGTCTTATTGACTTTAGTAGCAATCTTGTTGGCTTTCATTGCCGAACGAATCTGTAAATACTTATTCGTACCCCTCGTTCTTCGTATGGTAAAGCGTACGCAAGCCCGATGGGATGATGTAGTCCTTGACCATCAAGTGTTGCGCACAGCCTGCCACATTGTCCCTGCCTTGGTGATATGGCAGTTGATGCCGCTTGTCTTCTATCAGTACCATGTTGTTCAGGTGGCTTTGACACGAATAACTGCCGTCTATCTCACGATAGCAACGACGCGACTTGTGACGAAACTCATTGACCGCCTGCGCTATCTCAACACGAAACCCGGTGATTCGACGAGCCTTTATCTTAAGTCTTTCTGTGGCGTATTAAAGATTCTTGCTATCTTTATTGCTGTAATTGTGGTGGTTGGAATCCTTATTAATCGTAGTCCGATGACGTTGTTAGCAGGATTAGGAGCTACCTCTGCCATTCTTATGTTAGTCTTTAAGGACACGATTGATGGCCTTGTTGCTGGTGTTCGTCTGACGAGTAACGAGATGATTCATATTGGTGATCATATTGCCTTGCCTGGAGGCTTCGTAGATGGAACGGTTATTGATATCACACTCACAACTGTGAAGATACGTCAGAGCGATAATACGATTACCACCGTACCGCCTCTTACATTAGTTAGTGGAATGTTCCAAAACTGGAAGGGGTTGGATGATGTAGAGGGACAAAGGGTCAAGAAGATGATTTATTTTGATGTTCGCAGCATTCGTATTGCTGACGATGGACTCAAACAACAGCTAATTGATAAGGGACTTGCTAAGGCGGACGACCTAAAGGGTGAGGTTGTGACGACTGCTCTCTTCCGTCGTTACATGGAGCATTACCTTGCCAAGCGTGAGGATGTCAATGCGAAGATGTCTCTCCTCGTACGTCAATTGGAGGCAACACAGGCGGGTATCCCTATGGAACTTTACTTCTTCCTACGTCAGAAAGACTGGATTCCTTACGAGCATGCCATGGCTGACATCCTCGAACACGTCTACGCCTATGCCAACGAGTTCGGCTTGAAGGTCTATGCACAAGCCCCTGTGCAGTAAAAGAGTCGGTAGAGGAGTTTCATTTAAACCCTCAACACAATATGTGCGGAGCATCAACACGACATGTGCGGAGGCTCCGCACATATCGTGCGAAGGCTTAGTTTTATTCTTTAAGTTGCTTGGTTAATCCCCAAAGAAGTTTGAATACAAGCAGAGGAGTTGGGTCATAATTTATGTGTTTGTAGCTACCTTGTTATGTTGAGGGCAGAAGTTATCTAACAATTGTAGTTTGATAAGACAATTCCGTATCATTAAAACAATAGTAAATCTACCGTCTTGTTAGTCTAACTGACAAACCGTCGTTTGTCCTCTGATTTGTCTTTGGAGGAAAGGAGCAGGTGGTGAGTCATAGGATATAATTCCTTAATAAAAGCAGTTTCTTTATCGCTTGCAGACTTATATGCCTTTCCATTATTGCTGACTTCTTTTCTGAAGCGGTTTGTGTTTAAATCTATTTTGTATATATTTACACTGTTAGCTTCTGCACTTTCTTCGTCATAAGTCAGCATAACAGTCCATATCTTGTGTTGGTTAATATTGATGTAATATATCTGTTCATAACAAGAAAGTGTATTGGCATTATTGTAATATTCATAGCACAGAATTGAATCAGAAACCAAGTTGTTTACAGAAAGCAGGGCATAGGCTCTTATATGTTCTTCCGTACTACTCTTTTGCTTATAAATTTTGAGTGATAGCTGATGTGTCTTATCTAATTTCAAAACTGAACCCGATTCTTTGGAAAGTGAACTGTAGTAATCTGTTGTCAGTTTTTCAAGTATACACCCTTCCTTTCCCGTTGCACAAGAGGTGTTTACTTGATTGGAAAAAGCACTATTAGCGACAATACTATCACCAAGTAAAAATACATTATTAGAAGATTTAACGATTAAATTCTGACAAGGTTGAGACAGAACTTTCTGCTTACAAGAAATCAATAAAAGTATTAAAATAGACAGAGTGACAATCTTTACAACAGCCTCATTAAAACCAGAATGCAAATGAGAATTATGCAATGTTCCTTTTCTTTCTTGGATTGCATCACTAAATACCTTTTTATTTCTACCTGTTATTTGTTTATTGAAACCAAATTTTTTCATTGCTGTAATAAATAATTGTTCATCTTTATCGTTTAAGTAAACTGTATTATAAAAAAACAATGGTGAAGCTATCGCCTCGTTTGTCCGAACAATAAGATAATCGGATTTAAAGAGCAAGGAAACATATCAGTATAATGCCAATATCTAATACTAAAATAGCAGCATATACTATTCGCAAGAAAGCAGATGATGTATTTTTATATTCATGTTTTAGCAGCAGCCAAGAAAGCACAAACAAGACTATACTTACCAAATAATACAATAAATATTGAATGGAAGATGGATGATAGATTTCTGTATCTCCTCTTTCAATAGACTCCTCTACATCAAACCATACTCCCTGCATAATGCCCAAAGCTGCAAGGATAATAACTGGACTTATTATTGACAGGATTTTTAGTAGGATGCTTTTCATTATTGTTATTTTATATTTTGGGGTGTAATTCACCTAATGAGCAGTCCGAAACATTGGTTGAGTAGCTTAACATCATAACTATGTCCGTTAAGTGTTAGTAGTGTGATTGTAGGCATAGAGTTCTATTTTTAGTTCTTTGCAAATATAATGTTTTCTTACAGAAATACAAAGAAATGAAGACACAATTTAGGGTCTTCAGATTTTTGGGATGATAATGATTCGCCTAAGCTTAGGTCTCTGACGAAATGTCACACGGAGAAAAGGAGAGTACGGAGGATTAATAAAACAACGTAATGGAAGTTACGGAGGCACCGTCGGTGCGTGGAGTGACGGAGATTGTTTGCCAATTCCATTAGCACTTTATACATAAAGCGTTTACCCCAACAGAGTTATCAGGAATCTGTACGCTACGCCTCCGTCGCTCTATGTGCCATCGGCACCTCCGTGTTATTGCCTTTACCTCCGTCCTCTCCGTAACTCTGTGTGTCTTATTATGTAAGCTTTTTAGTTTGTCATTTCATATTTCGGAAGAACAACAATTTGTGTGATAAGTCCTTTCTATCCAAAGGCTACATACTCTTTTGTTTTTTCTTTTATGTCAACCAATCCATATCTCTGCTTTCTTTTGGCAAAGACTAAAGTTCAAAATTCAAAGTTTCCAAGTGAAAGAATTGGAAAATAATTTGTACATTTGTAGTCGTCTTGCTTGGTAGAGGGCAAGCACAATCTATAATCCGTAAACTGATAACGATGATAACCGGCGAGATAAAAACCAAGATTGACCAGATATGGGACACCTTCCACGTCTCTGGTATCACTAATCCTATTACTGTCTTAGAGCAAATGACCTATATCTTCTTTATGAAGATGCTTGACGACAAGCAGCTACAAGAGGAAGCTATGGCACGCGACTTTGATACCGAAGTAAAGAATCCTACCTTCCTTGTTGGGCGGAACTGGTTTAATCCTGTTACCAAACAGAACGTGCCCTACGAGAGTATGCGCTGGTCGGTGTTCCGCCATACGGGTCCTGAAAATATGTTTCAGATGGTTCGTCAGAACGTGTTTGAGTTTATCAAGACCATCGGAACAGGTGAGGAGAGTGCCTACAGCAGGTATATGCAATCGGCTACCTTCCTTATCTCTGATGCTCGTACACTGACGAAGGTGGTCGATGGGGTCGATGCACTCGACATGAACAACCGTGATGCGATGGGCGATGTCTATGAGTATATCCTCGGTAAGATGGCAGCTTCGGGAACGAACGGACAGTTTCGCACGCCTCGCCACATCATCCGTATGATTGTAGACATGATGCAGCCGACACCTGCCGACTATATCTGCGACCCTGCGATGGGTAGTGCGGGCTTCTTGGTGGAGGCAGTGAAGTATATCAAGGAGCATCACGAGCGGGCACTCTATACGGCAGAATCGGTGAAGCATATCAAGTCTTCGCTCGTCAATGGCTACGATACCGACCCAACGATGTTGCGTATCGGAGCAATGAACCTCCTCTTACATGACATCACAGCACCTGAATTGGCACGTCGTGACTCCCTTTCTGAGCAGAACGATGACGAATCTTGCTACACACTCATCCTTGCTAATCCACCGTTTGCGGGTAGTCTTGACAAGGGAAATGTAAACAAGAAGATTCTTGCCTATGCTGATACGAAGAAGACCGAGCTACTCTTCCTTGCCCAGTTCGTGCGTTCGTTGGAGGTGGGTGGACGTTGTGCGAGCATCGTTCCAGATGGTGTTCTCTTCGGAACGTCCAAGGCGCACATCGCAATGCGTAAGGAACTGGTCGACAATCAGCAGCTGGTGGCTGTCGTCTCTATGCCGAGCGGTGTCTTCAAACCCTACGCTGGAGTTAGCACGGCAGTACTTGTCTTTACCAAGACCAACAGTGGCGGAACGGATAAGGTGTGGTTCTATGATATGCAGGCTGACGGCTTTTCGCTCGACGACAAGCGTTCGCCAATAGCTGAGAATGACATCCCCGACGTTGTTAACCGCTTCCATAACCTTGCTGACGAAGCCAATCGCAGCCGTAAGGAACAGAGCTTTATGGTGTCTGTTGATGAGATTCGTGCAAATGATTATGACCTCTCCATTAACAAGTATAAGGAGGTAGAACGTGAGAAAGTAACCTACGAACCTGTCCGTGACATCCTTTCTCGTCTAAAAGCGAATGAGACAGCTTATCTAAGTGGCTATAATGCACTCATGGAAATGTTGGAGGAGGGAGTGAATGAATAATCAACTGACTTTTACAAGGGTATATGCTTTTGGCTGCGAGGAGGTAGGCAAGGGGATTGCTAAACCTCAACAGTATTCTCTTATACAGCAAGTAAGGAAGGAGGTAAGCGTGTGAGAGAGAATTGGGAATATAAGACATTCGGAGAAATAGGAACTTTCTTGAGAGGCAAGAATATTCAGAAAGCAGATTTTGTGAGTGGTGGTTTGCCATGTATTCACTATGGACAGATTCACACAAAGTTTGATATATCAATTGATTATCACCTCTCTGAGATTCCTCAAGAGGTATATGATAAAGCTATTATAGCATCTCCAGGTGATGTTATTATAGCTATAACGAGTGAAGATATAGATGGATCTTGTAAATCTGTTGTATGGTTGGGTAACTATGATATAGCAGTTAGTGCTCACGCAGCAATTCTAAAGCATAACATGAATGGTAAGTTTATTGCTTACTACCTCCGTTCAAATACCTTTTTTACACAGAAGTTAAAGTATGCAAGGGGCTTTAAGGTGATGGAGATAAAGACAAAGGATTTAGCTAAGTTGGTTCTGCCAATCCCTCCTAAGCCTACCCAGCTATCCATTGTCTCCGAACTTGATAAGATAAACGAGCTGATACAGATAAAGAAAGAGCAGCTTAAAGACTATGACGCACTTGCACAAAGCATCTTCTATGAGATGTTTGGAGACCCTGTGGAGAATGAGAAAGGATGGGAAGTGAAGAAGTTTGGAGAAATAGGAACCTTAGAAAGGGGTGCTGGAATATCCAAAAAAGACTTTGTTGATGATGGTTTACCATGTATTCATTATGGTCAGCTACATACGACATTTGGTGCATATACAAGGAAGAACATAACCTTCATACCTAAAGACTTACTTCCTAAGTATAAGATAGCACATTCAGGTGATCTTATCTTAGCGATTACCAGTGAGGATGTTGAAGGGTCTTGTAAAAGTACAGCATGGCTTGGAGACTATGATGTGGTTGTTGGTTCGGATGCAGCAATATTCCATCATAACCAGAATGGCATATATCTTTCGTATTACACAAGGACAAAAGCGTTCTATAATGAGAAGGCAAAATATGCTAAAGGGTTTAAGGTAACGCATATATCAACAAAAGAGATTGCAAGTATATCTATATGTGTTCCTCCTCTCTCCATACAGAATATATTTGCAAATAAGATAGAACAGATAGAGAAACAGAAAGCTATTATTCAGAATATAATTATGGATTTAGAGACTCTTCTTGCTTCTCGAATGCAATATTGGTTTGATTAACTTGTTGAAAAGACTTACAAAATGATTTTTAGAGACTTTATATAATCTATGAGTAAGATAAAAATATAAAGACAAAGAAAGACGATATGGCTAAAAACTTTGATTACATACTATTGGTAGCTGACAAAACACCAAGCTTTAAAAGCCTGCATAACTATTGCAGGTTGGCTGAAGAACAACAACCAATCTACCCTGATGCGTCTGCTAATAATGCACGTAAAGCCCTTGAATGGCTGATGAAGCAGATGCTGAAAATAAAAGGTGTGACCGTTGACGAGCGTATGACACTCAACGATATGTTACGCCTGCCAGAGACAGATGCCTTTGTCAACCATGACTATGGATTCTCTAAGGACATTTATTTCGTAAAGAAGGTAGGCAATGCTGCCAGCCATGATGGTGGTGAACCTATCACTCGTGCGAGGGCTTTCCGCTGTCTTCGTTCGCTTTATAACGTCGTTGCAGGTTTTATGGGGCGTTGGGATGCTGTGAAGAATATCCCACCCTTCGATGCAACCCTTATCTCTGCACCGTCTACTACGGTTGCCCTCGTCACGAGTCCTGAACCAAAGGTAGAGATGGAGGTGGTCAACAGCGTACAGAAAGAGTCGCTCGACGACCCACAACCAGTGGTGATACCTCGTGAAAGTCTTGCCAGTGAGGCAATAACAAGGAAGTATATCATCGATGATATGCTCATGGAAGCTGGCTGGGACCTCTTAGAGGAGAAGGGAATGGTGCAGGGCGGAAAGGCTTGTATAGAAGTGGAAGTGGACGGAATGCCCACAGCTTCGGGGAAAGGCTATGCCGACTATGTTCTCTTTAGTCGTGGGGGTAAGCCCTTAGCCGTTATCGAAGCCAAGGCAACCTGCCGTGCCATAACAGAAGGACGGCACCAAGCAACACTCTATGCCGACTGCTTAGAGAAGCGATATGGTGTGCGCCCTGTCATCTATTACACCAATGGCTTTACGACAAAAGTCATTGACGGAATGGGCTATCCAGACCGTGACGTGATATCCTTTCACTCTATGGACGACCTCGAAAGGCTGATACAGAAGCGCGGAAGGGCAGAGATAAAGGACGTGACGATAAAAGCTGATATTACAGACCGCCCTTATCAGCAGACGGCTATCAAGTGTATTGTGGAGTGGTTTAACGCTAAGCATCGTCGTGGACTGCTCGTCTTAGCAACAGGAACGGGTAAGACACGTGTGAGTATCTCGCTTTGCGACATCCTCATGCGTAATGACTGGGTGAAGAATGTACTCTTTCTTGCAGACCGTACGGCACTCGTCGGTCAGGCACACAAAAACTATGAAGCCTTGCTGCCAAGTGTTTCTATGTCGGTGTTGAGCGAAGAGAAGGCACCTGATATGCAGGCACGCATCCTCTTTTCAACCTATCAAACGATGATAAACTACCTCGACAGAGAGGATAAAACCTTTAGTGTTGGCCGCTTCGACCTCATCATCATCGACGAAGCTCATCGAAGTGTCTTTGGTAGATATGGTGCCATCTTCAACTATTTCGACTCGTTGCTCATCGGTCTGACAGCCACCCCACGTGACGAGATAGACCGCAATACCTACGACCTTCTACAGTTAGATAACGGTATGCCTAACTATAGTTATGATATTGATGAGGCTGTCAGGGATGGCTATCTCTGTCCTTATAAGACACTGCAGTATCACTCTAAGATAATGGAACGTGGTGTAAAATGGGACGAAATGTCGAAGGAGGACCGTGAAGAAGCAGAAAGACTAATGGACTATGAGAAGTCTTTAGCAGGCTTAGGCCCCGACGATGAATATCATCGCGACATCCTCCCGCAAGAGATTTTCAAGTATCTTTTTAACATAGATACCGTTGATAAGGTATTGATGGAGTTGATGGAAAAGGGTTTGAAGGTGAAGAGTGGAGAGGAGATAGGTAAGACTATCATCTTTGCCATGAATCATCATCATGCAGAACTCATCGTTGAACGCTTCCGTACGCTCTATCCTGAGAAAGATCCTGACTACTGTCAGTTGATTGATAACTATGTCAATAAGGCGCATAGTCTTATACTTGACTTCGAACAGATGGATAAGTACCCGCAGATTGCTGTCAGTGTCGATATGCTTGACACAGGTGTTGATGTGCCATCGGTGCTTAACCTCGTCTTCTTCAAGTGTGTGAAGTCGAAGATTAAGTTTATGCAGATGATAGGACGTGGCACTCGTCTTTGTCCGAAGGTGTTTGGTGATGCAGACAAGAAAGAGTTCTATATCTTCGATTGGTGTAATAACTTCGAGTATTTCTCAGTACATAGTGATGGCGCAAACCCTGTCGCTGTGAAGTCGTTGACAGAACGACTCTATGCGTTGAGGCTCGATATCGCTGCTGCACTACAGTCGGCAGAACATCAAGAGAAGGAAGACGACCGTCGACTGCATGATGAGTTGAAAGAAATCCTACACGCACAGGTGAGCCAACTCAGTAGAGCGCGCATTGATGTCAGAGCACATCTGCAGACGATAGAACCCTATCGTGAGCGGGAGGCATGGGTTTGTCTGAGTGATTTAGCCGTTGCCGAACTGAAGGGAATAGCCCATTTGTTGCCCCGTCCGAAGGAGAATGAGGCTGCAAAGAAGTTTGATGTATTGATGCTTTATCTGCAGTTAGAGGCGGTAGACAGTACGGTGAAGGCTGATAACAGTCGTGCGAGTGTGATTAAGATTGCGCAACTCTTAGAGAAGAAAGCCACTATCCCAGCTGTGAGGGAGCGGATGGAAACGATTAAGGAGGTACAGACAGCTGTCTTCTGGGAACATAGTACGCTGAATAGTCTTGAACGAGTGAGGAAGGAACTACGTGAGTTGGTGCATGTGTTAGCCGAGAGTCGAGACGAGAGAAGATTTGTTATCAATATCGAAGACGCAATCAGTTCGGATGCTGTGGCTGCTCCTGTCACGCTGAAGGCTACCTATCACGACCGTGTGATAGACTATTTGGCAAAGCATACGGACAATGAAGTATTAAGAAAGATACAGAACTTTGAGCAGCTGACGACGGATGATGTCAACGAGTTGCAACGTATCTTCTGGGAAGAATTAGGTACACGTACGGAGTTTGATGAGGCTACGAATGGAAAGAAATATAACCATAATGTGGCTGCGTTTATCCGTGTCATTCAAGGTGTAGACCGCCAGAAAGCGTTAGCCCTCTATACCCGCTTTATCAAAGACGGCAACCTGACAGGTGAGCAAGAACAGTATCTGAAAGAGATACTGAACTATCTCAGCGAGAATGGTGACCTACTGATAAGCGACTTCATGGAATATCCTTTGAATAGGAATAGATGGCGAGAGGTTTTTGGCGAGTATTTTGTGGGACTGAAAGATTTTGTGAATGAGTTGCATAAGGTGATTAGTTGACGAGTAGACGAGTTTACAAGTAGACGAGTTTACAAGTAGACGAGTAGACAAGTTGCTTGCGATGTCGGGGGTCAACCTGTTAACTCGTGAACCTATTATCCCATCACCCCATTAATCCATCAACTGAACAATGTTACAAGCAATTTGTCCACTTATAAATTCGTTATTTTTCCAATACTTGGTAGGATCTGCAGTTATGCTGTTAGGCATAAAGGCAATGATATACTTGTGCAATTTTATTTTCTACCGTTTCTCTCCTGTTCGTTCTTTTCCTGATGTAACAACACTCTCAGGATGGGCAATGGTAGGACTTCTTGTAGCCTTTGTTTGTCCTATCGCCTTTTTTTTCTGCGAATTGGGAGGATTATTTTCTGATCAACTGGTCAGGACGCTACTTCCCATTATAGTAATACTGATAGTAGTCTCGCCAATAGGCATCTTCAAGCATGAGAAAAGGGCTTGGTTGCGCCGTAATCCTAAGCATAGCAGACTGTTTCTGCCAAAATACAATAAAAGAGTCAGAAATTTCGGGGTGTCAATCAGCAAGGTTGATGATATCACTTATGGACGTGGCGTAAGTTTCTCGTGGTTTGATGGATATTTTATCACTGCTGGAAGGCACAGGGTGACATTTCAATTCTATGAATACAGATTTTTGAAATACCGCGCTGGGCATAAGATTATCTATAAGAAAGAAATGGAATTCAATTTCCATCCAGGTACAGTCTATGTGATAGAGGTCTTGCCAGATATACAGACATTCCGTATCGTTGAAGATAAAACACGGTTTGTGTAGGGATAGAACGATAGGGGCTGCGGTTAGTAGCTTGGGTATTGAAACAATATGATATAGGCTTTTTAACAAGAAAAAAGTTTCATTCTACAAAATAAAACACTATCTTTGCGAAGAATCTTTTGTGTTAACTAACCCTATAAATAGACATACGTATGAAACATTGGAAATCAATTAATTGTCTGGCTATATGCTGCCTATCAGTGTTGATGTTATCTTGTTCAACGGAAAACACTGTTGTTGGTAGTATTGGAGTAAGTGATGTAAAGTCGTCAGGCTGCAAAGCCTCAGCCTCTCTGATGGAGTCTCGTCCTGATTACTATAATCATTTCATAGGGCAGCGGTCTGTGTTGCACCTTTTGCTCGGTAAAGAGAATACTGTCACGGCACGTTTTGCAGACGTCATGGATAACTGTGCAATCGACCTGTTCCATGTAGCAGCAAGCAGCAGTGAGGGTAAGATTGTTCTCATCCTGTATCCCGATAAGGACATGATGACAAACTGCATCTGTCGCTATGATGTTGATTTCAAAATGCAGAATATCGTTTCTGGTAATTATCAGCTGGAAGTATATCATACTACCGCTGACAAACAGATTAACAAAAACAACCAGATTTTTAGCGGAACTGTAAACTTAGAGAAAGGGAAGGAACTTATACTGACAATGAGTCGGTAAGGAATAAGTGTGGAGAGTAGGGTTGTGGTGGTTTGGTTATACAAGTGCCTCTACCTTACTTTCTACATCTTTATCGTGGAATGGTTAGCTGTGATGTCAGCTTGAAGTTGCTTTTAAGCTACTGGTTCAATTGTTCTTTGAGGATAAGAAAATTCCTAAAAAATATTTTCTTGTCATATCTGTCATACAAAAGTAGTGCTTAACTTGTTGGTTGATAGCGTAGTTACTTGAAATGTTAAATGTGACAGCAACTAAAAACAAAACTATTTTCGTATAATAGGTGTTTTCTCTTACTAACGTAAGTAGATTTTATTGCTACCTATTTTGAGGAAACTTATAAAGTAAAAGACAAAAGAATAAAACGGTAAAAGAGTATTTTGCTGTTTTATTCTTTTGTCTTTTTGTTTTCCAGTCTTAATTCGCAGTAAGAAACACATTAGACACAGGTAATCATAAGTTCATAAGTAAACGAGTTTACAGGTTTACAAGTGAACAAGTTACTTGTAGCAATAAACACAGCGTATAGTAGTAATCATAATTATGACGTACTGATGAGAACTTCGTTCGAATAATTGTGAATTATATCAGTAATCATAATTATGAATTTTGAATTATGAATTCTGAATTAACCTTGTTCTATTGCAACTGCATGATTCCGTCTTTGTTCACACTCGTCACACCTTTTACTTTCTTGAAATCAGCGATAGCTTTATCAACGTCGTGCTTCTCGTCAACCTTGACCGCTACACCACTGAATTCCTTGTATTTATAGAGTAGGGTACAGCCCTGCTTCTTGATGGCTTTCAGTAGAGGCTTGTTGCCTGTCTTCTTGTCAAAGAAGATAATCAGCGTGTGGCTGACAGGTGTCTTCTCTCTTTCACGTTTTGCCTTTTCCAGACCTTCTCCGCCATCGTCTCCATTCATTATCTGTTCCTTGATAGGGCATTGTGCAGATGCTGTTGTTGACTGGATGAACAATAAGCCCATCAGCAACATACTTGCTTTAAAATATTTCTTCATCTTATTCTCTCCTTTTATTATGGATGACAAAGATAGTTATAAATAAGCAGATAACTACTAATATTTATAATTATTTCAGTTTTTCTTCTCCTTATTTATTGTACTACTTTTGCAGTGTTTTAAGGCAATTAGCTTTAAGATAGGTTGATAATTGCTCTTAATCTGTTTTGTTCAAGGGTGTTCAGTAGCGAAAAAAGCAACCTAGCGTTGTGCTCGGTTGCTTTTGTATGGTGTTAACCTTAACAAAAAGGATTATGCTTCAGCATTCTCTTCTTCCACAGCCTTGAACTGCTCAAGGTCTTCTGGGTTGAAGGCTTTGATATAAGCAGTGTGACCGATAACTTCTTCCTCTGCCATGCGAACAAAGACATGGGCAGACTTCTTGAAGAGTTCTGGTGCCTTAGAAGCATCTTCAATGAGGAGGAGAGAACCGATGATGTCGGCTGTCATATTGTAAAGACGGCGTGCGAGGAAGTCGTGAACATCCTGGTTTTCGCTTGCGTTCACCTTCTCAACAGCCTCTTCATAGAGCTGAACGAGTTTAGCAACACGCTCACGCAGACCCTTCATGCAGTCGCAAGAGAGTTCGCCCTCAAGCATCTCCTTCATGATAGAAAGGTAGGTACCGTTAGTGATGTAACGCACGGCAGCAACAACCTGCAACTGTGTTGTACCCTCGTAGATAGAGAAGATACGTGCATCACGGTACAGACGTTGACACTTATACTCCATGATGAAACCAGAACCACCGTGGATAGAGATAGAGTCGTAGGCAGTCTGGTTAGCATACTCAGAGTTGATACCCTTTGCCAATGGTGTAAAGGCATCAGCAAGGCGGGTATATTTCTTCATCTCCTGACGCTCCTCAGGGGTGAGCTTCTGGTCACGTGCAATATCTTCCAAAGCCTTGTAGATATCGACGTAGCGAGCAGTCTGATACAAGAGAGAACGACCAGCATCGAGTTTTGCCTTCATACGAGAGAGCATATCGTAGACAGCTGGGAAGTTGACAATCTTCTTGCCGAACTGTGTACGATCCTTAGCATAAGCCAAGCCCTCGTTGTAAGCCTCCTGCTCAAGACCGACAGACTGTGCTGCGATACCAAGGCGAGCGCCATTCATCAATGCCATTACGTACTTGATAAGACCCATTCGGCTGCTACCACAGAGCTCTGCCTTTGCATTCTTGTAAACAAGTTCGCAGGTAGGAGAACCATGGATACCGAGTTTATGCTCAATATGGCGTACGTCAACACCGCCATCACGCTTGTCATAGATGAACATTGAAAGTCCACGACCATCACGTGTGCCCTCTTCTGAACGTGCAAGGACGAGGTGGATGTCTGAGTCGCCATTGGTGATAAAACGCTTCACACCATTCAATCGCCAGCAGTTCTCCTTCTCATCGAAGGTAGCTTTGAGCATTACACGCTGGAGGTCGGAACCAGCATCAGGCTCGGTGAGGTCCATTGACATCATCTCTCCCTCACAGATACGTGGGATAAACTTCTGACGCTGCTCCTCGTCACCAAACTCATAGAGTGTGTCGATACAAGACTGCAATGACCAGATGTTCTGGAAACCAGCATCGGCAGCAGCAATCAACTCAGACATCATTGAGAAGACAACGTTTGGAAGGTTCAGTCCACCATAACGGCGAGGCATAGAAACACCCCACAATCCTGCCTGACGTGTAGCCTGGATATTCTCCAAAGTCTTGCTGGCATAGTGCATACGGTTGTCGATAAGGTGTGGACCTTCGATGTCTACAGCCTCAGAGTTAGGTGCAATAATATTTGCTGTTATGTCACCAGTGATATCCAAGATGCGCTTGTAGTTTTCGATTGCATCCTCATAGTTTACTGGTGCGTCAGCATGTGTAGAAGCATCAGCGTAGTTACGCTCTTTCAGTTCTACGATGCGTTTCATCAATGGGTGCTCCAAGTGAAACGCTATTTCTGGGTGGTCAGTATAATAATTTGCCATGATAAAAAATGTAAGAGTGGCCCCTCCCCCTTGCCCCTCCCCCGAAGGGAGGGGAGTAGAATGTACTATTTCCTATGGTTAGGGTCTCTTTTTATTCGTTGTTTATAAATTCGGTTATTTGTTCTATCACATTGTCTATGTCCGTGTATATTTCTTCGTTGGTGAATCTAAGCACATTAAAGCCCATTTCGTTGAGGTATTCTGTTCTTGTTTCATCGTCTACCTCTTGTAGCGGTTGCTTATGGTAAGCTCCGTCTACTTCTATGACTAAGTTCTGTGAAAGGCATACAAAGTCTACAATAAAGTCACCTATAGGATGCTGTCTTCTGAAATGACAGTCGCTTCTCATTCCTTTCAGTTCGTTCCAAAGAATCTCTTCTGCTAATGTCATCTCTTTCCGATTCTCCTTGGTGAATTCCTTTAGGATATGGTATCTATCAGGTGAAGCTGTTTTGTAAGTGCACTTCTTTCTATTTTCTTTAGTCATAGGTCGGTAGTTAGTCAATGATTATACACGCTATGCCTCTTGTGATAATGAGTATTTAGCGACAGTAGTCCTCTTATTCCCTTTTCGCATTTTACTCCCCTCCCTTCGGGGGAGGGGCAAGGGGGAGGGGCCAGTTAGTTGTTCAGTCAGCTGGCTTTTACTTACTATTCTGCTTATAATACTTTATCAACTTCGGAACAACCTCTTCAACGGTGCCATTGATGACATAGTCAGCGATGGCATTGATAGGAGCGTCTGGATCGTTGTTGATAGAGATGACGATACCACTGTCCTGCATACCAGCAATGTGCTGAATCTGACCAGAGATACCACAAGCGATGTAAACCTTTGGATGGACGGTGACACCGGTCTGACCAATCTGACGATCGTGGTCTACCCAACCTGCATCAACAGCGGCACGGCTGGCACCAACCTCTCCATGAAGCTCTTTAGCTAACTTGAAGAGCAAGTCGAAACCCTCTTTAGAGCCAACACCATAGCCACCACAGATAACGATAGAAGCTTCCTTCAGGTTGTTCTGTGCTGGCTCAACATGACGGTCGATAACCTTTACAACATAGTCAACCTCTGGTACATACTTCGCCACATCTGGATAGACAACCTCGCCCTTTGCCTCACCCTCATAGATAGCCTTCTGCATAACGCCAGAGCGTACGGTAGCCATCTGTGGACGATGGTCAGGGTTGACGATGGTTGCCACGATGTTACCACCGAAGGCAGGACGAATCTGATAGAGCAGGTTCTCATAACGCTTACCTGCTTTCTTATCTTCGTAGTCACCAATCTCAAGTTGAGTACAATCGGCGGTAAGACCACTTGTCAGGGATGATGACACACGTGGACCGAGGTCACGACCGATAACAGTAGCACCCATCAAACATATCTGTGGCTTCTCCTCAGTGAAGAGGTTTACAAGAATGTCTGTGTGCGGTGCTGATGTGTAAGGGAAGAGTCCCTCACCATCAAAGACAAAGAGTTTGTCTACGCCGTATGGTAGGATTTGGTCTTCTACCTTTCCTTTGATGCTACTACCAGCAGCGATGGCATGGAGTTCCACACCTAACTCATTTGCGAGCTTGCGACCCTTGGTCAACAGCTCCTGTGAAACCTCCTGTACGGTGGTTTCCTCTATTTCGCAATATACAAATACGTTGTTCATAAATAAAATCTTCGACCAAGCACTAATCCAACTAACTGCCCCCAACTGGCCCCAACTGCCCTCAACTGGCCTCAACTGGCCCCTCCCCCTTACCCCTCCCCCAAAGGGAGGGGAGTGAAATGTGTCACTTGCTGTAGGGTAACTGGCTTATTAGAAGGTTGTTCATATTTTTTCCCCTTATGATGTCTGTAGCTAATAAAAAGCATCAGGACATTCTACGCCCCTCCCTTTGGGGGAGGGGATGGGGGAGGGGCCAGTCGGTTGACTTTTTAGTCGGTTGGTTAGTTGCTCAGTCGTTTTTTTAACCAATAATCTTCTCTCCTAACAGTTCTTTGATGAGTCCTTCTACATCCCCATCTGAGCCAGAGAGGGTCTTACTCTCCTTAGCTTGGAAGACGATGTTCTGAACAGACTTCACCTTTGTTGGTGAACCACTCAAACCACACTGCTCCTCATCACCATTGACATCGGCAACTGACCACTGGTTCAGTGTGAGGTAAGGACGCTCCTCGTAGAGCTGTGTCCAAGGCTCATCGCCTTTGCGCTCCATCGGACAAGTAGCATACTTGTACTTCATCACGAGTTTGGCATTGCAAGGACGTGCAGGAGCAGCAGTACCATTCACTGTGATGAGAACTGGTAATGGTGCAACAACGGTCTCTACACCACCATCAATATGGCGACGGATAGTAGCTTTGCCATCCTCAATCTTCAGGATTTCTTCTGCGTAAGTAACTTGATTGAGTCCTAACTTCTGTGCAACCTGTGGTCCTACCTGTGCGGTATCACCATCGATAGCCTGACGTCCACCGATGATAATGTCTACATCACCGATTTTCTGTACAGCTGTCGCTAAAGCATAAGAAGTAGCGAGTGTGTCAGCACCAGCAAACTTACGGTCAGTAAGTAGCCAGCCAGTATCAGCACCACGATAGAGTCCCTGTCGGATGATTTCTCCGGCACGTGGAGGACCCATGGTTAAGATTCCTACAGTAGAGCCTGGGTTCTGTTCCTTCAGTCTCAGAGCCTGCTCCAAAGCGTTTAGGTCTTCAGGGTTGAAGATGGCTGGCAGTGCGGCACGGTTTACCGTTCCTTCGGCTGTCATGGCATCTTTTCCCACATTTCTTGTGTCAGGTACCTGCTTAGCAAGTACTACAATTTTCAAACTCATAAATATAATAATGTGTTATTTAATATTCAATTGCTTTGGTTGAGGGCAAAAGTACGTTTTTTTTGCAACATAAACAAAAAAAGTTGCACAAAAACCGCTTAACTGTGTTTAGGTTTGTTAGGAGCTATCCTATGAGCTGTTTTGTTGGAGTTAGAGGAGGTGTTGTAGTTTAAGAGAGTTGTACCCTCATTTGTTTTATGGAAGTAAAGCTCTAATAACCGATTTGAACTTAAGTGTATAGCATAGAAATGATGCGGAGGTTGATGGATGATAATATTTCCTTTACTATTTAAAAAACCTTAATTTTAATGGAAAAGCTCTGTCAGAATCCTCTTTTATAGCCTTTTCAATCTTGTTATATTCGTACTATATAGAATTATTTACGTGAACAGAAAGAATTATTTTCATGAAAAGAAATATTTTTGTTCATGAAGATAAATATTTTTTTTCATGAAAATAATTCCATGAAGTTGTATGTATCATGATGAAGAAGGGCGTGTATAGTTATGATATAATATGTTTATAAGTACATTATTTACCTAAAATAAGAAGATAATATTGTGTGTACTTTTCTTTTTTCATACCTTTGCGTGGTGAGTTCTAACCCTTTTGAAGTTTTGATACTTGCAGTTCCTTGAAGATAAAAGAATTTTGCAGATAAATAAACTTAATATAGCAAATGAATAAACGTACTATCGTTAGCATTGTCTTTTTATGTCTTTCTGTGACTTCATTTGCGCAGAAAGGCTTTGTGATATGGGATAAAGTAAATAATATCCCTGTGAGTAGAGCAAGTGTATATACCACCTACATGGGGAAAGTGAGGAGTACGTTTAGCGACCAACAGGGGAGAGTTGTTGTGGATTTTGCTTTTGATAATCTTATGATCTCGCATATAAACTATCAGAAAGAAAGCGTGAAAGTATTGTCTGATACACTGTTTATGGAGCAAAGTATGCAGTTGCTTTCGGAAGTTGTCGTGAGTCCTGCGGGGGAGCCATCATGGATTAAACCCATGTTGTTGGATTTTATTAAGACGAAAGCAAAGAAGTATGGAAGTAATGGAGTTCTAAGATATGAGTATCAGACACAGAATGTAGGCGATACGGTGTTATATCGCTTTGTAAGTAATGGACTGGTAAGAAAGAATGAACTCTTTGAAATCTCTCCCTTGGAGAATATTATCACCTTTAAGGATAAGTCAGCTGGTTGTGACTATAGTAACCTTAAAAATACGCTTTACCATGACTTTGTTTCTGATATGGATGAGAAGTTTGTGAAGGAACATCGGTTCTATGTGGATAATGAGTCTGAAAGCTTGGGTGTCAATGTGGTAAGACTCCTATTCAAGTCGAAAAAAGATTGGAAAGATTCGGGTTATTTATGTATAGATACCCTACAAAATGTCATCCTCAGAGCAAAACGTTCTACGGGGTTGGCTTATAATGTGCAGCACCGTACTAATGCACTTGTGCGCTCAACAATCAATGCTATATACGGACATCAATATAAGGACTGGCAGATTGATGTTGAGGCAGAGTATCGCTCATTGGATAACTCCTTTTATCTAAGTAGTTGTCGCTATTCTAATTATATTCAAGAAGAGTTTGACGGAAAGAAGAAAAAAGGAGTTGAAGTTTATAATGTTACCTCTATTTATGAGGCACAACCTTATCTGAAAAACGAGGTGGGTGAAGGAACAGAATTTCTTTTATTGCCTCAACCTTTTGCAATGAAGATTATTATGTGCAAAAAAGAAAGAAGACAAGAGGAATTGCTGCAGGATGTGAAGAAAGAATATAACGTTTATTGAATCCAGTGTGAGAATTTTATCAAATCTTGGTATAGATGTCGACTGTTTATGTCAAGGCTTTCTTGTAGGAGGTATCTATCTTTTTCTTGTTCTAACTTTGCTATCTCATTGGTTTGTGTTATCTTTGTAGCATAATGATAGATAGACCGACTGTAGATAGGATTATGAATGCGTCGAATATCGTTGAGGTAGTCAGCGATTTCGTTTCTTTACGCAAGACGGGAACAAGCTATAAAGGTTTGTGCCCTTTTCATGATGACCGTACACCATCGTTCTCCGTTAGTCCTGTGAAAGGTGTTTACAAATGCTTTTCGTGTGGTGCAGCGGGTAATGCTGTGAAGTTTATCATGGAGCATGAGCAGATGACTTATCCTGAAGCCTTGAAGTGGCTTGCAAATAAGTATCATATTGAGGTGCATGAACGAGAACTGACGAATGAGGAAAAGCAGCAGGAGAATGAACGAGAATCAATGTTCTTGGTCAATGAGTGGGCTGCGAAGTACTTTAATGATATCTTGCACAACGATGTTGATGGTATGGCTATTGGTATGCAGTATTTCCGCAGCCGTGGTTTTAGAGATGATATCATTCGTAAGTTTCAGTTAGGTTTCTGTCTTTCAAGTCGTCATGCTTTTGCTGATGCAGCTTTAAAGGCAGGTTTCCAAAGAGATTTTCTTATAAAGACAGGTCTTTGCTTCGAGCGTGAAAATGGAGAACTTATCGACCGTTTCAATGGGCGTGTGATGTTCCCATGGGTGAGTGTGAGTGGTAAGGTGACAGCCTTCGGTGGTCGTCTGCTGGATTCGCGTACAAAGGGGGTTAGTCAGAAGTATGTCAATTCTCCCGATAGTGTTATCTATCATAAAGAGAGAGAACTCTATGGTATCTTCCAAGCAAAGAAAGCTATTGCTAAGCACGACCTTGTTTATATGGTGGAGGGATATACGGACGTTGTCTCTATGCACCAGTGTGGTATTGAGAATGTCGTAGCTAATAGTGGTACAGCACTTTCTGTACATCAGATACGTCTTTTGCGCCGCTTTACTCCTAATATCGTTCTACTTTATGATGGCGATGAGGCTGGTCAGCATGCTGCTTTACGAGGTACGGATATGCTGTTGGCAGAAGGTATGAATGTGAAGGTGCTGTTACTTCCTGACGGTAAAGACCCAGATGAGTTTGCACGTAGTTACAGTGCAGAATATTTCAGAAAATATATTGAAGATAATCAGACAGACTTCATCGTCTTTAAGATTAACGTACTATTAAAGGGTGTTACTGATCCGATTAAGCGTTCAGAGGCAGTTGGTTCAATAGTGCAAAGCATTTCTGTTATAAAAGACCCGATACTCCGTGATACCTATATCCGTGAGTGTGCGAATCGTACAGGCGTGTCAGAGCGAACCTTGATGGACCAGATGAATCGTAATATCTATTCTAATCGTGAACAGCAGACACGTGAACAACAGCAACATCGGGCTGCGGTAATGGAAGAGCAACGGGAGGATGCAATGGCTGTAGCCTCTAAACCGACAACATCGAAGGTAGAGCAAATGCTTATCCAAGCTGTCGTCAAGGATGGTGAGAAGGTTATCTTCCGTGATGTGAAAGATGAGAATAGCGGACAGACATATAACCTGACCGTAGCACAATATATTGCTTACGACCTTAGTAGTGATAATCTTGGTTTCTCAAATGAACTTTATACTAAGATACTGCAGGAGGCTGTAGAGCATTGTGGTGAAGAAGGGTTCAAGGCTGAAGAGTATTTCACACAGCATGCAGATATCAATATCGCATCTGTAGCAGTGAGATTGAGCGTAGACCGTTTCCAACTCGCAGAGAGTCTGCAAGTGAAAGAAACAGAACAAACATTGCGTGATCGTGTTATACATCTTGTAGCTGACTTCCGTTTAGAATATGTTTCTTCCCACTTGAAAGAACTGAATGAACGACTTCTGCAGGTGAAAGATTCGCAAGAGATGCAAGAGATTATGAGTGAGATAATGAAGACACAGAATCTTCGTAATGAATTAGCAAAGAAAACTGGTAGTAATATTCTGGTATGATGAATATGATAAGAAACTTATTCAAACCATCACTTCGTCTCTCAGACCTTGATTTAAGTGAGAATAGAAGGATAGTCTCAAAAGCACTGAAGGCACTCAACTGTACAGGGGAATGGAGAAAAGAAGGCGATGCAGCACTTGTTCGTTATACATTTCAGAGTGGACATTTTGGTATTCGTATTATCGGTAATTGTCCACAGGTGGAATTGTCATACCTTTTCTTTGCTGAGGCTGAGATGAAAGATATAAATATTGTGCGCCATGTGTGCAATCACTTTAATCTTAATTCTACCGGTCCACGGTTTAGCTATAGTATCAATGAGGAAACAAATATCATTGATATGCATATCCTAACACCGCTTCTGTTAGATGACGATCGCGCAAAAGATATTCTTTCTTCGGCTATGGTCGATATGTTTTTATGGCAGAATTCTTTTATTAGAAGTCTGACAGATGTGAAGAAGGAAGCAAAAAGTTCGGCTACGAGTGATTTGGAATGGTCTGAGAAGGAAGTTGCGCGTGATTTCTTTCTCCTTCGAGAACAGGAGTTAAGACATCAGAAGAAAGGTGCCGAGTGGCGTCAGAATGATAAGGAAGCTGCAACCTTGAAGCAGTGGATGGATAAGGTTTTTGGTTTGGTGGATGTTGTCTTCTCTGAGTTGACGGTGGTAACAGATACTGTAACAGTTATCAACGACCGTGAATCTATAGCATCCTATAATCTGTCCGACACTCTGATTGCAGATGGAGCGTTTGTTCGACAGAAGGCAATGCTCGATCTTGTATTCTTTCTCCCAGCTCATCCGACAACTCGTCGTCGGATGACTTTCAGTATTCAGCAGGCTGATGGTTGTGAAGATGTACTTTACTACCAAGTGGTTGCCACATTGTTACCATTGCCATCAGGGATTGGTAGACCCCTTCATTCGAAGGAAGTACAGGTGCAGTCGCACTCTGTCTTGTTGGCATACGACCTTCGCTCAACAAAGCAGTTGCAGGATGAGTTCGTTTATATGTGGAAGGAAGCTAAGAGTAAGGTAGCTAATGGTGAGGAGAACCAACTAACCGAAGAGCAACGATTGATTGCCAATGTAGAGAGTGTGGATGCTGCTCGCTTTGTTTATCGTAGTCGGACTCTTCATCGTCAGAAGCGTTACTATGAAGCGATTTCTTGTTTGGAGAATGCTTACCGCCTTTTGAATTCTAATATAGATAAAAAGAGTGTGGAAGAACGGAACCTCTTTTTAGAGGTCTGCTATATGTTAGGCTTCTGCTATAACGAGTTGCAACAGTATGATAGGGCTTATTACTACCTTACGTTTGTAACAGGAGTTAATCGCACTCTTTATGCTGAGGAGTATGTTAACTGTATGATTTATTTGGGTGATTATCGTTCGCTGATGACCATAGACGGAATCTTGGAAGACTTACATAATTCTATTGTTGAAGATGAAGAAGGCGAAGTCGAACAATCGGTGCACCCTTTTCTACAGTTCCTTTACCGACGAAAGGCTTATGTCTTGGTAGAGTTGCATAGGTTTGATGAAGCGGAAGAAATGCTTCGTCAGATGATAGATGACCCTGAGTCAGGTGACTTTGCATTAGACGAGTTGGCATATATTCAGCAGTTACGAGAGAAGGATAAGACTGGCAGAACCGACGATTCAAAGAGTTAGTGGAAAGGAGAATATAGATGATTTATGTTCATTGGGCATTCTTAGCAGTCTACGTTGTTGTCATCATTATTGTGATGGTACGCGTATTGATGGATAACCGACAGCCAGCCAAGACAATGGCGTGGATGTTGGTGCTAACGTTTATCCCAATGTTAGGTATCATTCTTTACTTCTTCTTTGGTCAGACTACACGTAAAGAACGTAAGATATGGCAGTATAGTATGGACCAGCTGACCAAGCATTCCATGTTGGAGTTTGTTGAACAGAAGCGTCTTCATCTGCCTAATGAGTACCGAGAACTCATCAACCTCTTTATGAATCAGAACTGGGTCTTACCATTTAAGAATAACGAAACAGAGATTTATACTTCTGGATACGAGTTCTTTCCTTCTTTGTTAATGGAGATTGGTAAGGCTGAACACCATATTCATTTAGATACTTTTATTATTGCCAGTGACCCCTTGGGACAGATTGTTGCTGATGCTTTGATTGATAAAGCACGACAAGGAGTTGAGGTACGTGTCATCTATGATGATGTAGGTTCTTGGAAAACAAAGAATCGTTTCTTTGACCGTATGCGTGCTGAAGGAATAAAAGTATATGCCTTCATGCCTGTACGCTTCCCTGTCTTTACCAGTAAGGTGAACTATCGTAATCATAGAAAGATATGTGTCATAGATGGTGAAGTTGGTTTTATCGGTGGTATGAATATCGCCAATCGCTATGTGAAAGGGATAAAGAAATTAGCTTGGCGTGATACACATGTTAAGATAACTGGTGCTGCGGTATATGGTTTGCAACGTGCCTTCTTGGTTGATTGGTTCTTTGTGAGTCGTGAGTTGATAACCGACCATGTTTATTATCCAGTCAGTAAGGTTGCTGAGAATAATAGTCTTATTCAGATTGTCACCAGTAGTCCAACAAGTTTATGGCCAGAGATTGAGCAAGGTTATGTCAGGGTACTTGCCAGTGCAAAGCGATATGTCTATATGGAAACACCTTACTTTCTTCCTACCGACCCAATCCTCTTTGCTATGCGTACTGCAGCCTTGTCGGGAGTAGATGTAAGACTGATGATTCCTTACGAGACAGACACAAAGATTGTGGAATGGGCTTCACGCACATACGTCTTAGATACAGTGAAAGCGGGAGTAAAAGTTTATTTATATAAGGCTGGTTTTAATCATTCAAAACTTCTTGTTGCCGATGATAGTATAGCAACGATTGGTTCTACTAATGTTGACTTCCGTAGCTTTGAGAATGACTTTGAAGCAAATGCTTTCTTCTATGATAAGAAAATAGCATTAGAAGTAAAGGATATCTTCTTAAAAGATCAAGAAGAGTGTGTTGCCTTAGAAGATGTGCGAAACCTTACACATCGTTCTTTCCTACAGCGATTGTGGGAATCAATGGTAAGGCTCTTGAGTCCACTGTTGTAAAGGTAAGAAACCGTTACCCTAAATCAGACAATATTGTTAACTTTCCGATATAACTCTTTTATAGACAGTTTTACGGGTAAAGCTGTGTTTATCTAAACAAAGTGAAGTTCACACTACCATAACTTCTGTGTTCAATGAAGTGCGGGTGAGCGGAGAAATCATTATTCTTACCATGTTCAAAGACCAATAGTCCATCTCCCTTCAATAGGTCATATTGGAAGATGAGGTCTGGAATAGTCTCTAACTCTGGCAATGCGTATGGAGGGTCAGCAAAGATTAGATCAAACTTCTGATGACAGCTCTTTAAAAAACGGAACACATCTCCTTTTATCAATATATGCTCGTCTGTACCAAGTTTCTCCATACATTGACTGATAAAGCGAGCATGGTCACGGTCTTTCTCTACGCTTATCACTTGTCGACAACCACGTGATAAGAGTTCTAAGGATATACTACCCGTACCAGCAAAGAGGTCGAGTGCCGTTGCTTCTTCCCAATCCACGTAAGCATTGATAACATTAAAGATGTTCTCTTTAGCAAAGTCTGTTGTAGGACGTGCCTTAAAGCTACGTGGAATATCAAAATGTCTGCCTTTATATTTTCCTGTTATAATTCGCATAGTTTCTATATTTAGGAGATGAAGGAGTTAAGGAGTGAAATGGGGTTAAGACATTAGTCTCTATGGGAGATGTGTGAACTTAATTCACTCTACATTTTAGTTCCAATCTTCTTCTTTTTATTCCAGATAGATAGTTTTCATGTCGTAGGGAATGTCTGTACGTTTAGCCAACTGGCTATTATTGAAGTAAACTTCCTGGTTGATAACCCTACAGAACTTCAAATGTTGTTTTACTTTATCAATGAGCCAGTCTTGGTAATGTATATCACCAACAATATATAACTCATCTTTCTCTACATCCATTCCTGTTAGCTTCCATATATAAAGGAGGTAATACAAAGCATCATGCTCATTGGTTGCTTCGTATGAATTACTGAAACGGAATCTGTTTTGTTGGAAGCTGAAAACCTCCATACGCTTCTCGTGGAAATAAGCATAGAGTTTTCTACGTGGACCAGCATAAGAACGACGATAGAGATGCGTCCATACTGATTGCATAAGCGGTTGTATACGAATATCCTTGAAATGGTCGTCGATAACGAGCTTGAGGTCTTTGTTAATTGCAAAGACAGCAATCGCATTCAAGTCAGGTAGGATACTCGATAGAATCTCCTCGTTACCTTGTCTATGATAAGTATGATGATAAAGCGTTTCGATATCCTGTGTACCAAAGTCATCAATAGGCATAAGCATCACAGGGGTATCAATCTCTGCTAACAAACGTTTGTATCCACTCTGCAGCAATTCAGAAACCTTGAAGGCTTCACGTAGATTGGCAGCAACAGAGATACCCATATTCATCTCGTAGGGTTCATAAACGAGCATACCATTCTCTTGTGGGTCACCCACAGCAAATGCCATGTTGTTCCTGCTAAATCTGATAGTAAGTCGCAGTTTTTTATCGGAGATATTATTGTCTGTTTCTGTCATTACGAACGTTCTATAGCTTTTTATCACCTGCAAACTTACACATTTTTTTCCGATTTCATTGGTTATCTGCTTGATAAATATCATCGAATGGTATTCTTTAAAGTATTAAAAAAGGGAAAATTAGCGTTTGATACTTAAAAAAGATATAACTTTGCACTCGCTTATTAAATGCTATAACTATTCAAACGATCATGTTTGATGGTGGTGTTGGATAATAACTTTTTTACATGGCAAGACAGTTCTTTGTTATCTTCGGATGCTTAGCATTGGGAGAGTTTATTGTTTGGGCTACAGGAATAAAACTGCCGTCCAGTATCATTGGTATGCTTCTTCTTACACTTTTTCTAAAGTTAGGATGGGTGAAGTTAGCTTGGGTGGAGCGATTGTCACAGCTTCTGATAGCAAATCTCGGCTTCTTCTTTGTACCACCTGGGGTGGCTCTTATTCTCTATCTTGATCTTATTAAGGCTCAATGGTTCCCTATTGTTACTGCAACAGTGGTCAGTACTCTTCTTGTTCTTGTTGTTACAGGACAGATGCATCAACTTGTCATAAAGTTTGAACGTCGGTTGATGGCTATGGACTTACTTCATCATCGTGCTCATGCGCAGAAGATGAAGAAGATGCTGGAGGAAACCGAAGAGGTTGAAGCCATGGAAGAAGCTGAAAGAATAGAACTTGACAAAGCGTTACTCGGACAGGATAAGATAACTAAAACGGAGGAAAAATAATGAATTCGTGGGATGAAACAATCGGTCAGACTATTGACCTTATACAGGATGGTAAAGATATCTTTTCCAATCAGTATGTTATTTTGGCTTTGACTTTTGCTGCCTTCTTTTACATCAAACGTCTACAGCAGCGTACTGGTTGGATGTTACTCAACCCTATCTTGATAGCCATCGTACTTATTATTGTCTATCTCAAGATAACTGGTGTTTCTTTTGCAGTCTATAAGCAAGGTGCCCAATTGATTGACTTCTGGCTTAAACCAGCTGTTGTAGCCTTAGGCGTACCACTTTATTTACAGCTTGATGCCATAAAGCGTCTGTGGTTACCAATCGTTCTGTCACAGTTTGTTGGCTGTTTGGTGGGTATTGTGAGTGTTGTTTTAGTGGCACAACTTTGTGGCGCACCAGATATTATTGTCCTCTCGATGGCAAGTAAATCAGTAACAACACCTATTGCGATGGAGGTGACACAGAGCCTTGGTGGTATTCCTTCTCTTACTGCTGCCGTGGTGGTTATCACTGGTATTATTGGTGCTTTGGTAGGCTTTAAGATGTTGTCCTATGGTCATGTAAATAGTCCTATCGCACAAGGTCTCTCTATGGGTGCCGCCTCTCATGCTGTTGGAGCATCAACCGCAATGGCATATAGCAGTAAGTATGGTGCCTTTGCGAGCTTAGGTATTACGCTAAATGGTATCTTCACTGCTCTGCTTACTCCAACGGTTCTCCGCTTGATGGGGATTATTTAGGGCGTCTTTGTGTAATAGCGTGATAAAGTCTACTAAATGTAAGTAGGAAATCATACACGCTATTATACGAATAGTTTTAATTTCGTTTTGCTGTCGTATTTAACATTTCATGTAATCCTACTGTTACATAGCAAGTTAGCTAATGAATTAGGGTGACAGTAGTGACAGCAAAATTGTTTTCACTGGGAAATGCTTTGGTTCTTCCGTTAAATGCATAGATAGGAAACTGAATAAAGGCTTATTGCTTACATGGTATGACTTTCCTGGATCAATGGTCTAACAAAGGGGACATAGTATGTAGGAAAGACAAACACATATTATACCTATCATTACCATATCTCTCCGTATTCTACAAACAACTTATCCCTATACTAACCAATATTACAATACTCTATACTTGGTTATCAATCATTTATAAAGTTGATACTACACAAAGCATCCCGAAAGTTTATGAAAAATATTTTTGCTGGTTAACTTGGGATAATAAGAGGCAAAAGTTACATCTGCGAAAAGCTAACTGTGACATTCACAGAAAACGGAATGTCGCAGTTAATCAAAGGAGTGTTCTACCCAGTTGTAGACTAAATGTTTGAGAAAAGGTTGTAATGTTACAACCTTTTTGTTGAATTTTACTGTTTTTGGTCTTTTCGTATATAATATAAGCCGTTAGTTTATCGTCTAAATGTTAGGTAGTGTGGAATTTATACACACTATTCCACGAATAATTTTAA